>Ga0209573_1000375_pt1 | contig 99253 bp, 58 predicted proteins | sample TNRBio252014_DNA_FD_185870 | JGI IMG/M metagenome (GOLD analysis project Ga0209573, IMG submission 185870) | Wastewater treatment Type I Accumulibacter community from EBPR Bioreactor in Madison, WI, USA - TNR Reactor_6/25/2014_ DNA (SPAdes)... | ecosystem: Engineered > Bioreactor > EBPR >...
GGGGGATCGGCCCTCCCTCTGCGTGCTCAAACCAAAGGTTCCACGCCCCGGAGCCCGCGTTCCTCACACCAGATTTATGTCGGCTCGTGGACGCCGCTTTCGCCCCGGCGCGGACAGCTGGTTCACGAACTCGTTGAGGAAGCGAGCAGGGGCCGAGTTGACAGCCACTTCGGCGATGGCGAAGCGCCCACCTGGGCGGAGCACGCGAAATACTTCCCGAAAGATGCGTAAACGCTCACTCTCGTGATGCAGGCCAGCAAGGCTCAGGGCAAGGTCCGCATGTTGGTCCCGCAAGGGCAGTGCCGTGAGTGGTGCCAGGTGCGATTCACGCACACGGGTTCGGCAGAGTGCATGGAATGCCGCCGCGGGCTCGATAGCGATCAGGTGGATAGCGTCGGAGTCGAGGTAGTCTTGCAGATAACCTCCGCCCGCTGGCAGGTCGATCAGCGTCTCGCCCGCTCGTGGTGCCGCCAATCTCAGGATGGCAGCGAATTCTTCCCGACGTGCTTCCGGGAAGCGCCGCATGGCCGAGTCGTAATCAGCGCCGCGCCGGGTGAAAATGCAGGCATAGTCCTCAAACATGATTGTGCTCTCCAGGACTCCCTCAGGAGACCGAGATCTCTGACAAGAAGTCCTCGAATTTTCCGCTCGCGCTCTTGGCAATCGCGTCGTGAAAGCTGAAGCGCAAATTGAAAGCCTGTGGCAGGTGGCCAAGAATGAACTCGGCCAGGCGTGCCTGTTCGTCTTCGCGCATGGGACGCGCCAAAACCAGTCGAATCTCGATCTCGCGCAAGGACTTCTGCACCGCCTGGGCTTGCAGCACCGGGGCGATCAGCGGCCATTCCATCATATGCAGGAAGGGCCAGAAGCGGCGGCCATCCGGCAAGGTCAGCAAATTGCGCTGGCGCCCGAGAATCTGCTCGATGACCAGTAATCCGCGGCCACACGGACAGGCACCGCCCAAGCGCACATGGTCGCCGATCTCGTAGCGAATCAGCGGCATGCTGAAATTGTGCAGCGGGGTCACAACGATGCGGCCAGTCTCCCCCGCCTCGCAGGGCTCGCCGTCGTCGCGCAGCACTTCGGCAAACACGGTTTCCGACTGAATGTGGTAGTGCCCGCTGAGCGGGCATTGCAAGGCGATGTAGCCTACCTCCGAAGCGCTGTAGGTGTCCGCAATTGGCACCTGGAAGGCGTCGCGACAGTACTGCCTAGCCTGCGTGTCGAAGGCTTCACCAAAACTGCGTAGGGCCTTGATGCGGGTCAAGCGAAAACGACCCGCCTGATACAGCTGCGCCAAACCCAGCAGGGTAGAAGGATAAGCCAGCAGGTAGTCGGGGTCTTGCGCCTGGAGCCAGGCGGCCTGGGCGTCGAGGTCGGAGTGAATGTCGAAACAGGCGCTGGGTCCGGTCGCAAAAGCCACGTCGGTGGACGGCCCCCAGCCAGGCATGTCAGCGGTTTTGACCCCCGCACGGATTACCGCTAGTTTGCCGCCAAAGTCTCTTTGATGCCAGAAATGCTCGCGCAACGTAAGGGTACGCCAGAACAGTTGGCAGAGCTCATTGCTGATGTACTCGACCGGGCGTCCGGTCGAACCCGAGCTTCTCCCGGGAATCGCCTTTCCGTGCTGGCGTGGTGGCGCCAGACTGAACAATGCCTTGCCGGCGGCCTGTACGTCCGCACGCCGCAACACCGGCAAGCGCCGGAAAGCTTCCAGGTTCAGGGGCACAGCAGGGTCGATCTCCGCGCACTTGATCCGCTCACGGTAGGAGGGCACATGCTGGCGGGCGTGGCGGAGCAGCTCACCGAGTTGCTGCATTTGAATTTCAAGGAGCCGCTCGGGCGTGAACCACTGGCTTTGCTCAAACTGCCAATGCAGTGCTAACGCCATAGCGCCCTGCGGCGAGGGCAGGCCCGGCCAGAACAAGCCGGCTGTTGTGGACCGAAGAAGTGGTGGAAATTGCGTGTTCACGGCTAAGCTCGGTCGGTCAGGCGATGCCGGATGATGGCATGCATTCCCGGAAAAGAAAACAGCGTCTGCAGGCACCATGGTGGAGCGAGCGCTGCTCCGTCAGCGGGGTGTTGTCAAGGCAAAGGGGGCAGTCGTTACAAGTATCGCAGCAGCGAGCGGTTATTTATGGCAGACTTTTTCCATGCCTTCCTGCTGTGTAGCCCTCCCCGGATTCACTGCGCCTTCACTGGTGAAACCCTGCAAGCCAATGCTGGCGGCCATCTCCGTTGTCCTGTCCAGCCCGAGGCCTTGGATAGAGTACACCTGCATGGCTAGGACCCGTCTATCGTCTGGGCACGCACACCCATGCTGCGGGGGTGTTTGCTGCAATGGGCGCACAACACCTGTTCTCCTTGCCTGACACCGACGGCCACCTTGTCCATGGCCGCGGATCCACGCCAACCCCTTGTATCGATCATCATCCCCTGCCTGAATAGCGAGCGCACGCTGGGCGCGACGCTGGCGAGTTGTCTGGCACAGACCTGGCCCAGTATCGAAATCATCGTCGTCGACAACGGTTCTTCGGATGGCAGCATGGCGCTAGCGGATGCGCTGGCCCAGGCGGCGCACTATCCCTTGTCTGTCCTGCACCATCCGGAACGGGGTGCAAACCGAGCCCGCCAGGCCGGTTTTCAGGTAGCGCGCGGAGACTATATCCGCTGGCTCGATGCTGATGACCAACTGGCGTCGAACGTAACCGAGAAACAGGTCCACGCCCTTGAAGCCGATCATCGCTACGACATCGCCTATTGCGATTGGCTCTGGCGCCAGCATCTCGGGCATGTCCCCACGCAGCATGAATTGCTGCACATGGCTGGGTCGCATACTGCCGTCGCTTACGGTGATCGACGCTGGCAGCATAGCAGCACCGACCCGATGCACGCCGAAGCCCGTTTCAAGCTTGAACAAGATGATGATTTCCTGCTGCGCCTGCTGGAAGACAAATGGTTGCCACCGCATGCCTACCTGTTGCGCCGGGGTTCCGCGCAGCAGTTGATGGCTTTGCAGGCCTTTCACCCGGACCGTAGTGTCGCCCAGGACCGCGAGTTCTTTACCTTTGCTGCATTGCTGGGATTACGATTTCTCTACGTCCCCGACACACAGGTTTTCTATAACTCCGGGTCGTCAGGACAGATTACCCAACAGACCTCGGCACGGGAGCGGGCCTGTCAGCTTGCCAAGGTCTTCTCTCGATTGCGCACCTTCGCGGAGAGGAAGGACGGACCGCGGCTTGGTAGGCATCACCAGATGTACCTTGGCCTGCCGTGGGAGCGCTTCAGGATCGCCCCAGACGCAGACGAAGCGAAACACGAAGGGCCGGGTCGCTACCGCGTCCGCCGTCAAGGCGGTGCCAACACATGGATCGGTCGAGACGAGGCACGGATATATCAGTGCCTGCGCCGCATCCCTGGCCCCGGCACCATGGAACAGCTGGCCAAGACAATCCAGCACACCGAATACGCATTGTGGGAAAGGCAGACAGAGGTGATTCGCGCGCTGTTGCGCTTTCGGGAACTGGATCTGCTGTGCGTCATGACGCCCGACGATACAGCCTCCACCGAATTGCGCGCCGATCTTGGCCCGAGAGTATTGATGGTCACTGACGTTCCGTTCTGGGCTCCAGGGCGCGGCGATTCGGCGCGCATCCGGGCGTTGGTGCAGTTCCTGCGCAAGCAACTTGATCTCGACCTGTTTGTCATCGTCAACCGACCTGGAAAAGCGCCGACCTTATCCCGGGTTACCCTGCCTCTTGGTTCGGAGACGTGTTCCGCCTGGCTTGCCGCCACCCCTGAGCCTGGAGTCATCCCGGCGATGCTGGCAGAGGTCGCCAAGAGATCACCTCTCAAGGCCTGCCTGTTCGAATACCTGCGTCTGAAAGCGCTGCGCAAGGCATTGCCGGCGGGCGTTCTGAGCCTACTAGACACCCATGATCTGGTCAACGAACGTGCCAGGAGTTTCAAGAGCTTTGGCGTCGAGCCACCTCGTGAGCTGACGGCCGCAGCGGAATATGCCGCTTTCCGGGACTTCGATGGGGTCGTGCTCATTCAGGAAGACGACTACGCCACCGTCTCTCGGCACCTGGGCCGGGAGCGGTGCCTCCTTGCCCCTCATCCGGTCGAAATGCCGCGCACAACAATCAGGCCTCACGCCAGGCATGTCAGCTTCGTCGGCAGCGAATCCGCACCCAACATCGATGGCCTGCGCTGGTTCCTTGCAGAAGTCTGGAGCACCGTGGCCGCACCCGGTGCACACCTGCACGTCTACGGCCGGGTTGGCGAGAAGGTGGACACCGCTGCGCACACGAATGTCACAGTCCACGGTCTGGTTGCAGACCTGCCGGGGCTGTATCAGGCAAGTGACTTGGTTATCAACCCGGTGCGCTTTGGTTCAGGACTGAAGATCAAGACAGTGGAGGCCATTGCCAGCGGCTTGCCGCTGGTGACAACGACAGAGGGCGCACGCGGGCTCGCTCCGCACGCGGGCCGGGCGTTCCTGGTTGCGGACGATGCCAAGGCTTTTCACGAGCATCTCGAAGCATTGCTGACTTCTCTGGAACTGCGTTGCACGCTGTCCGAGGCTGCGTGGCAACTGGGGCGCGAACGCTTCACACCGTCAGCCTGCTTCCAGTCGTTGCTCGACAGGATCAGGCGGCCGTGATGGTAGCACGGTGAGAAGCGGGACATCGTCCGGTCAATCGGGCGATAGGGAACTCCGACCAAAGCACAAGCCCAGAAAACTGCCGGAGCAACGAGAGAATGAAAGTACAATACCCGGCCCTGCCCCCCTTGGTTTGCTTGCCGATCTGACCGGCGATCCGCTGCCTCACCGCTGATCTGATGCCCCCCTTCTCTCAAGCCCAGCTGCGCCAGACGACCGAGGACCGGCGAGCATCGTGCCGATGCTGAGTCGTTTGCTCGTCGCGCTGCTGTGGCTGCTGCACTTCCTGCCGCTCCCGGCCCTGGCCTTCCTCGGCCGGACGCTTGGCCTGGTGCTCTTCGGCCTTGCCGGCAGGCGCCGGCACATCGTGTTGGTGAATCTGCGCCTGTGTTTCCCGGAACTCGACGAAGCGCAACGACGGCGCCTGGCGAAGGAACATTTCAAGGTGCTCGGCCGCAGCATCCTCGAACGCTCGCTCCTGTGGTGGGCAAGTGCGCAGCGCTTGTCGCCGCTGCTGCGAGTAAGCGGCGAAGAGTATATACGCCAGCTGCTCGACGCCGGTCGGCCGGTGCTGATGCTGACGCCGCACTTCGTCGGGCTGGATGCGGGCGGTGCAGCCATCGCCATGCGCTTCGATAGCGCGAGCATCTACGCCGTGCAGTCCGACCCGGTTTTCGACGCCCTCCTGCACCGCGGCCGCCTGCGCTTTGGCGATCAACTGCTGCTTTCGCGCCAGGAAAGCGTGCGCGCCAGCGTCCGGGCGATGAAATCGGGCCGGCCGCTCTACTACCTGCCGGATATGGATTTCGGCAGCAAGGAGTCGATTTTCGTGCCTTTTTTCGGCGTCCCGACGGCAACCATCAGCGGTCTGTCGCGGCTGGCACGCCTGGCCGGCGCCACCGTCGTTCCCTGCGTGACGCGTATTCTGCCCGGTGGCGCCGGCTACGCCGTCGAGGTCGGCGAGCCGTGGGCGAACTTTCCGAGTGCCGACGTCGAAGCCGATACCCGCCGCATGAACGCCTGGATCGAAGCCGCCGTACGGACCATGCCCGAGCAGTATTACTGGGTCCATCGCCGCTTCAAGACCCGCCCGCCGGGTGAGCCGCGCCCCTACTGACCTGTATGTGACGGCGGCAAACAGCCGAGCCCTGGCCTGCGCGCGCCATCTGACGATCAGACAGCAGATCAGACAGCAGCCGAGTGCGGCAAGCAGCACAGCGATACGGCCTGGCTTCCGGTAGAATCGCGCCTTACCTCCTACCACCCTGCGGCCCATGGAATACCTCACTTACTTCATCGATATCGTTCTGCACCTCGACAAGCATCTGGCGATGCTGGTTCAGCAATACGGGCAGTGGATCTACGTCATTCTCTTCGTGATCATCTTCAGCGAAACCGGTTTCGTCGTCACGCCCTTCCTGCCCGGGGACTCGCTGCTTTTCGTCGCCGGCGCCCTGGCCGCGGTCGGCGGCATGGATATTGTCATCTTGATGGTCGTGCTGATGGCCGCGGCGATCCTCGGAAATATGCTCAATTACCAGATTGGCCGCTATCTCGGCCCCAAGGTCTTCCACTGGGAACAATCGCGATTCTTCAACCGGGCGGCCCTCGACAAGACGCACGCCTTCTACGAGAAGCACGGCGGCAAGACGCTGGTGATCTCGCGTTTCCTGCCCCTGTTCCGCACTTTCGCGCCCTTTGTCGCCGGCATTGGCGCCATGAGCTACGCGCGCTTCACTTTCTTCAACCTCATCGGGGGAGTCAGCTGGGTCGGTTCGCTGACCCTGGCCGGCTACCTGTTCGGCAATCTGCCGTGGATTCAGAAGAATCTGACGCTGGTGATCCTGGTGATCATCGCCATTTCGCTGCTGCCATTGCTCATCGGCTGGCTGCAACACCGCAAGGCCGAAGCCCAGCCCAGCCCAAGGCCTCCTGAAAATGCCGCCCCACTTCCTTGACCAGGCGCGTCGCCTTGCGCAACGAGCACTACGGGAAGCGCGAGTGAACAGCCTGCGCCGCCGCACTTGCCAACTGCCTGCCAGCGGGAGCGGGAGCGCCTGCCCATGATCGCGATCGTCATCCTGATCTCCGGACGCGGCAGCAATATGGCATCGCTACTTGCCGCGGTCGACGCCGGAACACTGCCGGTACGCATTGCAGCAGTCCTCGCCAACCGCCCCGATGCGGGGGGGCTCGAAACGGCGGCCGCGCGTGGCGTGCCGACCGGCGTCGTTGACCACCGACATTTCGCCAGGCGCGAAGACTTCGACACCGCCATGGCCGCGGCCATCGACGCTTTCGCGCCCGAGCTGGTGGTCCTGGCCGGCTTCATGCGGATTCTTGGCGAAGCTTTTGTCCGCCACTACGACGGTCGACTGATCAATATCCACCCTTCCCTGTTGCCGACCTTTCCCGGCCTGCACACGCACCGACGTGCGCTGAGCGAAGGCGTCCGCATCCACGGCTGCACGGTACATTTCGTCACTCCCGACCTGGACCACGGCCCGATCATCGTCCAGTCCGCCGTGCCGGTGCTCGACGGCGACGACGAAGACACCCTCGCCGCACGCGTGCTGGCGCAGGAGCACCAGGTCTATCCACTGGCGGTGCGCTGGTTTGCCGAAGGGCGTCTGCGTGTGCACGCCGGCCGCGTCGTCCTCGACTCACCGCAGAGCAAGCACGGCGCACTGATCGCGCCGCAGACTTTCGCGGGGTGAAGCGGCCAGCCGATGCCGATGGCCCTGCTCATCGCCGTCGCGGCCTCGCTCGGCGTGCATGCCTTGTTGCTCTTCGCTCCGGAGTTCGATTTGCCGCCTTTCCCTGAGCCACCGCCGCTACGCGCCGAGCTCAAACCAGCACCAGCGATAGAAACGCCGCTCGAGCCGCCGCCCAAAGCCGCCCTGACCGCCGCCAGCAAAGGACCGGCAAAGCACCGCCAGGCGCGCGCCGCAGCGCGGCCGCCAAAACCGGCGCCGGTGCTGCAAGCGCACGCGTCGTCGCTGGCAGTCGCGGCACCGGCCATTGACTCACCGCCAAGCACCGCGCCGGCAGCGGCAGCGATCGGCCCGCTCGCACTGGCGACGCCTTCGGCAGCAGCCGCGGGCATGCCTGACGCGTCCCGGCTGCCGGCACGCGGGACGATTCGCTACCGCGTCGACCGCGGCGATCAAGGCTTCATGATTGGCCAGTCGACGCACGACTGGGTCGTCGTCGACGGCGTCTACCGGATTACCGCGGTGACCGAAACCAATGGTCTGGTAGCGCTGTTCAAGCCCTTTCGGATCGAACTCGAAAGCCGCGGCACGGTGACCGCTGCCGGGCTGGTTCCCGAACGATTCAGCAGCCGCCGCGAGGACCGCGCGACCGGCGAACAGGCCGAGTTCGACTGGCAGCAGATGCAGGTGCACGTCGGCCAACGGCCGCCGCAAGCACTGAGCACTGGCGCCCAGGATCTGCTCTCCTTTCCTTACCAGCTGGGACTGCTTCCCGATCTGGCTAGCGGCACCCTGATGCCCGTGGCCACCGGCAAGAAATACGAGCAGTACCGGTTCGAGGTCGTCGGCGACGAGGACGTCGAGACCCCGGCCGGAAGCTTCCGCTCGCTGCACCTGCGGGTAGGCGGCGTTTCGCCGACCGAACTGTGGCTGGCCTACGATCGTTCGCTGCTGCCGGTGAAGATCCTGCATACCGACCACAAAGGCGCCATTTTCGTCGAAATCGCGACGTCCATCGAATTAAGCGAGGAACCATGAGCGCGCATCCTGCCGTAGCACGAGTCAGTCCGGCCCGCATAACAGCAGCCCGTTTCACCCCGGCCATTTTCCATCATGCCCAGAAGCTGCTCTCCGAACTGCTGCGCTCGGAGTTTGCGGCCGATCGCGTGGTTGCCGACTATTTCCGCCAGCATCGCGAACTCGGCCACGCCGACCGCAGCTTTGTCGCTGACGCGGTGTTCACCGTGCTGCGCCGCAAACGTTCCCTGTCCGCGCGCTGCGCCGGGGAGCTGACCTCACGGCGCTTGTTGCTCGCCGCGCTGGCCTGCCTGCAAGGCATGAACCGGCGCGAACTCGACGCGGTGCTGAACGAGGCCGAGAGTCACTGGCTGGCGCATGCGAAAGCCGTGCAAGTCAGCGAGCTGCCGGCGGCCGTACGCCTGGATCTGCCCGACTGGCTGCATGCGCTGCTCAGCGAACAATTCGCCGCCGACGAAATCGAGCCACTGGTCGCCGGACTCAATCAGCCGGCACCCCTGGATCTGCGCGTCAATGCCCTCAAGAGCGGGCGCGATGAGGTCCTCGAACGACTACGCAGCGACGGGCTGAGCGCCGAAGCGTGCCGCTATTCACCGCTCGGCATCCGCCTGGCCGGCAAGCCGGCGCTGTCACAACACCCCTTGTTCGTCGATGGCAGTATCGAAATCCAGGACGAAGGCAGTCAGCTGCTTGGCTTCCTGCTGCAACCCAAACGGGGTGAAATGGTCGCCGATTTCTGTGCCGGAGCAGGTGGCAAGACTTTGCTGCTCGGCGCCCTGATGCGCTCGCAGGGAAGGCTCTACGCCTTCGACGTTGCCGAACACAGGCTGGCCCGTCTGAAGCCCCGTCTGGCTCGCTCGGGACTGTCGAACGTCCATCCGGTCCGCATCGAATCCGAGCGCGACATCAAGATCAAGCGTCTGGCAGGAAAGCTTGATCGCGTGCTGGTCGACGCGCCCTGCTCCGGCCTCGGCACGCTGCGCCGCAACCCCTACCTGAAGTGGCGGCAGACACCGGCAAGCGTCGCCGAACTGAGCGCCAGGCAGGCGGACATTCTGGCCGCCGCCGCCAGCCTGGTGAAAACCGGCGGGCGCCTGGTCTACGCGACTTGCAGCCTCCTCGAACAGGAGAACGAGGCCATCGTGCGCACATTTCTGGAGCAGCATCCCGAGTTTGTCCTCTGCTCGGCCCAGGAGATCCTTGGCAAACAGGCGATTGCCATCGACTGCGGCGAGCAGCTACGCCTGCTGCCGCACCGCCATGGCACCGATGCCTTCTATGCCGCGGCAATGGAACGGCGAGTGAGCGAGTGAGTGGTAAGCCGGGCACGCAAAAAAAATCCCGCAACTTGAACAGTGCGGGATGCAAAGCCCATCTTCAGAGGATGGGCGTCAGGGAGGATGCCTTGCTTTTCAGTGAGCCCGCTGCAGCGAATCGCTGATGCTCAGCCTGGCCCGCGCGTGCAGCATCAGAGAGGCCGTCGACCACCAAGCGTTCAACGACGTTTGCGACGCCTGCACTGCCAGTAACGTGCGCCGTACCAGACCGCAGTACCTCCGGCGGAGATCAGCAAGGCTTTGAGCAGTTCCATTTCGCCAACGCTGAGCACATCCCAGGCGACGATCCCGACGAAGATACCGATGCCTTCGGAAATCGGGACAGAGACGGGAGGGACAGCCAAAACCTTCAATTACCGGCCGGCGCGTGCTGCAGCGTCTCGCTGCAAGCGACCGCATTAGCGTCCTGTTCAATTCCCACGTGGCACGCGCAAACGGCTTCGCAAGCGAAGAAATGTTGGCGCGTGGCAGCAAAGAACTGCTCGCAGCTGAGCTTTATTTCGATCATTTGGTCTTCCTTTTCCGTCATTCAGGAACAGCCGCCGATGATAGTGATGCGCAGCCGACTCGTCTGCAGTCATTGCGTCAGCTTTCAGTGACGTTTTGTGACAGCGGCCAGGCGAGGGTGAAGCGGGCGCCGCCAAGCGGCGACTCCGCAGCGCTGGCCTGGCCGTGATGTTGCTCCATGACCAACTGCACGATCGCCAGCCCGAGACCGTAACCGCCGGTCGACCGATCACGCGATCGGTCGAGGCGGGTGAAGGGCGAGAAAACCCTTTCGCGCTCGTCCGCCGGGATGCCAATGCCGTCGTCGTCGACATGCACCAGGATTTGCTCGCCGAGCACCTGCGCGCTGACCCGGATTTTCCCTTGCGCATACTTCATGGCGTTGCGCAGCAGATTTGAAATGGCGTGCGGCATCGTCCGGCGATCGAGCTCGACGTAGAGCATCGACGGCAAAGACGCGGTATCGACCTGCAGGTCGAGCTCGCCTTCCAGCAAGCGGCTGGTCTCCACCTGTTCGTCAAGCCAGGTCGCCAGGTCAACGGCGGTGAGCTGCAGATCGGGTTGTTCACGGCCGAAACGCGCATAGGTCAGACTGGCGTCGATCAGGCCGTCGAGTTCATCGAGGTCCGCTTCCATCAAGCGCCACAGGCGCTCGCGATCGGCCGGCACTTCGGAGCCTGCCAGCATCTCGAGGGCAAAGCGGATGCGCGCGATGGGCGTGCGCAACTCGTGCGAAATGGCACTCGACAAGTCTTTCTGCGTGGCAATCAGCCGCTGGATGCGTTCGGCCATGCCGTTGAGGGTCTCGGCGAGCGGTCCGAAAGCGCTGCTGCGCATCGTTGGCGCACGCGCCTCGAAAAGCCCCTCGCCGAGAGCGCGGGCGGTCTGGCGCATGGCTTCCAGGTCGCGCCAGACGGGGTGCACCCAGAGCCAGACGACAATCGCCAGACAGACGCCAATCAGGCTCCAGGTCAGCAGACTGATGCGCAGGTCGAGCGGCATGCCGCGGTGGTACTGGGGATTGCGGTCCGGCGAGATCGGACCGACGACGAGGACCTGCGAGCTCTGCTTGAGTCGATGATAGAGGACGTCGCCCTGAGCATCGATCGCCAACTCGCCGTTGTCGAGCTTCTCGGCCTGTTTCGGCGGCAGATGCAGCGTCCAGCGCTCGACGATATCGAGCCGGTAGGCAAACTTCTGGTCAAGAGCAGCGATCGCCTGCGGCCATTTTGAACGCGGTTTTCGGAACAGTTCGTCTTCGATCAGAACAATGGTGCCGTGCATGAAGCGGCTGGTGTAATCGTCGGTAATACCCTTCACCGCTGTCGAAATGACAAAGTCGGCGAAAATGGCAATGGCCACGAACGAACCCATGACCAGCAGGTAGAAGTTGAAGAACAGCCGCGCCAGGCTGTAGCGCTCGCGCCAGGGCGCCGGCGAGTACGGCGCGAGGATCGACAGCAGTTTGCTGCTATTGCCAATCATGCTTGCTGAACAGGTAGCCTTTGCCGCGGACGGTCTTGATCCGTGTCGGGTTCTCGGGGTCGTCACCGAGCTTGCGGCGCAAGCGCGAAATACGCGCGTCGATGGAACGGTCAAGGCCGTCAAAACCGATGCCACGCAGTTCCTGCAACAAATCGTCGCGAGACAGAACGCTGCCGGCGTGGCGAGCAAGCAGCCACAGCAGGTCGAACTCGGCGGTGGTCAGATCGATGCAGTCCGGCCCCAGGCAGGCGGTACGCGTTGCCTGGCTGATATGAAAACTGCCGAAAGTGAGTTCGGCGGGCTTGCTCGCTTCGGCACGCGCATCGGCAGCGCCCGCGCCGACCGGCGAACGACGCAACAGCGCCTTGATTCTGGCCAGCAACAGTCGCGGCTGCACCGGCTTGGCGATGTAGTCGTCGGCTCCCAGTTCCAGGCCAAGGATCTGGTCGAAATCCTCATCACGTGCGGTCAGCATCAGGATCACCCCCTGGTAGCGTGCCCGCACGGCACGGCAGATCTCGAAGCCGTCCTTGCCCGGCAGCATGACGTCGAGAATCACCAGATCCGGGTGCTCGGCGAGGATACGTGCCTCGGCAGTGTTGCCATGTCCCTCGACAAGCACTTCGAGATCATTCTTGCGCAGGTACTCGGCGGTGAGTTCGGCGAGGCGCTCATCGTCCTCGACCAACAGGATTCGTGTCTTCATGGCGTAATGATAGCGGGTTGTCGGTGGCGAACAAATGCATGCCGGCGATCAGCGCGCAAACAGCCGGCAGAAACCGGCCATCCATGGCCGGAACAGGACGCCCGAAGGCATGCGTGCGCCCGTTTTGCTCAGCGCACTTATGCCTTACAATCGCAGGTTCGTTCTTTTAAGGGTGTTCAATGTACGCTGGAATCGTCGACTGGCCTTGGTGGGCCTACGTGCTGGCAACGCTGGCTTTGACCCACGTCACCATTGCCTCGGTAACCATTTTTCTGCACCGCCATCAGGCGCATCGCGCGCTCGACCTGCATCCGCTGGTGGCGCATTTCTTCCGTTGCTGGCTGTGGCTGACCACGGGCATGGTGACCAAGGAGTGGGCGGCTATCCATCGCAAGCACCATGGCAAATGCGAAACCGCCGAGGATCCGCACAGTCCCCAGGTGTACGGCATCCATCGGGTTCTGTGGACGGGCGTGTTTCTGTACGTCAAGGAGGCCAGAAATACCGAAACCCTGCAGCGTTACGGTCATGGAACACCCAACGACTGGCTGGAGAATCACCTCTACTCACCGTGGCACAAACTCGGCGTGGTGGTCTTGTTGGCCATCGACACCGCCGTCTTCGGCGTTCTTGCCGGACCGCTGATGTGGGCCGTGCAAGTGGCCTGGATTCCCTTCTGGGCGGCCGGCGTGATCAACGGCCTCGGCCATTTCTGGGGTTATCGGAATTTCAGCACCGAAGACGCCAGCACCAATCTCTCGCCACTGGGCATCCTGATCGGCGGTGAGGAGCTGCACAACAATCATCACGCTTTCCCGACCTCGGCCAAGCTGTCGTATCGCTGGTACGAATTCGACATCGGCTGGCTCTATATCAGCATTCTCGCGGCGCTGGGCCTGGCCCAGGTCAAGAAAGTGGCACCGCGACCGCGGCTGGGAACGCTGCGGCCGGTGGTCGATCTCGACACCTTGCAGGCGGTAATTACCAACCGTTACGACGTCCTCTCACGCTACACCCAGTCACTGAAACAGGTCTACCGCGAGGAAATTGGCAAGCGCCAGGACCGCAGTCATTTCAAGGGCCTCAAGCCCTGGCTGGCCGAACATGTCGGCGACGTCCCGCAGGAATTGCGCGCGCGGCTCGAATTGCTGCGCGGCGAGAGCCGTGCGCTACACACGCTCTACGCCATGCGCCAGGAGTTGGTGGCGGTCTGGGAGCGCTCGAATGCTTCGCGCGAGCATCTGCTGAAGGCGCTGCAGGACTGGTGCGAACGCGCCGAAAACTCGGGGGTCCGCCAGTTGCAGGAACTGTCGATGCGCCTGCGCAGCTACGTTCCGGCCTAACGGTCATGACATGTCGAGATACCGCGGATCATGAAAGTCATGACCGTTTCCCTCTTCCCCAGACCCTTCTCCCGCAGGGGGAGAAGGGAGTTTCGTGAGTCGCTTGCGCGACTTTCACATTAACCCAACAAGCCCGATGCGTCTCTCGCTGCGGGCCTGTTTCGGCCTACTAGCCCTGTTTGCGGTCGGGCTGACCGGCGCCGGGCTGCTGATCGGCGAGCTGATGAAACTACAGCCCTGCCCCTTGTGCATCTTTCAGCGTCTGCTCTATCTGCTGATCGCCTGCTTTGCCCTGTGCGGCGTGCTGCTTCCCGGCTGGTGGCGCGCCTGGGGAGTGCTGCTCGGCTTGACCGCTACCGGCGGCCTGGGCACCGCCGCCTATCAGACCTGGCTGCAGCAGAACCCAGAAAGCAGCATGGCCTGCGGGTTTGGCGAGCCGACCGTGATCGAGCAGATCGTCAACTGGTTCGGCGTGCGCTGGCCCGACCTCTTCCTGGCCACGGGCTTCTGCTCGAGCAAGGACTGGGTTTTTCTCGGCCTGTCGATGGCCAACTGGTCGATCGTCTGCTTCCTTGCTTTCATGGTCGCTGCCGCGCAACTGGTGAGCAAGGGTCAACGTCCCTGAGGACCGCGCCGCTCGCTCAGGAGCGGCCGCTACTGCCGAATCCAGCTTCGCCGCGCGCGCTGGCGGGAAAATCCTCGACGACGTTGAACGCCACCCGCAAGACGGGTACCACCACCAGTTGCGCCAGGCGCTCGAGCGGTTGCAGGGTGAAAGCGTCGCTGCCGCGGTTCCAGGTCGACACCATCAGCTCACCTTGATAGTCGGAATCGATCAGGCCGACCAGATTGCCGAGGACGATGCCATGTTTGTGACCCAGACCCGAACGCGGCAGGATCATCGCCGCCAGACCGGGATCGGCAAGATGAATCGCCATTCCGGTCGGAATCAGCACCGTTTCACCCGGCTGTATTTCTATCGGGGCAGCGATACAGGCGCGTAGATCCAGTCCGGCCGCGCCGCCGCTGGCGTATTGCGGCGGCGTATCGCCCAGCCGCGGGTCGAGCAGTTTGACGTCCACCGACACCTCGCCTGCGCTGTTCATCACGCCTTCTCCAACAGCAGCGCGATGCGTGCCACGAGTTGCCGCGCGAGGTCAATCTTTGGTGCTGGAGCGAGCGGATTCTGGCCGTCATCGTCGAACAGAATCAGCGTGTTCTGATCACCAGCGAAACCGTCCTGGATGAGATTGCCGACAATTAACGGGATTCTCTTGCTGCGCCGCTTGCTTTCCGCGTACTCGAGCAGATTCTCGCTTTCGGCTGCAAAGCCCACGCACAGTGGCGCCGTGGGCAGCGCGGCGACTTCGCCGAGGATGTCCGGATTGGCGACCAGCTCGATGGTCGGCGGCGAGGCCTGCAGACGCTTCTTGATTTTCTGCCCGACGACCTGTGCCGGCCGGTAGTCGGCGACGGCCGCCACGGCGATGAAGACGTCGTTCTCGGCGACCAGCTTGAGCACCGCCGCGTGCATCTGCAAGGCGCTGGTCACGGAAACGCGCCTGACTCCCGCCGGACAAGCTAGAGCGACGGGCCCGGAAACCAGCGTCACCTGCGCCCCCGCCTCGTGCGCTGCGCGGCTGATGGCATAGCCCATTTTGCCGCTCGACAGGTTGGTGATGCCGCGCACCGGATCGATGGCTTCAAAAGTCGGCCCGGCGGTGAGCAATAGGCGCTTGCCGGCCAGCAGCTTCGGTTGAAAGTACGCGACCAGCGCGTCACGGATTTCTTCCGCTTCCAGCATTCGCCCCGGACCGCTTTCGCCACAGGCCTGGTCGCCACTGCCCGGACCAACGATGAGCACGCCGTCGCCGCGCAGAGTGGCGACGTTGCGCACGGTGGCCGGGTTTTCCCACATCTGCCGGTTCATCGCCGGCGCCACCAGCAAGGGGCAGTCGCGCGCCAGCACCAGAGTGGTGAGCAAATCGTCGGCCAGACCATTGGCCAGCTTGGCGAGAAAATCGGCAGACGCAGGAGCAACCAGGAGCAGGTCGGCAGCCCGCGAGAGGTCGATGTGCGCCATGTTGTTGGCCACCCGCGCATCCCATTGGTCAGTAAAGACCGGCTGGCCGGACAGCGCCTGAAACGTGACCGGGGTGACGAAATGCGTCGCCGCCTCACTCATCACTACCTGCACGCTGGCGCCCTCCTTGATCAGCAGGCGGAGCAATTCTGCCGCCTTGTAGGCGGCGATGCCGCCAGTGACGCCGAGGACGATGCGTTTTCCTGCGAGTTCCATGCGCTGTGCTCTATCTGGTTGGGATTGCTTGGCGGCACATTCTACTGGAGAAGATCGCCCCGAGGTGAGCCGCCGCCCGGCAGCAATAGCCGCCCCCGGCTGTTATCACTGCGCTGCGTGTCAATAGCCCTCAGCAATCGCAACCATACCCAGAATCAATTGGCACAATGTTTCGCCGCTTCGTAGACTGCTTCCATCGGGTCCAGCTTCAAACCCTCAGATACCGCGGCCCGATTCCGTTTGAACCAAACGCAAGGAGTACGACTGATGAGCACCAGGAAACTCACCACCGCTGCCGGTGCGCCGGTTGTTGATAACCAGAACACGATGACCGCCGGCGCGCGTGGCCCGATCGTGATGCAGGACATCTGGCTGCTTGAAAAGCTCGCGCACTTCGATCGTGAAGTGATCCCCGAGCGCCGCATGCACGCCAAAGGTTCGGCGGCCTACGGCAGCTTCACCGTCACCCACGACATCAGCAAATACACGCGCGCCAGAATCTTCTCCAGGATTGGCAAGAAGACCGATCTTTTTGCCCGCTTCACCACCGTCGCCGGCGAGCGCGGTGCCGCCGACGCCGAACGCGACATCCGTGGCTTTGCGGTCAAGTTCTACACCGAGGAAGGCAACTGGGACCTCGTTGGCAACAACACGCCGGTCTTCTTCCTGCGCGATCCGCTCAAATTCCCCGACCTCAACCACGCGGTCAAGCGCGACCCGCGCACCAATATGCGCAGCGCCACCAACAACTGGGATTTCTGGACTTCCTTGCCAGAAGCACTGCATCAGGTGACGATCGTCATGAGCGATCGCGGCATTCCTGCCAGCTACCGCCACATGCACGGCTTCGGCTCACACACCTTCAGCTTCATCAACGCCGCCAACGAGCGCAGCTGGGTCAAGTTCCATTTCCACAGCCAGCAGGGAATCAAGAACCTCAGTGACGCAGAAGCCGAAGCGATCATCGGCAAGGACCGCGAGAGCCACCAGCGCGACCTGTTCGCGAGTATCGAGAAAGGCGAGTTCCCGAAATGGACGCTCTACGTCCAGGTCATGCCCGAGAAAGACGCAGCGACCGTGCCCTACCATCCCTTCGATCTGACCAAGGTCTGGCCGCACAAGGACTATCCGCTGATCGAAGTCGGGGTCATGGAATTGAACCGCAATCCGGAGAACTTTTTCGCCGAAGTCGAGCAATCGGCTTTCAACCCGGCAGCGGTCGTTCCCGGCATCAGTTTCTCGCCCGACAAGATGCTGCAAGCCCGCCTGTTCTCCTACGGCGACGCGCAGCGCTACCGACTTGGCGTCAATCACCACCAGATCCCGGTAAACGCGCCGCGCTGCCCCGCCCACAGTTATCACCGCGATGGTGCCATGCGCGTCGATGGCAACCACGGCGGCACGCTCGGCTACGAGCCGAACAGCTTCGGCGAATGGCAGGAGCAAGCCGACTTCCGCGAACCGCCGCTGTCGATCGAAGGCGCGGCCGACCACTGGAATCATCGCCACGATAGCGACTACTACTCGCAGCCCGGGGCGCTGTTCCGACTGATGAGCGCCGAGCAGCAGCAAGTGCTGTTCGACAACACCGCAAGAGGAATGGGCGATGTCTCCGAGGAGATCAAGCGGCGGCACATCGCCAACTGTCGCAAGGCCGACCCCGAGTACGGCGAAGGCGTCGCCCGGGCACTGGGCATTGCCCTGTAAGGCTCGGCAGTCGAGCAGCCCGCCGCTGCGCAGCCGGAGCGAGCGGGCGGTTCACTTCCGTCCCGGCGGGCGTGGGATAATCTGCCCATGCTCGCCACACCTGCCACACCTGCCACACCGGCAATGTCCGCCATCCAGCGGCTGCCCGATCTACTGATCAGCCAGATCGCTGCCGGCGAAGTTGTCGACCGACCCGCTTCAGCGCTCAAGGAGTTGCTCGAAAACGCACTCGATGCGGGCAGCTCGACGATCCAGATCCAGCTCGAAGAAGGCGGCGTCAAGCTGATCCGCGTCAGCGACGACGGCGCCGGCATCGCGCGCGACGAACTGGCGCTTGCCCTCACCCGCCACGCGACCTCGAAGATCGGCACGCTCGAGGATCTCGAACGCGTCGGCACGCTCGGCTTTCGTGGCGAAGCGCTGGCTTCAGTCGCCGGTGTCGCTCGGGTTATATTGACCAGTCGTCAGCGGCGCGAGCGCGACGATAACGGCCCTGGCGACGCAAGCGCGCACGCCTGGCGACTCGGCGCCGAGCCGGGGGCGGCACCCGAGCCCGCCGCGCTGCTCGCCGGCACGGTCGTCGAAATGCGTGACCTCTACTACAACACGCCGGCTCGCCGAAAATTCCTCAAATCCGACGCCACCGAGTTCGCGCATTGCGCCGAGGCGGTCAAGCGCATCGCACTGGCGCACCCGGAGGTCACCTTTACGCTGGCGCACAACGGCCGCGTCAGCCTGCACCTGAAGAAAAGCGACGCCCGCAGCCGTGTCGGGGCGATCCTGGGCGATGACTTTCTGGCCGAATCCCGACCACTCGACGTGCTCGCCGGACCGCTGCGCGTCACCGGCTTCTGCGCGCTACCGGCCTACTCGCGAGCGCGCAACGACGCCCAGTATTGCTACGTCAACGGCCGCTTCGTGCGCGACAAGCTGTTGGTGCACGCCCTGCGCGAGGCCTACCAGGACCAGTTGCACGGCAGCCGTTACCCGGCCTACTGCGTTTTCCTGGAAATCGACCCGGCGACTGTCGACGTCAATGTGCATCCCCAGAAAACCGAAGTCCGCTTCCGCGATGCACGTGCCGTTCACCAGTTCGTCTTTCACGCCGTGCAGCGTCTGCTGGCCAGCCCCCTGGCCACCACGGCAAGCGCTGAAGCGCAGCAAGCGCCCTGGGCCGCGCAGTCGCGCTTGCCCCAAGGCCCGACGGACCCGAGCCCGCCGGCAAGCGGCGAATCTTCGTACGGCGCCCGGCTTCCGTATCAGGGTTCGCTACACGTCGGCGAGCCGCGGCCCTCCGGCACGGCTGGCAGCGCCAGCGCCTACCTCGCCTTCGTCGGCACGGCGCAGCCGCCGGCTGACGGCCAGCCCGGCACCTTAGCCGACGCTCCTCCCCCGGAGACCGGCGGCCCGCCACTCGGCTATGCACTCGCGCAACTGCACGGCGTCTATATCCTGGCGCAGAACAGCCAGGGCCTGGTAGTCGTGGACATGCATGCCGCCCATGAACGCATCCTCTACGAGAAGCTGAAGCTGGCGCTTGCCGATCAGCAAGTGGCCACCCAGGCGCTGCTGATTCCAGCGGTGTTCAGCGCCGCAGCGGTGGACGTCGCCGCCGCCGAGGAGCACGCCGATGCGCTGCAGCAGCTCGGCTTCGAAGTGGCGCCGATGGGCCCTGGTCAGCTCGCCGTCAGACGTGTTCCGGCGCTGCTTCAGGGCGCCGACCCGGCAAGCCTGGCGCGCTCGCTGCTCGACGAGCTGCGCGAGCATGACGTCAGCCAACTACTCACCGCACGCCGTAACGAGTTCCTCGCCAGCATGGCCTGCCACGGCGCCGTGCGCGCCCGCCGCCTGCTGTCGATCGCCGAAATGAATGCCCTGCTCCGGCAAATGGAAGAAACCGAACGTGGCGACCAGTGCAATCACGGCCGTCCGACCTGGACGCAGCTGAGCATGGCCGAGCTCGACCGCCACTTCCTGCGCGGCCGCTGAGCGTGTCCGCAGCAAGTAGCAAACAGCGAACTCCAGCGATCCTGCTGATGGGGCCGACCGCCAGCGGCAAGACGGCGCTGGCCATGGCCCTGGCGCGCCGTTTCCCGGTCGAGCTGATCAGCGTCGATTCGGCACAGGTCTTTCGCGACATGGACATCGGCACTGCCAAGCCCGACGCCGCGACCCTGGCCGAATTCCCGCACCAGCTGATAGACGTAATTGCACCGACCGAAGCCTACTCGGCAGCACGCTTTCGCGCCGACGCCCTGGCGGCGATGGCCGAGATCAGCGCGCGTGGCCGCGTGCCGCTGCTCGTCGGCGGCACCATGCTCTACTTCAAGGCGCTGCTCGAAGGCTTGGCCGAGCTTCCGCAAGCCAATCCAGCCACGCGCGCGGCGATCGACCGCGAAGCCGCGCTACGCGGCTGGCCAGCGCTGCACGCCGAGCTGGCAGGGATCGACCCGGCGACGGCAGCGCGTCTGCACAGCACCGATGCACAGCGCATCCAGCGGGCGCTCGAAGTATTCCGCTTGAGCGGTCGGCCGCTGTCGGCGCTGCTCGCCGGGGGCGAGAAGCAGAATACCGCTTACCAGTTCACGGCCATCGGCCTGCTGCCATCCGACCGTGCCGTCCTGCACCAGCGCATTGCCGAACGCTTTGCCGCGATGCTAGCCGCCGGCCTCGAAGCGGAAGTGGCCATGTTGCGCGAGCGCTACCCCTTGCACGCCGGGCTGCCATCGATGCGCTGTGTCGGCTATCGGCAGGTATGGGAAGTCCAGGATGGCCTGCTTCCACGCAGCGAGCTGCGCGATCGCGGCATTTTCGCGACCCGCCAGCTGGCCAAGCGCCAGATCACCTGGCTCAGGAACACCCTGCGCCCGCAGATCGTCGACTGCCTCGCGGCCGACGCTGACGAACGCGTCGCCAGGCTGCTCGGCGGCATTCTGCGCTGAGTGGGCTTGCGGCAGGCTTTGGTTGCCACGTGAATTCGGTGCACTTCGTCGGCCATGCCAGCCGCAGCGCAGCCCTCGTCGCCTAACGAAAGCGGTCGTTCGGGCTGGCGTCGCCTACGCCTCACGCCGCGCTGCGCACCTCCTCGATGCTCACCGTCTGCTGCAGGACATCGCGAACCCCATTGCCGATTTCCGTGAGCGTCTGCATTTGCGACACCAGGCCATTCTCGACGTGAACCAGTTCTTCGATACGTTCTTCCAGCGTGTCGGTCGCCTGGTGAATGCGCTTGATGCTCTCCAGCCGGCGCTTGAGCTGGATCTGATGCTCACGAATCTGAATCTCCATCGGCGCCATGATCGCCTTCAACCATGACTCGGCCTCACGATTGGCGTGCTCGAAGGTCTTGCGCACCTGCACCGCGACCTCCTCGAAGAAGCGCTGCGTGAGCTGCGACTTTTCGTGGGTCAGCAACTGGAACATGGTGTTGATGTGGGTGTCGCACCACTGGTCGAGGCGATTGATCTCTTTTTCGTAGCGGCGCAGCGAAAATGCGATTGGCGTACCCAGCTTCAGGCCGTGCTCGACGGCAAACTTCTTGTAGATGACCTCCATCATGGTCGTGATTTCGGCAACCTCGCCGCGCGAGCGGCTGAGGTTGTCACGCGCCACCTCAAAGAAATGCGCCATCGCCGTAGACAGCGTCTTCGAGAAGGTTGCAGACACCATCGTTTCACGGGTGTTATTGGTCAGCAGGCGCAACGGGGCCACGCCGAGGTGCGTAAAAAGCTTGTTGGTCAGCTGTGAAAAAACGCTGCGCACCGCGTAGTAACGCTGCAAGCCACTCTCGAACTCCTCCTTCTCATGACGCACCTTGCCCATCATGTACTCGACAACACCCTTGTTCTTGCCGCGCAGTTCGGTAAGTTCGACGAGCTGTTCGCGCAAGCCGACGAGACGCGAGTCGAGCAGACTGCGCGTGCGCAGGTAGCAATCGGCGAACTCGTTGTCGGTATTGTCGCGAACGATTTCCTGCTTGGCCGGAATCAGCTCTTCGGTCAGCGCTCGCTCGAGGTCGGCCAGGCGGCTGCGTTCGAGCAAGGGCTGATCGTCGTTGATCTTGGCCAGCAGCGCCTTCTGGGCAGAGACGGGGAAAATCTGGTTTTCCGGCAGATCCAGCGTCCACGCACAGGTGTCGATCTGTCGGCGAACTTCGGCGTCGATCTCTTGCGGCGACTTGAGTTCGTCCCACAGGCTGTCGATCTTGTTGAGAACAACGATGCGCCCTTTCTTGCGGCCACCCGGCCTGCCGATGTGCTCGCGCCAGACCGTCAGATCGGACTGCGTGACACCGGTGTCAGCCGCCAGGATGAAGAGCACGGCGTGCGCGTTGGGGAGTAGCGACAAGGTCAGCTCCGGCTCGGTACCGATCGCGTTCAGGCCCGGCGTGTCGAGAATCACCAGCCCCTGCTGCAACAGGGGGTGCGGAAAATTGATGATCGCGTGCCGCCAGCGGGGGATCTCGACGTTGCCATGCTGGTCGACGCGAAAGATGGCCGTATCGCCATCCACGATCGAGAAGCCGAGGCCTTCGGCGACCTTGCGGTCGACGCGGATGACTTCGCTGACATGCCGAAGCGCCGCCTGCATCGCCCCCGCCGAAGTGGTGTCGAGCGGGACGATGGTCCACTCGTCGGGAAAGCGCTTGTACTCGCTGATACTGGTATTGGACTCGCGGCTGTCGATCGGCAACAGCTCGATCGACGCCGGCTTGCTGGCGTCGAACATCAACTCGGTCGGGCACATCGTCGTGCGACCGGCGGTCGAAGGCAGAATGCGATTGCCGTAATCGGCAAAAAAGATGGCGTTGATCAGTTCCGACTTGCCACGCGAGAATTCGGCGACGAAGGCCACATGCAGGCGATCTTCACGCAGTTTATCGAGCAATAGCGAGATTCGTCGATCCGTCTGGGCGTCGGAAAGTTCGTTTTCGACGAGCCAGCCGGAAAAGCTGGCGAGCCGACTCGATAGCTCGGAACGCCATTCGCTATAGGCGGCAAGATTTTGGGCGAGCGTCATGGCCAGTTCCAGCGCGGGTGAAAGGTTTTGACTCTATCACAAAAGGCCGAGCAATCAGTGACATGGCATAGCAGCCGCGCGAGGCAGGAAGCGGCGGCGGTCAACGCTGGCAGGCCGGGCAGTAGAAGCTTGAACGGCCAGCCTGCCGGAGCGCGCGTATCGGCGTCGCACAGACCACGCAGGGCTCGGCCTGGCGATCATAAACCGCGCACGAAAGCTGGAAGGAACCGGCACCGCCATCGCTATGCACGTAGTCGCGAACCGTGCTGCCGCCGGCAGCGATCGATGCCGCAAGCGTCGCACGAATCGCCTCCGCCAGGACTCGGTAGCGCTGCAGGCTGATCCGGCCGGCACGGCGCAGCGGTGAAATGCCGGCGCGAAAAAGGCTTTCGGCAGCATAGATATTGCCGATACCAACGATCAGATGACTGTCCATCAGCAGCGGCTTCACCGGCACCCGCCGCCCGCGAGTGACTGCGTAGAGCCACTCGCCGCAAAAGCCATCCGCCAGCGGCTCCCGGCCCAGGACGGCGAGCGCCGGGTGCGCTTCGACGTCGGCGCCTTCGTGCCAGAGCAGCGCACCGAAGCGGCGCGGGTCGCGCAGGCGCAGAACGGTATGCTTGAATACCAGGTCCACGTGGTCGTGCTTCTGCGCTGGCGTTCCCGGCGGCACCAGGCGCAAACTGCCCGACATGCCGAGGTGAATCAGCAGCCAGCCGCCGCCGCGACTGCTTGCGCAGTCGAGCAGCAGATACTTGCCGCGCCGTAGAATGGCATCAATACGCAGGCCGGCCAGCCGCGCATCGAGTCCGAGCGGAATCTCGTGACGCAGCTTCGGCGTGCGCACGATGGCCCCGACCAGGTATCGCCCAGGCAAATAGGGAAGCAATCCCTGGCGACTCACTTCAACCTCTGGTAGTTCCGGCATTGCTGCTACCTCGAAAAGTCCATAACATGCGCAGCAGGAATTATGACGCAATCTCCCCCGTCCGCTCCTGCAACGGTTTGCAGCCAGCAAGGAAACCATGAAACCGATCATCAGCACTCTCCTCTGCGCCACCCTGTCGCTGGCCCTCGCCATGCCCGCCCAGGCCGCCGACGAAACAGCAGACGGCAAGCAGAACAAAACAATGAAGCAGAACAAGGCGAGTAAGCGCACGCCACAGAGTGCTTTGCCACAGACGCTCGCAGCGCATCCCGAGGCCACCGACAACAAGGAACTGACCGGCCAGATCGTCTATCAGGTACTACTGGCCGAAGTCGCCTTGCAGCGCGGCCAGATAGAGTTCGCCAGCCAGGCCTACGCCGACCTGGCGGTGCGCACGCGCGACCCCAAAGTCCTCGAAAGAGCCATCGAGCTCGCCGGTTATGCGCGCCGCTTCGAGCGCGTTATCAAACTCGCGCGCTTGTGGGTGCAGGTCGAGCCGGACTCGAAACGTGCACAGCAGGTGCTCATCGGCGTGCTGGTGCTGACCAATCAGCTGAACGGCCTGGCACCCCGCTTGATCGACATGCTCGCGGCCGACCAGCCGGCACTTCCCGGCAATCTGCTGGCGCTCAATCGGATGTTTGCGCGCAGCCCGGACCGTAAGGCTGTCCTGCAACTGATCAGCACCATCGGCGAGCGCTTTCCAAAGCTTCCCGAAGCGCATTACGCGGTCGCCGTCGCCGCCAGCTCTGCCGGCGCGAACGATCGCGCACTGAGCGAAGCACGGCAGGCGCTCGCCCTGCGCCCGGATTGGCAGATCGGTGCGTTACTCGAGGCGCAGCTGCTGGCTCACAACTCGCCGGCGGAGGCGATTGCCTCGCTGCAGAACTTCGTCGACAAGAATCCGGACGCGCGCGAGGCGCAGCTGCATCTGGCGCGCGCTCTGGTTGGCGAAAAACGCTATGCCGAGGCCAAGCGCCTGTTCGAACAGTTGCTGCAAGCCTACCCGGACAACCCGGATGTCGTCTTTCCGGTCGCCATCCTCGCCCTCCAGGAAAATGACAGAACGCTCGCCGAGGCGCAACTCAAACATCTGATAAGCCTCGACTTCCCGGACAAGAGCGCGCCTTACTATTACCTTGGCCAGATCGCCGAGGAAAGCAAGCGTGGCGACGAAGCGCTGGCCTACTATCAGCAGGTGGGCCCTGGCGAACACTATCTACCGGCGCAGATTCGCAGTGCCGCCATCCTCGCCCAGCAGGGCAAGCTCGACGAGGCGAGGAGCCAACTCAGCGCGGCAGCCGCGAGAGACCCGCAAATGCGCGTGCAACTGTTGATCGCCGAAGCGGCACTGCTTCGCCAGGCCGAGCAGAGCGCAGCGGCGCTGGCCTTGCTGGAACATGAACTGGGCGAGCAAGCCGACCAGCCTGAACTGCTCTACGAATCGGCACTGCTGGCCGAGCGACTCGGACGCCTGGAAGTGATGGAAAAGCGCCTGCGCAAGCTGATCGAGCTGCAACCGAAAAGCGCGCAGGCTTACAACGCACTCGGTTACTCCTATGCCGATCGCAATATGCGACTGGTCGAAGCGCGTCAATTGATCGAAACGGCGCTCCAGTTGGCACCCAACGATCCGTTCATTCTCGACAGCATGGGCTGGGTGCTGTTTCGGCAAGGTGAGCTCGAAAACGCACTGACGCATCTGCAGCGCGCCTATGCGCAGCGCCCCGACGCCGAGATCGCGGCCCACTTGGGTGAAGTGCTGTGGATGCTCGGGCGCACGGACGAAGCGCAGCGCACCTGGAACGAGGCGCTGCAGCGACATCCGGAAAGCGAGGAGGTCCGGAAAGTGCTGAAGAGGTTCTCGCCCTGACTGCGACTCTGACCCCGCCCTACCCCGCAGCGAGCACCGGCAGGCCGTTGTTCAGCACCATCCGAGCGCGGCTGTCCGCCGTGCTGCTTCTTGCGCTGCTCGCATTGACCGCCTGCAGTAGCGCGCCGCCCTCGGCGGAGCGGCCATCGCCCGTACGGCGCGACGAGCTGCAGGCTTTCTCACTGGCGGGCCGCTTTTCCTTGCGCCAGGAAGGGCAAAGCCACAGCGGCCGGCTGGACTGGCGACACGCCGAAGAGAGCGATGAACTGCTGCTGTCCTCACCCCTCGGACAGGCCATGGCCGAAATCGTCAGCAAGCCTGATGGCGCCCGCCTGCACAGCGCTGACGGAAAAGTGCAAACGGCAGCCAGCGCCGACGAGCTGCTGCAGGCCGTGCTTGGCTACCCTCTGCCCCTGGACAAACTGGCCGACTGGGTACGTGGCCGGAGTCCGCAGGGCGGGACAATGGCCGTCGACGCCTTGGGCCGTCCCCTGCGCCTGCACTACGAAGACTGGCGAATCGCCTACGAGTACGACAGCGACGAGCCACAAGCCCTGCCTGGCCGGCTCTTCGTCGAACGCGAGACGCTTCTTGAACTGCGCCTGCGCATCGACGAATGGTTGCCGCTGACACCACCAGGCGCCCCCCTCTCGCCGAGCGCCCCGGCAAGCTCGGCGCCTTGACCAGCCGCGCCGACTTCGCCATGACGACCTCCGCCGGCCAGATCTGGAATTGGCACAGCGTCTATCCGGCGCCCGCCAAGCTGAACCTCTTCCTGCACGTCGTCGGCCGGCGCGCCGATGGCTACCACCTGCTGCAAACGCTGTTTCGTTTTCTCGGGCACGGCGACCGCCTGCGCTTCGCCCCGCGGGCCGACGGCGCCATCCGTCTGGTAACACCATTGCCGGGCGTGCCGCCGGAGAGCGATCTGACGGTTCGCGCCGCGCGCCTGCTGCAGGCGGCAGGCGCTTGCCGAAAGGGTGTCGAGATCAGCATCGACAAGCAACTGCCCATGGGCGGCGGCCTGGGCGGCGGCAGTTCGGATGCCGCGACTGTCCTGCTGGCGCTCAACCATCTTTGGCAACTCGGCTTGCCTCGCCAGCAGTTGCAGGAAATCGGCCTGCAGCTCGGCGCCGACGTACCGGTCTTCATTTTCGGGCGCAATGCTTTTGCCGAAGGAGTCGGTGAAACGCTGCAAGCGGTCGATCTGCCGGCGCGCTGGTACCTGGTTCTCGAACCGCCCCTGGCGGTCGCCACGGCCGCCGTCTTCGCGGCCCCGGAACTGAAGCGCGACTCATTGCCGATCGGCGTCGAGCAATGGCAGCCGGGATTCGGCGGCAACGACCTGGAGACCGTTGCGGCGGCCCGTTATCCGGTGATTGCCGAGCATCTCGGCTGCCTGTCGTCTTTCGCGCCGGCCCGCATGAGCGGTTCCGGGGCCTGTGTTTTCGCCGAGTTCGAAAGCCGCGAGCAGGCCGAGGCAGCCCTCCGAAAAATCCCTGCAAAGCTTCGCGCCTGGGTCGCTGCGGGCCTCGCAGCGCACCCCCTGCGCGAACTGGCGAGCGAATAAGGCGCGCGCAATCACAAGAATTATTGCTTTTGCACTTCTTTTCCCGAGAAATCCCGGGTACAATGCGCGCCTCGTTCGCCAGCCAGGCGATGCGAGCGACAGCTGGGGAGTCGCCAAGTTGGTCAAGGCACCGGATTTTGATTCCGGCATTCGAAGGTTCGAATCCTTCTTCCCCAGCCACTCTATTTCTGTCAAAGCGGGCGGGCATCCTTACCTGCCCGTCTTGCTTTATACGGCGCTGCTTCACGGGCGCCTCGGGAAAGCGCAGCATGGCCTACGACAGCCTGATGGTTTTCACCGGCAACGCCAATCCTGCATTGGCTGCCGACGTTGTCAAGCGCCTCAATATCTCGCTCGGACGAGCGCAGGTGGGTCGCTTTTCCGACGGCGAAATAAGCGTCGAGATTCAGGAGCACGTGCGCGGCATGGACGTGTTCATCCTGCAATCGACCTGCGCGCCGACCAACGAAAACCTGATGGAGCTACTGGTGATGGTCGATGCGCTCAAGCGCGCCTCGGCTACCCGGATCACCGCCGCCATCCCGTATTTCGGTTATGCCCGCCAGGATCGACGCGTACGCTCGGAGCGGGTGCCGATTGCCGCCAAACTGGTCGCCGACCTGCTCACCGCTGCCGGCGTACACCGCGTACTGACCATGGACCTGCACACCGAGCAGATTCAGGGCTTTTTCAACATCCCGGTCGATAACATCTATTCGCTACCGATCATGCTCGGCGATGTTTGGAAGAAGAACTTCGACCATCTGATGGTCGTCTCGCCCGACGTCGGCGGCGTAGTGCGCGCACGCGCGCTGGCCAAGCGTCTCGAGTGCGACCTGGCGATCATCGACAAGCGGCGCCCGAAAGCGAATGTTTCGGAAGTGATGAACATCATCGGCGAAGTCCAGGGACGCACCTGCGTGATCATGGACGACCTGGTCGACACCGCCGGGACGCTGTGCAAAGCGGCAACCGCGCTCAAGGAAGATGGCGCCCGGCACGTCGTCGCCTACTGCGTCCACCCGGTACTCTCGGGCAAGGCCGTCGAGCGAATCAACGCTTCCGATCTCGACGAGTTGGTCGTCACCGACACCATTCCGCTGCGCGAAGACGCGCGCAACTCGCCGCGCATCCGGCAACTTTCGGTCGCCGAAGTGATGGCCGAAACGATTCGTCGGATCAGCAACGAGGATTCAGTTTCGTCCTTGTTCATCGAATAGGACAGCGAGCGCGCCGAGCGCCGTCAGATCCATTTTCCATCCCTCGCCTGGTCGCGGGCGGGGTTGTGTTTCAACCAGGAGTAGTCCATGAAGTTTGAAATTGAAGCGCGCGAGCGCACTTTGCAGGGGTCCGGAGCGAGCCGCCGCCTGCGCCGCGAAAACCGGGTCCCGGCCATCATCTACGGGGGCACGAGAGATCCGCTGATGATCGACATCGACCACAACGAAATCCTGCTCAACCTGCGCAAGGAAGGCTTTCGCTCCTCGGTTCTGACGCTCACGCTCGATGGCAAGCACCAGCAAGCCTTGCTGCGCGACGCCCAGGTGCACCCCTGGAAGCCGCTGGTCCTGCACTGCGACTTCCTGCGGGTTGACGCTACCCATACCATCGAGCAGCGTATCCCGCTGCACTTCCTGAACGGCGAAATCGCCCCTGGCGTCAAGCTTGAAGGTGGCGCGGTCGCCGCAGCACTCAACGACATCGAAGTCAGCTGCCTGCCGCAGGACCTGCCGGCATTCATCGAAGTCGACCTCAAGGAACTCAGCATCGGCGACATGATTCACGTTTCCGAACTCGTCTTCCCCGACAAGGTCACGCCGGTGGTTTCCGGCGACGACCAGGTCGTCGTCTCGATCATCGCTCCCAAGGTTGCCGAAGAGGACGAGGTCGAAGGCGAAGAAGAAGAAGGCGCCGCAGCAGCCGACGAGGACGACAAGGCCGAATAGTTCGAATAGTTCGAATCGTTCGAACTGGCCGGCAGCCTGGCGTCCCGCCAGACCCAGGCCGCCGTCCGGCACTCGCTGCCCACGGCGGCCTTTTCTATTTACGGTCATGACCTGTAGAAACACCCAGATCATGAAAGTCATGACCGTCCCCCCTCTTTCCCGGCCTTTCTCCCGCGAGGGGAGAAAGGAAATTCGTGAGTCGCTTGCGCGACTTTTCCATTGACGGTGCAATCGATGTCATGCCCCCACCCCGCCTGATTGTCGGCCTCGGCAACCCCGGCGGCCAATACGAAGACAACCGGCATAATGTCGGCTTCTGGTTCGTTGACCAGCTTGCAGCCCGCCTGCGCGCACCGCTGGCAGCACAGGGGAAGTTCCTTGGTCGCGTTGCGCGCAACGGTGAACTGTGGCTGTTGCAGCCGATGACCTTCATGAATCTCTCCGGCCAGGCGGTCGCTGCGCTGGCCCGCTTCTACAAGATTGCCGCCCAGGAAACCCTGGTCGTCCATGACGACCTCGACCTCGAACCGGGCAGCATCCGTCTCAAGCAGGGCGGCGGCAACGGCGGGCACAATGGCCTGAAAGACATTCAGGCGCGCCTGGCGACGCCGGATTTCTGGCGCCTGCGCCTGGGGATCGGTCATCCCGGCGAGCGCGCCGAAGTCATCAACTATGTCCTCAAGGCGCCTCGACGCGAAGAACAGGAACTGATCGACCGCGCCCTCGACCGCTGCCTGCTGGCCTGGCCCGATCTCGCCGTCGGCGACTACGCGGCCGCGCAACGCCAGCTGCACGTCAAGACCGTCTCACCATAGGAATCCGAGCATGAGCCTCAAATGCGGTATCGTCGGCCTGCCCAACGTCGGCAAATCAACCCTATTCAATGCCCTCACCAAAGCGGGAATCGCCGCCGAGAACTACCCTTTCTGCACCATCGAGCCCAACGTCGGCATCGTCGAAGTACCCGATCCGCGCCTCGCGCAGCTGACCGCCATCGTCAAGCCACAGCGGGTACAGCCCGCGATCGTCGAGTTTGTCGATATCGCCGGGCTGGTCGCCGGGGCCTCGAAAGGCGAAGGCCTGGGCAACCAGTTCCTGGCCAACATCCGCGAGACCGACGCCATCGTCAATGTCGTACGCTGTTTCGACGACGAAAACGTCGTCCATGTCTCGGGCCGCGTCGACCCGCTTTCGGACATCGAAACGATCATGACCGAACTGGCGCTCGCCGATCTGGCCGCCGTCGAACGCACGCTCAACCGCGAGGGCAAGAAAGCCCGCTCCGGCGACAAGGAAGCGCAACAACTGGTCGGCGTCCTCGAACGCCTGCTGCCACACCTCAACGAAGGCCATCCGGCACGCACGCTGGCGCTTTCCGAGGATGAAAAGACCGTCCTCAAGCCGCTCTGCCTGCTGACCATCAAGCCGATGATGTACGTCGGCAACGTCCTCGAAGACGGCTTCGAGAACAACCCCTATCTTGATAGCCTGGGCGCCCATGCCGCCAGGGAAGGCGCGCCGGTGGTCGCCCTCTGCGCCAAGATCGAAGCCGAACTCGCCGATCTCGACGACGCAGACAAACAGGACTTCCTCGCCGACCTCGGCCTGGAAGAACCCGGCCTGAACCGCCTGATCCGCGTCGGCTACCAGCTGCTTGGCCTGCAGACCTACTTCACCGCCGGCGTCAAGGAAGTCCGCGCCTGGACCATTCACGTCGGCGATACCGCCCCGCAGGCCGCCGGCGTCATCCACACCGACTTCGAACGAGGCTTCATCCGCGCCCAGACCATCGCCCTGACCGACTTCATCACCTACAAGGGCGAACAGGGCGCCAAGGAAGCCGGCAAAATGCGCGCCGAAGGCAAGGAGTATGTGGTCAAGGACGGCGATGTGTTGAACTTCCTGTTCAACGTCTAAGCAGAACTCTGGATTTCGCCGACCGTCAGCGGACGATCAAAGCGTTGGCGATTGAGTGAGCGCTCGGCGCTTCGATCAACGCTTCGCGAACGGCAGCGGCATCGGCAACCGCGCTTTAGCCATCAACAGGAGCATGTCTTCCACTCTGCTCCGCCAGGGAGGAAATGGTCCTCGGGAACGATTGAATTACCGATGACGGACTCTTACAATTCACGGAGTGACTTTGCCGAGGAACGAGCATGAGAAGCACCATTACCGAACGCGGACAAACGGTGGTTCCAGCCGAGATTCGGCGGCAGTTTCACTTGAGCCCGAGCGATCGCCTAGAGTGGGTCGTGGATTCACAGGGAATTCGAGTTGTGCCGGTACGGGCAAACCCGATCGCGGCTTTTCGCGGCCAAGGCAAAGGCGGAAGCACACAGCGCCTACTGCAGGATCGCAAAGAAGAACTGGTCGGCGAATGATTAGGTATTTGCTTGACACCTCCGCGCTCCTGACCTTGCGAGACGACGAGCCGGGCGCAGCCCGGGTGGCGGACTTGCTCGAACAGGCACAAGCGAGGACAGTGCAATGTTTCGGCTCGTTTATGTCGCTGATGGAAGTGTTGTATCGCGTCTGGCGCGACGAAGGCGAGGCTGCCGGCCGCCTCGCCTATGAACAGTGTCTGGCGCTTCCCGTTGTCTGGATGCATGAAACGCCGGACTTGCTGAAAAAAGCCGCCGCGATCAAGGCAACTTGCCCCCTATCGGTCGCGGATGCCTGGATTGCCGCATCGGCGATCGAGCAAGGAGCCGTGTTGATCCACAAGGATCCGGAGTTCAAGGTGGTGCCGGTACGCCAGGAACTGCTGCCATTGAAAGAAAAGTAGTTCCCGAGCAAGACAGGCAAAGCGCCCTTCGTGGCGCCGACCCTGGCACACCGAACGACGGCGACCGCTCCAGCGACCCACGCTTCGTCCAATGAAACCTTGCTCTCGGGCCGCGGTAGCGAGAGGAGATTGTCTCGTTCCTGGCCTGTGTTGAAGAATTTCGTACGGCGCCCAAGCCTGGATGCGCAGGTGCATCCAGCCAGGAACCGGGTCGAGCAGATACCAGTACAGGCGAGTGGCCTGTGCCGGTTGCCGGAAAGTGTGACGCAGATTCCCGCGCCCTGGGCGCGCGAGGGAAGCCGCTTCACGCTGTTGTGCGAGGCGTTGACGCTTGCGTTGCCACCGACGATATCGTCGGTCTTGGCGGCCGCTCGACTGCTGGGCGAATGCAGTCGCAGACTGTGGCGGGTGATCGACCATCACGTGCGCCAGGCGCGCGCCCGGGAGCGTCTTGCCGGCGTTCGCGCTATCGGCGTCGATGAGACCGCCCGAAAGCGCGGCCAGACGTACGTCCCTGTTTTTTATGATCTTGATGAACCGCGCTTGCTGTTTGCGACGCCCGGTCGCGACAAGGCTTAAGAAACGGAAGCAGGCGGATCGCGGTAGGGGCGTCGTGAATGGTACGCCATCCGGCCCGAACCCGCAGGGTGCAAGCACTTTGCCGTACCATAGAGTCTTCCCAAGCGAAACGACACAGGGATCTCCATGAACGCATTCCTTACTCGATCTATTTTCGCCCTCGCGATCCTCCTGATCAGTCCATCGCTCTTCGCGCAATCCGCCAATCCCACGCTGACCGTCGACAGTGAGCGCGGCAGTCACAGTCTCAGCCTCGACGAATTGCGTGACAGTCTGGAAACACGCGAGATCGAGGTCATCAATCCGGATCTGGGGCGACCGGTGAGCTACCTCACGTTTTCGCTCGCCGATGTTCTCAAGCTGATGGGTGCGAGCAACGCCGAAGATCTGGTTTTCCATTGCCTGGACGGCTACCAGAGCAGCACCGCCGTGGCCAACGTCGCGAAACTCGACCTCCGGCTCGCTTACGGCGAAGACGGCATCCCGGGCCAGTGGTCGCTCATCCCCACCGGCAAGACGATGACCAATCCGGCGCCATTCATCGTCGTCAGCGCCAACACCTCGGACTCGAAGGTGTTTTCCTGGCCATTTCAAATGAACCGCATCGAAGCCGTCTCCTTCGCCAGCAAGTTCCCTCTGGTCCTTCCCACGGGAGTATCCGCGAACAGCGCAGTCGCCAGGGGCTTCACCATCTTTCGCGAGCAATGCCTGAAATGCCACTCGGTCAACCTGCAGGGAGGCGAAGTCGGCCCCGAGCTGAACATTCCGAAGAACATCACTGAATACCGGAGCACGAGCTTTCTGCGTCAGTGGCTGCACGATCCAAACCAGTTCCGTGCCCGCGCAAGAATGCCGCCAACAGAGCTGACCCCCGTGGAAATCGACGAGGTGATCGCCTATCTGCGGCATATGGCTCGCCACAAGCAGGGCGGATAGTGCGCACGGGCAGGCGATCAAGCGCTGTTCTACGCGCCTGAAAGTGTCGCCGGGCCGGTCGAGCGGAAGAGGCTCCGCTTACCCGGCTGAAACCCGGCACTGTCGCCACCTCGCGTATCGAGATGCGAATACACGGTGTGCATGAACACGAACAGGACGCCCGCCATGCACGCCACCGATGACAGCCAAGCGCCCAAGAAGGCGACAAATCCCCGCGCCAACGCGGACCTGCTGCACAAGGCCAGGGAAATGGACATCAACACAGACCGTACGCGAAGCCCGCAAGCAGCGGCAGCGCGAGCAATGGCTGGCGCGGAGAAGAAGCGGACAGCGATCGCGACGTACAACGATCACGTCGAGCAGCATGGCGTGTTCAGCGGCGGGCTGCGGACCTTCTGATGACTCAGTTCGCCGTGCGCCGCACTCCGAAACCGGATGACCGCATCCTGACCAACGCTACTCACCCTTTCGACCCACAACGGTCAGATGACCTTTTCCTTATCAATAGTCGACTCCAGATCCGATACCTGCCGTTCGCCCTTGTCCTCAGAAAGTTTGATGCATCAACGGCCGATCGCTTCTTTCAGTGCCGCTCCTATTCTTGCAATCGCCTCATTGCTGGCCTGCAAGGATGCTTTGGTTTGCGTGACATAAATGCCAACCACCACTGGCTGCTTCGATGGCGGCCAGATTACCGCGACGATCGAGCGTGAGCCGTAGCCACCCGCTCCGGTCTTGTCGGCAATCTTCCAGTTGGATGGCAGTGAAGCACGCAGTAGCGTACCGGCGACCTGATCGTCCAGCATCCATTGTGTCAGCACGTTTCGGGATGAAACTGACAGCCCGTTCCCAAGGAGGATTTTTCTCAGGCTGCTAACGATGTCGTTGGGGGTGGTGGTATCACGCTCGTCACCCGGTGTTGCGTCGTTCAACTCAGGTTCTTTGCGGTCGAGCCTGGTTTGATCATCGCCGATGGATTGCATGTATAAGTTGAATCCGCTTGTTCCTCCAATGGCATCAAAGACAACGTTTGCGGCCGTGTTGTCGCTATAGATCACCGCTGCACGGCAAACCTCGCCAAATGTCATCGTTTGAGGAGACAGGGATTTTTCGGTAATCGGCGAATAGGTGACCAACATTTCCTTGGAGATGGATACGGATTGATCTAGTGAGAGAGACTTCCCATCGACCTTCGCGAGCAATGCTGCGCAGGAAAATATCTTGTGCGTACTATTCAGTGGGAACCGTTCGTCCCCCCGATATTGCCAAGTCGTTCCTGTGTTTGCGTCAAACACCGTCATGCCTACTCTGGCTTGCAGCGCATTCTCTTCAGCTTGTACAACATCAATCAACTTCGTGGTTTCTAGAGCGCAGACAAAGGTAGAAAAAAACGATGCAAAGACACAGGTAAGCGCGATGTTTATTCCAGCAATGGCTTTGGTTATCAATGTAACTTTCTCCAGCAAGAATTCACGCTAAGCGTACGTCGCTACCGATACCCAAGCGTCCGGTTTCGAAAGGGCAATCAGCCGCTCGTGCGTCTCGATCTTATCAGGCTGCCATGTCTGGTCTTGGCCGATTGTACGCATTCGGTGTTCCGACCGAAAGCAGCCGTTCAAGCAGTCTTCGGAATGAGCGCAGCGCCATGCCGAACGTTTGTCGGGCAACGGTTCTTTGAGCTAGCCAAGGCAACCGGCCAGGGCGCGGACCTTGACGCTGTGCGCGAGTCGACAACCAGGCGCAATGGCCAGCGACGCAAGCCCGGCAGCCCGTCAACTGAACTCCCAGCGGTTCGGCAAGGCTGGGGTCAGCCGGCGCGTACGCCTTGGAGCCTTTGCCACAGCGGTTCGACGAGCCTTGCCGACTCGCGGAGGAATGAAGTTGAGTCTCTCAGCCTCACCACTGACTCTCTGAGTCATGAAGTTGAGTTTTTGAGCCTCACCGTTGACTCTCTGAGTCATGAAGTTGAGTCTCTGAGCCTCACCGCTGACTCTCTGCGTCATGAAGTTGAGCCTCTGAGCCTCACCGCTGACTCTCTGAGTCATGAAGTTGAGTCTTTGAGCCTCTCCGCTGACGCTCTGAGTCATGAAGTTGAGTCCCGAAAGCTTATGCCTGAGGCGCTGAGCGATGAGCTTCAGTCGCCGCCTTTCCAGCCTGGACGAGAAGGGAGATTTGTGACAAGCCGCTGCCGGGCTCATCGACTGCCTCGTGTTCGGACGGCAAACGCGACCGATAGAGCAGGATCCTTGGCCTGGAACAGGATTGCCGAAATCCTGGCGCTCTCGCCGCACACGGTACGCGACAATGTGCAGGACATCTACTGTCGGGCCGGGGTGAACGGCTACGAAAAGCTGGTCAGCAAGCTGGTGAACGACAACGGCGCCAGCCCTTCGCCAAATGACCCGATGACCTGACGGCCACGACCGCTGTGGGATGCCTGCCAGCCGCAGCGGCATGAGTTCCCCTGGCCGCACAGCCTGCGCCTGGCCCCGGACATCCTGCCGAGGGCATCCGCCCTGCCGCATCGCGCCCCGTTCAAGCGTGCCCCCCGTTTAACAAGCCCGTACGTAACCCGTCCGGGGAAAATTTGCCGCATAATATCGGTTGCTTGAAATCGCAAAACAAGAAAAAGGAAGCTCGGTACCACTTTGGAAGCCTCGCCGACAGACGCCTTGCCGATGGAAGCCAGGCCCGGCAAAAAGCCCTTCCGCATATTATCGCTCGATGGTGGCGGTACCTTTGCCTTGATTCAGGCGAAAGTGCTCGATGATCTTTTCCCGGGCGAGGATGGACATCAGGTGCTCAGCCATTTCGACCTGGTGTCGGCGTGCTCGGGCGGGGCGATCGTCGCTGCGGCATTGATCGAGGGTTACTCGCCGCGCGAAATCTTCGAGCTCTTCGACAACCCTGTCAATCGCCACGCACTTTTTGGACGCCTGCCCTGGTACCGGAGTCTATTGCAGTTGATGACCGGCATTTTTTCACCCTCGAGCCCGGTCGGCCATCGCTTTTCTACCGACGGCAAGCTGGCCTTCCTGCACCGCATCCTGCCCGTGATGGGCCGCACATCGCTGCAGAATCTGCACGGCATTCTCAATGACAGCATCGCTTCCCTGCGGGCACAGCGCGACGAAACGGGCAGATCCATGTCTTTTCTTTTTGTCACTTACGACTTCGACCGCGACCGGGCGCGCATGATGCGTAGCGATGTCAGCAGCCCCGCGGCCAGTTTCCCGCATCGGCAACAGCGCGCAACGCTGGCGGAAGCGGCGCATGCCTCGAGTACGGCACCGATCAACTGGTTCGACAAACCTGCGGAATTCGATGGTTGCCGCTTTTGGGACGGCGCCATGACCGGCTACAACAATCCGGTGCTGGCAGGGGTGGTCGAAGCCATCGCCATGGGTGTGCCGCGCTGCGATATCGGCGTACTGTCGCTGGGCACGAGCACTGTTTTTCTCCCCGAATGCGGCAGCGAGGGGATCCCGGATGCCCTGTGTCGGTCGCGCGCCAGCACCGGCTTCCTGCCGGAGTTGGTCAAGGTGGGCAAGACCATCATCGCCGATCCTCCGGATGCGCACACTTTCATTGCCCACCTCATGCTTGACGGCGGCTTGCCGGCTGACGCCTCCTGTTGTCCCTACACCGACACCGCAATTGTGCGCATGAATCCCGTCATTCAGCCGGTTATCGATCCAGCGACGGGCCAGTGGAGCGTTCCCGCCGGCTGGACTGTCGAAGAGTTTCGCCGCATCGCGGAAATGGATATCGCTTCGCGCCGGCAAGAGGACGTCGACTTGATCAAGCGGCTAGGCGAAGGATGGTTGCGGGATGAATGGCACAATCAACCTATCCGGGGTTGCGGTATCTGGGCGTCACCGTCTTCGGATTCGCCTTCGCCCCCCTTGCCGAATACGGATCACCTGTGTGAAATTGGCCATCGCTGGTATAGCAACGCCAAATCCGCCTGGGCCGCGCTGTCGGCTTGACGACAGCGGACCGAGCCCGGCATATGCCCAATCCACGAATCCTGATTCTCAACTGCTATTCCGACAACCATCGCAGCGCGCGCGGAACCCCGTGGATCATGCCGCAGTCCATCGCGCCGGCGATGCTGGCCGGAATGCTGGACCCCGCCCGCGTCGATATTCGCCTCGCCTGCGAGTTTCGTAGTGGTCCTTTCGAGGATCTTGGCGCCCTGCAATGGGCCGAGCTGTTGGTATTGACCGGCCTCAACCCGGCCTTCGACCGCATGAAGCAGGTCACGGCCTACGCGCGAACGGTCAATCCGGGCATTGTCGTCGCCATGGGCGGTCCCTTGGCGCGGATGCTGCCGAAGCTCAGCCGCCGCTATTTCGATTACGTCTGCACTGACGATGTCGAGCAGGTGGTGGCGGTGGTCGATGCGGTCTTTGGCCCGGGGCACGCCGCCGAGATACCCATCCCGCGCCATGATCTGTTTCCCGGGAGTCGCATCATCGGCTACGCGGAGGCCTCGCGCAACTGCAACTTCCACTGCAACTTTTGCTCCATGACCGCGGAAGGCCGCGAATTCATGAGCTACGACCTGGACAATGTGCGCCGGCAGATCGAGGCGCTTGGCTACCGTCAATGCGTCATGTTCCTCGATCAGAACTTCTTCGGTGGCCCGCGCGCCCACTTCAAGGCGCGCATGGCACTCCTCAAGGAGCTGTACGAGCAAGGGAAATTCGGCGGCTGGGCAGCGCTGGTGACTGCCGATTTCTTCACCAATACCGACAACCTGTCGCTGGCGCGCGCAGCGGGCTGCATCGGTTTTTTTAGCGGCGTCGAATCGTTCAGCCGCGCGCAGATCAGCGCTTTCAACAAAAAACAGAATCTGATGCTGCCGCAGGAGGAAATCATCCGCTCCTGCCTGGAAGCCGGTCTGGTTTTCCACTACGGCCTGATCTTTGATCTGGTGGAGCAAAGGATCGACGACCTGCTCGCGGAAACCGACTTCATCGTCGCCAACCCGCGCATCACCCTGCCAAGCTTCCTCGGTTTTGCCATCCCGCTGCTGGGCACGCCGCTGTTCAGCCGCCGCCTGCAGGAAGGCCAGTTTCTGCCCAACGTCCGCCTGCGCGACATGGATGGGCGATCGCTCGTCTGTCACCCCGAGGACGCCATCGAGAAAGCCGTCGCTTTTGCCGCGCGCATGGACAAGGGCCTGATTTCAAAGCGCAAGCTGGCGACGCACGCGTGGCAGTTCTTTCGCCGCTATCGTACGACGCTTTCCAAATGGGGGCTGCTGAGCGGCCTGGGAAATGCCTGGGCCATGAGCTACCCGCGTTGCGGCAGCAATGGTCGCGACGGCATTCGGCCCGGCCGGGAAGGCTGCCGCAGCTACCTTGCCAGTTCCGAACCGCTGGGGTCGCTCTACCGTCCCCGAATCTGGATCCCCGAAGCTTACCGCGGACATTTCGAGCCGCTGTGCGTCACCGACGCCGATGGCGAACTGCACGCCGAGCTGATTGACGATGCCGCCAGCCTGCTGCCGCAGAACAGAGCCGCGACCAGGATCGAAGCGACGATGATTCCCCCCTATAATGCGATCGCAATGCTCGAACACGCGCAGCTTCCTGGCCTCTCCGAAGACAGGACGCCTGCATGCCAGGAGACGACAGGATAACGCGTGCGATGACCAAGCGGCTCTGCAAATGCCTGATGTTTTTGATCTTGCTAGCCTTCGTGCTGCCGTGGACCGCGCCGAAAGCCGCTACCGTGTCGACCGGACTGACGCCCTTGTGGGATGCCCCAAAAGGTCCCGGGCAGTCGGACGATGCGCGCCGCTGGCTGACCCAGCTGCGCGATTCGGTGGCGCTGCCGCGCGCGGGTTGTGAGCAGCTGTCCTTGCCGGAGCTGTCGCTTACCAAGCCAGCGCGCGCTTTCCAGATAGCCATCGAGCGCAATCAGTGGGCTAACGGATCGCCGATCGTCTACCTGCAGGAACCGATTGCCGAGTTCTTCATCGTCGTCGCCACCGACGTCAATGCTTGCCCCTGGTTGTCGATTTCCGGTCGCGGCCTGCCTTTTGGCCACCGTGACATCGTCAGCCCATTCCCCTATGCGCGCCTTCCTGCCTTGCCGGAAGGCGCGGTAATCACGGCCATCGTGCAGGACTACAAAGCCATTCGCCCCTGGATCATGCTCGCCAACGAGAGCAGCTTCGTACGCGACAACACCGTGCTGTGGGTTGGCTTGGGGGCCTACAGCGGCATCCTGCTGATGATGATTGTCGTCGCCGTCGGCTTCGGCGCTTACGCCGGGAGCCGCGTCGCACTGGCCTACGCCGCTTACTGCATCGCGCTGGAGGTCTGGCTGGTGCAGAACTTCGGTATCGGCTCGGCTTTCGTGCCGTTCTGGCCTGGCCCGCAGTACTTCCCGACCCTGCAGGCGATCTCGGTGGCGGGCGTGGTCCTCGGAATTGGCTTCGCGGCGCTGGAATTCCTGCAGCTTCGCGGCAAGGTACGCGCCGCGGTTGCCGGCTCCGTCCTGCTCAGCGCCATCTTCTTCCTCGGTTCGGCATGGCACGCGGCCGGTTACCGTGCCGGCGCTGCCGTTCTCTTCGTTCTTGCCGTGGCCACCATGGTGCTGCTTGTCAGGAGCGTGTTCACGGGCGATGCCTCGCTCCGCCTGTTCACCCTGGGGCTCGGCGCGACCCTGCTCGGGGGCGGGGTGCAGGCTTTTTCGGTCATCGGTAGCGGCGTCGAAGTCAGCCGCCTGGCGGCCTTCGCGTTTCCGATCGGCAGCCTGTTTCAAGCCGCCTTCTGGCTCGCGGCACTGATCCTCCGGCTGCGCGACGAGCACCGCGAATTGCACGAACTCGAGGAACGACAGGCGGCGATCATGTGGGCGACGCCGGATTTGATCCTGGTCGTCGACCGCCAGGGAATCTGCCTCGACTACAAGCAACCTTACGCGACGCGATTCTTCGTCACCGGGAGCGAACTGCTCGGCGCCAACGTGGCCGCGGTTCTGCCCAGCGAAACGGCGAGCATCATCCAGCGGGGCGTCGAACAGGCACTGCAACGAGACGATCTGCAATCGGTTTTCCTCGAGTTGCCGCTGGAGGGAAGCATCCACCACTACGAGGCGCGTATCGCGCCAAACGGACCCAACAAAGTGGTCATCGTCGTCCGCGACATTACTCTCCAGAAGCACAACGAGGAAAAAATCCGGCGCCTGGCCTACTTCGACACGCTGACTGGCCTACCCAACCGTCAGAGTTTTCTCGAACGCCTTGACCGCGAATTGCTCCGCGCACGCCGCACGAATCGTCGGATGGCGCTGCTGTTTCTCGATCTCGACGGCTTCAAACGCATCAATGACACCCTCGGCCACAGCGCTGGTGACTGCCTGCTGCAGACCATCGCCGACCGCTTGCAGGAAAAGCTGCGCGCCGGGGCCTTCATTGCGCGGCCGGCGCTGGACGAATCCAGTCTGCACTTCGCACGCCTCGGCGGTGACGAGTTCACCGTCGTTCTGCCCGATGTCGACAGCGCCGAAACCGCCTGCGTCGTCGCCCGGCGAATACAGACGCTGCTGGCACTGCCGGCCCTGATCGGCGAACAGGAGGTCGCGGTCACCTCGAGCATCGGCATCGCCCTCTTCCCCGACGACGGTGTCGATGCCGTGACCCTGCTCAAGCACGCGGATACCGCGATGTATTACGCGAAGGAGCAAGGGCGAAACAACTGGCAGCTGTATGAACGAACCCTGACGACGCGAACAACGGCACACCTGGCTCTGGAAGGCGATATTCGCAAAGGCCTCGAACGCGGAGAGTTTCGTCTCTTCTACCAGCCGCAGGTGCGCGCCGACGATGGGGCGATCGTCGGCATGGAAGCACTGATCCGCTGGCAGCATCCGCAGCATGGCCTGGTATCGCCGGCACGGTTCATCCCCGTGGCCGAGGAAAGCGGCCTGATTATCCCGCTCGGCGAGTGGGTTCTCAATGCTGCTTGCGGCCAGGTGCGGGAATGGCAGCAGCGTGGCGTTTCGGTACCGCGGGTAGCGGTCAACGTCTCGGCACGCCAGCTTGGCGCAGCGGATTTCCTGGGCAGCGTCGAGGCGGCCGTCGTCGCCACGGGCATCCCTGCCGACCGACTCGAACTGGAGTTGACGGAAAGCATTCTGATGGATCCGAAGGCCGAACGAATCGAGGGGCTGTTTCGCCTGCGCGCCATGGGGGTGCACTTCTCGATCGACGATTTCGGCACCGGCTACTCATCGCTGTCGTACATCAAGCGCTTCCCGATCGGCACGCTGAAGATCGATCACAGTTTCATCCGCGGCCTGCCGCAGAATGCCGACGATGCGGGAATCACCACCGCGATAATCGCCATGGCCCGCAGCCTCGGTCTGGAGGTCATTGCCGAAGGTGTCGAAACCATAGAACAGCTCGACTTCCTGCAGCATGCGCAATGCCCGAAACTGCAAGGTTATCTGTTCAGTTACCCGCTGCCGACAGAGGAGATGGAAACACTCCTGCGTCGCGGCCACATCGCCCTGCCTTCGCACGCCAGCGGATAATGAGCCAGATTCCTGCGCCAGCAGAACGATTACGCTCCGAAAGGCAACAATAAATACCCGACAGCGCCGCAATAATGACCGTTGCGGATTTTTTTTTTGAAGGGGCGACATGGATACCCGTATTGACTTCCATCCGACACACCAGCACGGCGCTTACAAACTTCGTCCCGGGCGCACTTATCCCTTCGGCAGCACCCTGGTACCTGGCGGCGTCAACTTTTCGATCAGCTCCGGCCACGCCACCGCATGCACCCTGGTGCTCTTCGAGAAGGGCGCGCCGGAGCCATGCGTGGAAATCCCCTTCCCGGACAGCTTTCGCATTGGCAAGGTCTGGTGCATGGTCGTCTTCGATCTCGACGGCGAGCGCATCGAGTACGGCTATCGCATGGATGGCCCCTGGGATCCGGGAGCCGGACACCGCTTCGACCGTTCGAAAATACTCCTCGATCCCTACGCCAGGGCGATCGGCGGACGGACGGTCTGGGGCACGCCACCCGACTGGAACGACATCTATCCGCAGCGTGCGCGCCTGATCCTTGAGGATTTCGACTGGGAAGACGACCGTCCTCTGGAAACGCCACTCGCCGATCTGGTGATCTACGAACTGCATACGCGCAGTTTCACCGCCCACTCGTCGGCCAGCGTCAAGCACCCCGGCACCTATGCCGGCATCGCGGCGAAAATCCCCTATCTGAAGGAACTGGGGGTGAGCTGCCTCGAACTGATGCCGATCTTCGCGTTCGACGAATTCGAAAACAGCCGCGCCGAGCCGCTCACCGGCGAAATGATGTTCAACTACTGGGGCTACAGCACGATCGGCTTCTTCGCGCCCAAGGCGGGCTTCGCCGCCACGGGCCCCTTCGGCATGGAGGTGGACGAGTTCAAGAACCTGGTCAAGGAGTTGCACCGCAACGGCATCGAAGTCATGCTCGACGTGGTTGTCAACCACACCGCCGAAGGTAACGAGAACGGTCCGACGCTCTCCTTCCGGGGCATCGACAACCAGACTTTCTACATGCTGACGCCGGAAGGCTACTACTACAACTTCAGCGGCGGCGGCAACACGCTCAATTGCAACAGCCCGGTAGTGCGCAACATGGTTCTCGACTGCCTGCGCTACTGGGCGGCCGAATACCACATCGACGGCTTCCGCTTCGATCTGGCCTCGATTCTCGGCCGTGCCCCCAGCGGCGCACCCCTGCCCAACCCGCCACTGCTCGAAAGCCTGGCCTTCGACCCGGTGCTCGCCAACTGCAAGCTGATTGCCCAAGCCTGGAACGCCGGCGGCCTCTATCAGGTCGCCTCTTTCCCGGCCTACGGACGCTGGGCCGAGTGGAACGGCAAGTACCGCGACGACATTCGCCGCTTCCTGAAAGGGGACGACGGCATGGTGCGAGTAATGGCCGAGCGCATCCAGGGCTCGCCGGATCTCTACGGCTGGAATGAACGCGGGCCGACGGCATCGATCAACTTCATCACCTGCCACGACGGGTTCACGCTCTACGATCTGTTCGCCTACAACGACAAGCACAACGAAGCCAACGGCGAAGGGAATCGCGACGGGGGTAACAGCAACCATAGCTGGAATTGTGGCGTTGAAGGCGAAACCGACGATGTACAGGTCAATGCCCTGCGCCAGCGCATGATCAGGAATGCCCTGGCCATCCTGCTGATGAGCCACGGCATACCAATGATCCTGATGGGCGATGAACTGGGCCGCACGCAGCGCGGCAACAACAACACCTACTGCCATGACAACGAGTTGAACTGGCTCGACTGGACGCTGCGCGAACGCAACAGCGATCTGTTCGACTTCACCCGCAAGATGATCGCCTTGCGCAAGGCGCACCCGCTGCTGCGCACCGGCGAATTTTTTGGCACCCGCCGCTCGCCGGCCGATATCATCTGGCACGGTACACAGGCATGGAAAGCGGACTGGTCGGCAGACTCGCGCGCCCTGGCCTTCATGCTCCGGGAACGGCAGGCCGGACAAGGAGGAAATGCCACGCCAGTGCTCTACATGGCGATCAACAGTTTCTGGGATGCCCTGCCCTTCGAATTGCCGGAACTGCCCACCGGCTATCACTGGCACCTGTTCGCCAACACCAGCCTGCCGGCTCCTGACGACATTCAGGAGCCGGGCCAGGAAATACCTCTGCAGGAGAATCTGCGAAGCTTCCTGGTTGGCGGACGCGCGGTGGTGATCCTCGTCGGGCGCCCGCGCCCGCAAGCCTGACCCACAGATTAATCCTTGACGTCGGTAAACATGACCTTCAGCAGCGGTGTAGAAATGAAGGGCCGCGAGGCATGGATCACCCTTGCAGGCGAACTTGACGTTGCAGTAGCCGGCGAATTCCACCGGGCCACCGAGCAGGTCGCCGGGCAGAAATCCGAGAAAGCGTGCCCGGCCGGCATGGTCCGCTGAAAGAAAGCTGCGCCGACTGACGAATCGCCGCCGCCTTACTGCAAGCGCCCACTCAGCTGCAGAAGCCAGTCCCGGATGGCCACTTCGCCGGCTTCCTCCGTCTTCTCCAGAGTGGGAAAACGGTAGAAAACATCCTCGATGATCCCCTTCAACTGCCAGCCCGCTTCACGCGCCAGCATGGCCAGTTCACGTACTTCGCCGGGCTGGTCACGGATGTCGGCGCACACCGATTTGAGCTGATCCGGGTGCAGACCGGCGTCGGCCAGCGAACGCTCCAGCGTCGCCACGCGATCCGTCAGAAAAGCCCCGACGACCGGCGCGCCGGCAGCATAGTGCCTCATCTCTGAACGAGCCTTGCTCCATTCGTCGAAGTCGTCGCCGAGGCTTTTGATCCGCGCCGCGTTGCGGCTGTCCTGCTCTGTATCCGTCTCGTCGACGGACACTTGCTCCAGCAGTTTCAAGATCACGCTCGACATCTGCGCATCGAACTTGCTGTGGTTCAAACGCAGGATCAGCGACAAGCGTTGCTCGGGGGCGTGGAACTTCTTGTCGAGAACGGCTGCGACCACCTCCGCGAGCAGCAGGATGCGTCCCATGACGCTGATCTCGGCGCCTTTGAGTCCGCGCGGATAACCGCTACCGTCGTGCCGTTCGTGATGTTCGAGAATCGCTCTGCCGACTGCCTGCGGGTACTCGGGTCGCTGCCCGACGATCATCGTCGCCGTGAGCGGATGCGCGTGCAGCTGTCGCCGCTCGGCGGCATCGAGCCGGTGCTCAGCCTGCAGCATTTCCGGATCTACATGCAGCATGCCTATGTCGTGCATCAGCGCAGCTGCCGCCAGTGACCGCAGGTCAGGCACCTCAAGCTCCTGGCGTATGCCCAGGTAAAGCGCAATCAGCGCCACCTGCAGGCTGTGGCCAAAGAGGGCGCCGCCGCGATCACGGGCGACCGTCAACCTGAAGGACATCGCCTTCGGCAGCGCAATGCTGCCAATGGCGCCGAGCAAGGTGACACGATCGCTGAGCTCGGCAGCAAGCCGCCCATAGAAAGACTGCTCCGCGATCAAAGCTTCAGCCTGATCGCGTAACTCTTCCAGCGTAAGCGCCTTCTCGGCGCTGAGACTCTCGTCAATGGGCACCTGCAAGCGGTGATTGATCAGCCGTTCGAACAGCCCGCTGTCGACCCGCAGGCCGCGCTCGACCAGCTTGATCCCGTTGCTGGAATAGATCGCCTGGTGAGCAAGCACCTTTTGCGAGTCGCCGAGCGCGGTCGCCGCCTTGAGGTAGTGTTCGTCGTTGCTTTCTTCGGCCATCAGAGTCTATTTGTTCCTCGGCAGCTTGCGGGCGGTGCAGGGCGTCGCGACCGGCTTGGCGACTTCTCGCCGCAATGGCGAAAAGCGTGATTTTACATCAGCATTGCCGAGTCACCCGGCGCAGCGGGGGTAGGCAAAGATCATGGCTGACCGCACAGGAAGCTGTGTGCTCACCGCCCTCCGAAACGGGTGCAATTGGATGTCGTATTGGACACCATGATCCGCTCCGGCACCGTCCCGATCACTCCCCAAATTCCGCGATCGCGTATGTGGCGGTCGCCCCGGTTGCTGGCAATCACATGGTACTTTGGCGCATCGTCGAACAGTTCGGCCTGGCGCGGGTACTTCACGACAACCAGTCGGAAGGCTTTCTTCGTCTCGCCCATGCTGTGTACGGTCTCGGCGACAGCGCAGTCGGCATACGTTTTCCACGAGGTTTCGGGAATCCCGGCAATGGCCTGCAGGGTGGGGGCGTCCAACCGTCCGCCGATGGCGAAGGTCTTGCCGCTGTCTTCACAGTAATTGAAGATGTCGGCTTGGTAACCGGCGGAGTCGAGACGAACCTGGGCAATGCGGTGTCCCTTGGGCAAGCGCGCTTCGCACGCCTGGATGAATTCGAGGTTCTGCGTCGCCGGGGCGATGTTGCCTTCCCGAAACTCGTCGTAGATCACGACACCCGCTTCGGCCAGGTGACCGATCATCGGCATATAGCCCTGTTCACCTTTGTACGTGTCATCTTTCTGCCCCCCTGGATCACCCAAACGGTGCTCGTTTCGACACCGATAGTTTACCGGAAAGCCTGCAAATACGGCCCTTCCAAAGGATCTATGCGCTTCGAATCGCGGAATCTGGGAGGCTAACTGTCGCTTGCCCCCGGATTGCTCAGCCGTTAGAATGCCGGGTTCGCTTCGCCGAGCGAATCAATACCTTCATCCATCTGGCGTCGGCTCTATCAAACTGGGGCTACGCCGTTTTTACGAAAGAGAGTTTGACATGGCGATCACTGTTGAGCAGAAAGCTCAAATCATGACCGAATACCAGCGCGCCGCTGGCGATTCCGGTTCTTCCGAAGTCCAGGTAGCGCTGCTTACCGCCCGCATCAACGACCTCACCGGTCACTTCAAAGAGCACAAAAAGGACAACCACTCGCGCCGCGGTCTGTTGCGCATGGTCAGCCGGCGCCGCAAGTTGCTGGATTACCTCAAGCGCACCAACGCTGATTCCTACCGCAACCTGCTGCAGCGCCTCGGCCTGCGCAAATAAGCCTGCTCGCCGAAGCGACCTGCGCTCAGGCGCAGGCCACTCGCAGAGCCACCAGCGGCCAGCCCCCCCGGGCTGCGCCGCTGTTTTCGCTGCCGCGGCTGAGCTTCTGCTAGGTCAGGCGAGTCGTTGAATATTGAAATGTTGAAGCGTTGAAGTCTTGAATTCCCTGCCAGAGTTGTGGGCAGGCACGTAGCAGACTATTGAGAGAGAGGCAACCATGTTTAATATCGTCAAGAAAAGCTTCGCCTACGGCGCCCATCAGGTGACCCTGGAAACCGGCGAAGTCGCCCGCCAGGCCGGTGGCGCCGTCATCGTCTCGGTGGACGACACCGTCGTCCTGGTCAGCGCGGTCGGCAACAAGACCGCCAAACCCGGGCAGGACTTCTTCCCGCTGACCGTCGATTACATCGAAAAAACCTACGCCGCCGGCAAGATCCCCGGCGGTTTCTTCAAGCGCGAGGGTCGCCCCTCCGAGAAGGAAACGCTGACCTCGCGCCTGATCGACCGGCCGCTGCGGCCGCTCTTCCCCGAAGGCTTCTACCACGAAGTCCAGATCGTCGCCATGGTGATGTCGCTGAACCCGGAAATCGACCCCGACATCCCGGCGATGATCGGCGCCTCGGCAGCGCTGGCGATCTCCGGCATCCCCTTCGACGGCCCGATCGGTGCCGCCCGCGTCGGCTACCTCAACGGTGACTATGTGCTCAACCCGGGCACCAGCCAGCTCGAAAAAAGCCAGCTCAACCTGATTGTCGCCGGGACGCAGGCAGCGGTGCTGATGGTCGAATCGGAAGCCCAGGAGTTGTCCGAAGAAGTGATGCTCGGCGCCGTGATGTTCGGACACCAGCAGCTGCAGGCGGTGATCACCGCCATCAACGAGCTGGTTGAAGAAGCCGGCAAGCCGGAATGGGACTGGTCAGCCGCGGCCCGCAACGAAGCCGTGCACGCCAAGCTCGACCAACTCGTCGAAGGCGAGCTGAAGGAAGCCTACGGGATCACCAGCAAGGGCTTGCGCAGCCAGCGCCTCAAGGAGATCACCGCCTACGCCGTCGAAGCGATGAGCGCCGATGACAACGCCCCCGACGCCAGCGCCGTCCGGCGGATGGTTTCCGACGCCGAAGCGCGCATCGTACGTGGCCGCATCCTTGCCGGTGAGCCGCGCATCGACGGTCGCGACACGCGCACGGTCAGGCCGATCGCCATCCGTTCCGGCGTCCTGCCGCGTGCGCACGGCTCGTCCTTGTTCACGCGCGGCGAAACGCAGGCCATCGTCGTCGCCACGCTGGGTACCGGTCGTGACGAACAGATCATCGACGCGCTGGCCGGCGAGTATCGCGAGCGCTTCATGATGCACTACAACTTCCCTCCCTACGCGACCGGTGAATGCGGCCGCGTCGGCACGCCGAAGCGTCGTGAGATCGGCCATGGCCGCCTGGCCAAGCGGGCCATCCTCGCCGTGCTGCCGTCGCCGGAAAACTTCTCGTACACCATCCGCGTCGTCTCCGAAATCACCGAGTCGAACGGCTCGAGCTCGATGGCCTCGGTCTGCGGCGCCTCGCTGGCGCTGATGGACGCTGGCGTACCGCTCAAGGCGCACGTCGCCGGCATCGCCATGGGCCTGATCAAGGAGGGCAATCGGGTCGCCGTCCTGACCGACATCCTCGGCGATGAGGATCACCTTGGCGACATGGACTTCAAGGTCGCGGGTACCGAAAACGGCGTCACCGCACTGCAGATGGACATCAAGATCCAGGGGATTACCCAGGAGATCATGCAGATTGCTCTGGCCCAGGCCAGCGAAGCCCGTCTGCACATTCTCAAGCAGATGCAGGACTCGATGTCCGGCCATCGCGAGGAGGTATCGACCTACGCCCCTCGCCTGTACACGATGAAGATCAATCCGGAGAAGATCCGAGACGTGATTGGCAAGGGCGGTGCGGTGATTCGTGCCATCACCGAGGAAACCGGCACCACTATCGACATCAAGGACGACGGCACGATTACCATCGCCTCGGTGAGCGGCGAGGCCGCCGACGCCGCCAAGGCGCGTATCGAATCGATCACGGCTGATGTCGAAGTCGGCAAGGTCTATGACGGCACGGTGCTGAAACTGCTCGACTTTGGCGCCATCGTCAGCATCCTGCCTGGCCGCGACGGCCTGCTGCATATTTCGCAGATTGCCAACGAACGCGTCAATGCCGTTGCCGACTACCTCAAGGACGGCCAGAAAGTTCGCGTCAAGGTCCTCGAAGCCGATGAGAAGGGACGCGTCCGCTTGTCGATGAAGGCGCTGACCGTCGAAGAAGGCGGCGTGCCACCGGCCGCCTGATCATCCTCCATCCTCTCCTGGCGGCTGCCGTCGAGCCGCTCTTGAGGGAACAGAAAAAAGGACGCCACGGCGTCCTTTTTTTGTCGCTTGCTGTGCCAAGCGTGCGGCTGCACACCTGCCGACCGTCTTGTGACGCCCCGCGCCTGAAGCCCCGCAGCGCGCCCACAAGCCGCCAGCTACTTGGCCATCTGCTTCTCGCGCACTTCTTCCAGGGTCTTGCAATCGATGCACATCGTCGCCGTCGGACGCGCTTCGAGGCGCTTGATGCCAATCTCGACCCCGCAAGCGGCGCAGAAGCCATAGTCACCGCTGTTGATCAATTCCAGCGTCTCCTCGATCTTCTTGATCAGCTTGCGCTCCCGGTCGCGGTTGCGCAGCTCGATGGCGATGTCCGTTTCCTGGCTGGCGCGGTCATTGGGGTCGGCAAAGACCGTCGCCTCATCCTTCATGGTATGCACCGTACGCTCGATGTCTTCGATCAACTGCTGCTTCAGCGCCTCGAGGATGCTGCGAAAATGAGCCAGCTGACCGCTGTCCATATACTCCTGGCCCGCTTGCACCGCGTAAGGGGTGAAATGCTTGTACATCAACTCGTCAGCCATTTTAAAAGACCCTGATTTCAAAAGAGACGACTAGATATCAGAAATGCAGCCGTCTGGCAAGCCGACAGTTCCCCGGAATGCGCTTCGCAACCCACCGGATCACTCAGTTGCAGCCGGCACGGAAGCGCCAGAGTGCTGCTTGTAGCGTGCCCGCTGGGCCATCGCCATCGCGAACGCTGCCTGGGTGAAACTCAGGATCTCGGTGAACTCCTCATCACTGAGGCTACGCGCGTCGTCGTTGCTGCGGTAGATATTGACGAACTGGTGCTCGCGCACGGACTGCAGGACCAGCTTGCCGACGCCGAGGTCTTCAAGGCTCTTCCACAGCTCCGGGTTGGCGGTGCGCGTCAGGCCCATGACGAAACCGACCGGGTCCTTGCGACCAAAAACCGCCGCCAGACGAAGAATCAGCTCGAAGGAGACCGCCAGGCGACCATTCTCCAGCGCTTCGACCAGCGACGGGTCCTGGAGGTCGATGGCGACGCCGAGCTCAGCGATCGTCAGGCCCGCGCTCTCACGCAGCTTGCGCACCGCAGCGCCGGTCCTGGCCCAGGCGGCCGAGTCAGCCGCACTGGGCAGAACCACGCGCAAGACCTCCGCAGCGGCCTCCATGGCCTGCCCATCCAGGAGCGCTCGCGAGACCTTGCCCGCCGCTTCCAGCGTCCGCCCGGCAACGCCGGCCGCCGAGCTGACGGCGAGCAGCCTGCCAGCCACGGCGCGCACCTGATTGACCAGACCGGTCTCGCCAGACGCGACCGGGGCCGGGGTCACCATTGGCTTTGCTGACGCCGGCGTTTTCTTCCTTGTTCGCTTGGCAGGAGCTTCTGCCTTGGCTTTTGGTGCTGAAGCGGGCGGGCTATTCATCGACAATTCTCTCCAGAGTCGGGTCGAAAGGCGGAACTGCGCTGGTCAATGGCCAAGCTCGGCTGACCGCTGACGATCAGCGAACGACCAGGCACAGCCTGATGGCCATCGCCACACTATAAACCTGAAGACCATCACCGGCCATCATCTGCGCTTAATGTGAAAGTCGCGCAAGCGACTCACGAACCTCCCTTCTCCCCTCGCGGGAGAAGGGCCCGGGGAAGAGGGGGACGGTCATGACTTTCATCATCCGAGGTATCTCGACTGTCATGACCGTTAGCGAGCTTTTATCTGCGACCTCCGCGTCTTTGGACTGCGCCGGGACGCCGTCGGTCCGAACGGAAAAAGTGGCAGCGCCAGCATCAAGCGCTCCAGTGCGCCCTGGCTTTCCTGGTTTTCGTCGCTTTCCAGATCCTTGTTGGCGTCCTGCGAATCCTCCAGAGAAAGCTCCTGCGCATCTTCCGGCAGAATCACTGGCTTGCCACTCGGCACACCCTGGCGAGCGCGATTCGGCGAACCGTCCTGCGTAGCTTCCGGTAGAGCGTCCAGGAGCTCTTCAGGTAGAGGCAGAGACTGGCCTGGCGGCTCGGCATTCACCCTTACCCTCACCCGCAAGTCATGGTTTGGATCATGCGATTTCCTCGCCATATTGGTCACGAAGGATTTCCGCCAGTCGTCAGCCGCGCCGCGCGCATCGCCCACCGGGAAGCGGAAGCCAGCCGGCCGCGGACGAAAGTCGATCTGCGGCAAAGCCCTGACGGCGTCGTCACCCGCTGGTCGCAGCTGCTCGGCGAGCAAGGTCGGCGGCAAGCTGCCAGGAGTGCTCAGGGAGAACGGCAGATCGATGGCGCGTCGCTGCTGCGCGGACCCTGCGCTGCCAGCAAGCGAAGCGTAGGCGTTGGTCACACCGCTGGCGAAGACATCGAAACCGTCGAAACCGGCGATGGTATCGAAAGTGTCGTTGAAGCGCACCGCCACGCCATTGCCGTCGGAGCTGGAAGGCGTTGCCGGCAGCGCTCTTCCAAGCACCGTAAGCGGTAACGGATCAACCAGGTAACTACCATCCTCGTCGGTCGCCGTCGCGCGAATCTGCAGCGCGCCCGTCACACCGCTATAGCGATGCTCAAGCTGACGCGGCTGGCCCGCATAGTCGATGACCTGCCCGTCGCCCCAGTCGATTCGCCAGTTGTTGATGCTGTCGTGACCCGGGTCGCTGCTGCTCAGCACAAGCGTGTACACCTCGCCGACGACGATCGACGGCGATCCGGCAAGACGCAAGGTCGGCGCGACGTTGAGCACCTTCGCCGTAAAGCTGCGGCTGGCCACTTCGCCGGCCCGGTCGGCAACACGGATGTTGAAATCGTAGCTGCCGCCGTCGAGCGCCTGCCAAACAATGGCCCCGCTGCTTGGGTCGATGCTCGCACCTGCAGGCGCAGCGACCAGAGAATAGCTCAGGACGTCGCCCGGATCGACATCGCTGCCCAGCGCGCTGACGGTCACGCTCTGGCCTTCCGAGACACTGACGTCGGCCATCGGAGCCAGAGTCGGAGCGTGATTGCCGATGACCAGCACGTCGACCATGCCGCGGGCGGTAGCGCCTTCGCTATCGGCCAGCAGGTAGCTGAAACGGTCGGCACCGAAACCGTTGGCCAACGGCGTATAGCGTAGCTTGCCGTTCTCGATGAGCACCCCGCCGCGCGCTTCGCCACCGACACTGATCAGCGTCAAGGCCTGATTCTCGGCGTCGGTGTCGTTGGCCAGGACGTCGATCAGCAGCGACGCGCGCACATCGACGCTGGCGCTGTCGGCAACGGCGACCGGCGCATCATTGACCGGCGTCACGCTGATCGTCGTCTGGCCGCTCACCGAGCGCTGGCCGTCGCTGACACGGTAGCTGAAACGTCCGACCGCATCGCTGCCGTTGTACTCGGCGGGTGGCAGATACTTCAAACCGAGCAGTTGCGCGCTGCTCAGGGTGTCGTTTGCACCGACTGCGCTACCGTCGGCATATTGAACGACGCCCAGCGTCGGCAGGGCGGTGACGACGATGCTCGATACCACACTGTCGACGTCGCTCGGCGCGCTCAGGCCGAGCGCCACCGCGGCGCCCTCTTCGCTGGCGACGATCGCGCTACTGCTGGCGACCGGCGCGTCATTGACCGGCGTCACGCTGATCGTCGTCTCGCCGCTCACCGAGCGCTGGCCGTCGCTGACGCGGTAGCTGAAACGTCCGACCGCATCGCTGCCGTTGTACTCGACGGGTGGCAGATACTTCAAGCCGAGCAGCTGCGCGCTGCTCAGGGTGTCGTTTGCACCGACTGCGCTACCGTCGGCATATTGAACGACGCCCAGCGTCGGCAGGGCGGTGACGACGATGCTCAATACGGCACTGTCGACGTCGCTCGGCGCGCTCAGGCCGAGCGCCACCGCGGCGCCCTCTTCGCTGGCCACGATCGCGCTACTGCTGGCGACCGGCGCGTAGTTGCTCGGGGTCACGGTGATCGTTGTCTGGCCGGTCGTCGAACGACTACCGTCGCTGACGCGGTAGATGAAGCGGCTGACGACATCGTTGTCGTTGCTTAGCGCTGGCGGCAGGTACTTCAGTCCGAGCAGCTGCGCACTGCTCAGCGTGTCGTTGGCACCGACAGTGCTGCCGTCGGCGTATTGAACGACGCCCAGCGTCGGCAAAGCGCTGACGACGATCGTCAGCAGCGGGCTATCGACGTCGGTCGGGGCGCGCAAGCCGAGAGCCACGGCGGCGGCGCCGTCAGCGGTCGTGATCGCGCTGCTGCTGACGAGCGGCGCATCATTGACCGGCGTCACGACAATCGTCGTCTCGCCGCTCGCCGTGCGGTTGCCGTCGCTGACGCGGTAACTGAAGCGACCGACGGCATCGCTGCCGTTGTAGTCGGCCGGCGGCAGATATTTCAAGCCAAGCAGCTGTGCACTGCTCAGGGTATCGTTGTCGCCAAGCGCGCTGCCGTCAGCGTATTGCAGTTCGCCAATGGTCGGCAAAGCACTGACGACGATGCTCAGCGTGCTGCTATCAACGTCAGTCGGCGCACTCAGCCCGAGCGCCACGGCGGCGCCCTCTTCGCTGGCGACGATGGCGCTGCTGCTGGCGAGCGGCGCGTCGTTGACCGCCGTCAGCGTGATCACTGTCTCGCCGCTGACCGTGCTGACGCCATCGCTGACGCTATAGGAGAAGCGGCCGATGGCATCGCTGGCCTTGTATTCGGCCGGTGGCAGATACTTCAAGCCGAGCAGCTGGGCGCTGCTCAGCGAGTCCCCGACGCCGACCGTGCTGCCGTCCGCGTGCTGCACCTCGCCAATCGTCGGCAGAGTGCTGACAAGGATCGACAGCAGCGGACTGTCGATGTCGGTCGGCGCGCTCAGGCCAAGCGCCACCGCCGCGCCCTCTTCGCTGGCGGCAATCGCGCTGCTGCTGGCGACGGGCGGCAGATTGCCGCTGTCGGCGGCGCTGACGATGTTGACGTTGTCGATCCGCAGCCGACTCGCCGCGCCGGAAAAACCGAGCAGGTCGAAGTAAAGTGTCAGCACGGTGCCGGCGGCGATGCCGCTGAGGTCGATGCTGACGGTCACCGGCTGATCGACCGTTAGCGTGCCGCCGTTGCGGTCGATCAGGCCGCTGGCGCTGACCGACGCCGCGGCAAACACCTTGCCGCCGGCCTGCAGGTTGAACAGCGCGTCGCTGTTGGCCACCGGGATGGTTCCGGCGACGGCGTTGCCGGCCATATCGAGCAGCGCCACCTCGAAGGCGTCGGACGGACCGTCGTCATTGGCGAGGAAATCTGCACCCAGCAGTTCGAAGCGCAGCACCTGCGCCTGCTCGGGAACGGTGAAGGTCTGTACCAGCCGTGACGCCAGCCGCGGGTCCTCGCTGAGAACGCCCTGGCCGTTGGCGACGCCAGCCTGGCCGACAGCCATCCAGCCGTAGTCGGTCGCCGTCACGTCGACGACGTCGAAAGCGCCATTGACGATACCGGCGTGGACCTCACCGTTGAGCAGCAGCGATTGCGAAATCACCTCGGCTGTTGCCGCGCCCTGCATGCCGACGAAAGCCAGCAAGGCGGTGAGTGGATCGGCTTCGGGGTCGCCGTCACCGGCTCCGGGAGCCAAGGCCAGAGCAATGCGGCCGGGACGGTTGGAGGCATCGAGTGCGTCGAGGTCCAGATACCAGGTCGCCAGGGCGTTGGTGCCGGCCAGCGATACCGTCGTCTCGGGATTATCCATCGCCAGGTGCAGCGCTTCGCGTTGGCGATCGGCGACGGTGATGGTGTTGGCGGTGGACATGAAGTTGTCGCCGCCATTGCGCGGTACCGGCTGGAAGGGGTTGTAGATGTACTCGTCGAACAGCCCGAGGTTGTGCGCCAGTTCATGGCCGACCACCCAGCCGAAGGACTCGCCGACGTCCTGGCGCGTGTCGCCGACGTTCAGATAGGCACGCAGGATGCCATCGACCACCAGCGTCATCGGCTTACCGCCAGCCATCGCCCCGCTACGCAGCGGATTGACCACTTGCGAGAGCAGGAAGCGCTTGGCAGGAATCGAAATATCGTCGCGCAGGAGCTTGCCGCCGAAACTTTCGACCCCGCCGCCGGCTTCGGTGAGAGTGCTCTCGAAGCTGCTGTAGGCAAAGTCGATCCCGGCGAAGCTGCGTGACTGATTGTCGGCGACGTCGACCCACGGCCGGTTGATCATGACGATCGGATTGAGGCCGTTCTCGGCGTAGGCAAATTCGTTCTGCTCGATACTGGGCAGATAGATCGACGCCGGGTACACCGGCCCCACGGCATTCGGGTCCTTGCCGAAGACAGTGTGGAAACCGGTCAGCACCTCGGCCCATTCGGCGTCGGTGATCAGCGGCGAGAACAGACTGACGAAAGTGCCGTAGTTGCCGGTGGCGAAACCATCCGCGTCATGGACCGGCGTCGTCGGGTCGGCGAGCCACTGCTCGTACTCGGTGCGAATCGCCTGCACCATGGTGCGCAGCGTCGACAGCGAAACGCCGACAGTCTGCTTCTCGACCGTGCGCGCCGTGACCCGGATCTTGCCCAGATTGCGGCCACCCTCCTCGATCTGGTAATCGGCGAAGTCCTCGACCGCGCTGGGATTCGCCGCCTGGTACTTGATCCCCTGCGCGATGTCGCCGATGACATCAACCGCGAACAGTCCGCTCTGATTCAACAGCGGCTTGACGTCTACCTGCGCGGCATTGTCGAAAGACAGCGTTCGCGTCTTGCCGTCGAGCGTGTCCATCATCGTCCACACCCCGTCGCCAGCATCGCCGTCAGCAAAGTCCGGCAGGTAGAAGAGGTCGACCACCTCGTCGCGGATGCTGCCGTTAGCCAGCGTGATCGTAAAGTACAAGGCCGTCTTCTCGATCGGCAGGTCGGCATCGCTGTAGGTCTTGACGAAATTGTCGCTGAACCTCGCTTTCAGGTCGAGGTGCAGACTGTCGCCGGGATTGAGCAGCAGGTTTTCGTAAAGCGGCGCGTGCGCCTGGTTGTCATTGAGCGCCGTTTCGAAGGCGCCATCGACGAACACCAGGAAGTCGTTCGGGTCGGTGGTCACGGTCACCGTGAACGAATCCTGAAAACCATTGCTCAGTTCGACCCACTGACTGTTCAGGCCACCCGCCGTATCGGTAAAAAAGACGCCCCGGTCACTCTCGTCGGTGGTGCTGTCGGTGATCAGCCCGCGCGAGAACTGGACATGATCGAGCAGGATCTCGGCGTCTGCCGAGCCAGCCGCGCTGAGCGAGAACTTCAACATCCGCTCCGCGCCCCGCAACTCGACCGGGACTTCCAGCAAGCGGTTGACGAAAGCGTTCCCCTCGCTGTCGATCGCGACCGCGCCGAGGAAGATCCAGCTGTCCGAGTCGGGCAGGTAGGCAGACACCCGCAGCGTCTCGCCATCGCCCGCGTCGAGGACCTGGACGTCGAAACTCAGGTACTCGGCCCAATCCGGGACGACCATCCGGTTGTGCTGGATCCACGAATTGTCGTCGTCGAGCATCGCTGCGTGCTGGCCGTTGGCCAGCGCGATCAGCCGATCGCCTGGTGCGTAGTTCTTTTCGAAGCGCCCGCCATGGAACGACCAGCCCGGCAGATCGCCGGTAAGGTTGGTCGCCAGGCCGCCCGCCGAGTACTGCAGCAACCAGCTGCGGTTAAGCGCGCCTTCCTCGAAATCGCCGTTGAACACCGAGGGTACCGGCAGGCCGGAGGGATTGATCGTCTCGCTGTTGTCGAAGCTCACCGGGATGCGGACAGCGCTCGTCGTGCCGGCGTAAGGCACGCCACCCTGCGGCGAGAACGCCCAGCCGGTACCGATGCCTTCCGAGGGACCGTCGCCGAGGGCAAACGACTGCGCGTTGTACCAGGGGATGGCAACGCCCTGGAATTCGATCGCCCCCTTGTCGGCCAGACGACGGTAGACCGGCTCGCCGGCCTTGTCGAAGTTCACCGCCGACAGATCCGTGGTCGCGCCGTACCAGCGCCAGACGCGGCTGTGCGGACCGCCCGGCCTGAGCGAGCCATCGCTGAGGGCGGTCAATGTCGCCAACCCATCGTCGACGGTGAAGCCGGCGCGGCCATTGAGGTTGATGCTGACGTCGAAATTCGGCACAAAACGGCCGTTCGGTGTCGACACGATACCGCCGCCCACCGGCAGCGCCGTGTTACTGGCCAGAATCTGGTAATAGTGCTCGGCGAAATCGATGTTGCTCCAGCGCTGCACGTCCGGATCGAGGAAATTGCCGGTCGGAATGATCTCGTTCGTCGGCAGCGCTCCCCACAGCTGCAGCAAGGTACCGGCTGCGGGCACACCCAGCGCGTTCAAGCCGGAGCCGAACAGCTGCAGATACTCGCCAACCGGGATGTCGAGCGACGGCTGGTTGAAGTCATGCACATCCAGCGAAGTCATGCTCAAGCGCACCGCCTTGGCGTAAATGCCAAAACGCTGGGCGATCTCGCTGTTAACCACCGTGCCACGGCTGTGTCCGATCAGGTGGATCGGCGAGTCGAACAGCTTGTTGTCGCCGATGTTGAAGTTGAGCCTGGCCAACGCCGAGTAGAGCGCGTCAGCGGCCGCCTCGCTGAAGCCATTGGTCGGGAAATCCGACTCGTTGAACCAGTCGCTGACCAGCACCACCGGCTTGCCGGCCATCGCCGGCGAGGCGAGCACCGATTCCAGATCGACGTTGGTTTCGGAAGTGGCGCCGTTATAGAAGACCAGCCAGCGGCCGGTCGTCTTCTGATACAGCGCGGCGACGCCCTCACCGCCGGCACGGGCGATGTTCTCGGCCATTTCGATGAACGCGGCAATGCTCTCCGCGACGTTGGCCGGCGCCGTCGGCGAAAGCTGGAAGCCATGCGTCAGCAAGGTCACGCTGCTGAACGGCTCGGCGGCATCGCGATAGGCTTCGGTCTTGAAAACGCGCCAGTCGCGGGCGACCACCGTGCCCGACGGCGACACCACCTCGACACCCCAGAAATACTGCTGGCCGGCGGTGAGCTTGAGTTTCTCGGTCAGCGCCTTGATGAAAATCGCCGACCCTTGTGCGTCGATGCCGTTCGCATCGAGCAGAGCGGACGAGAAGATCCGGTCGGCGTTCAGATCCGGCTTGCCGAGGTCGCTCGGAAAAAGGCCTTCACTGCCCCGGTAAGTGCTGACGTAGAGCCGGCTCTTGGCGTTCTCGAAGCCCTTAACCAACCACGAAAACGTGGGTAGCAGCTCGCTGGTCAGTTTGTCGGGCGCCAGCAGTTCGAGCGACGCGCCGCCCTGCGCGACCAGGCCGTTGGCCTGTCCGCCAACACCGATCGGGCCGGTAAACTCCTCCCCCGGAGGCACCCCGAAGACCGGGTCCGAGTGGAAGCTGCCGGGCTCGATGATCTTGAAGTTCGAGCGGACGTTGATCGACGGCGCGAGGTCGTCGATCGGCTTGCGCTCGAGTTGCCCGGCAAAGTCCGGGTTATTGACCGCGTCGATCATCGCCTGCACGTCGAAGCCCATCACCACCCGCTGGCCGCGGTAAGCGGCGTAGAGAGTGCCGCCGTCCGGCGAGAGGACCAGATTGTCAGGCCAGGACATCGGCACCGGGCGGGTTGCCGCGACCAGGGTCGGCGCCGCACCCAGCGGGTCGCGGATGATGCCGACGTTGCCACCCGCCGGATGGAAGGGATCGTAGTTCGGGTCGTGCGACGGATTGCCCTGAATGAAGACGTTGAAGCCCGAGACGAAAGCGTACTCGCCGTCCTTCGAGAGCACCACGGAGATCGCATTGTTGACGTCGAAGTAGTCGATAGGCGAACCCAGAGACATGCTGACGGCGGTCTGCGTGTAGCTGCCGACGTCGCCCTTGACGATCACCACGCCCTTGGCGTCCGAGAGGCGGTTGGTGTACAGCATCACGTTGGCGTCGTTGGTCGCCGACACGCCGTAGGGTTCGCCGCCCGCCAGCAGGACTTCCACGATCTCACCGTAAGTCTCGCTGCCTTCGGCCACGTCGATCACGAAGACCCGGCCGTCGCCGCTGCCGCTGCCGAAGAGCATCTTTTCCGGCGCGGCGACGAACAGGCGCGTGCCGCTGGCGTTGATCGCCATGCCGCGCAGACCTGAAGGCGCCGGCCCCACGTCGAGGGTGCGCACCAACTGGTTATAGCTGCCCGATGACGGATCGATGTCGAGCACATAGATTCGCCCGGCGACCTCGTCCGAAACATAGGCCTTGTTGCCATTCTTGCTGACCGCGATCCAGAACGGCCTGGCACCCGGCAGCAACTCGATATTGCTGACGCCGTTGGCCAGATTGCCATCGGCGTCGAGCTGCTGCAAAGCGACGGTATCGATGACGGCGACCGCGCTCTCGAAACGCAGCGTCGCGTAGGCGCGCGTGTTGTCGGGGCTGATCGCCACCGAGCGCGGCGCCGGGTAGTCGCCGCCGATCGGGATGCGCGCCGCCAGATACTTGCTCTGGCTGTCGATCACCAGCAGCTGGTTGCCGCTGAGGCCGCCGAAGATGTAACGCGCGTCGTAGGACAGCTGCACGCGGTTGCTTTCCTTGCCGACCAACTGATCCCAGGCGCCATTGTTGCTCAGATATTGCGGCCGCTGGACGTAGACCTTGGCGGTGCCGATGGCCACCGACTGCGGCACCTGTACGAAGACCTGCGTTGGCGTACTCGAGGCATCGGGGTGGACCTCGTAGCGGCTGCCGTCGGGCGTTTCGAAGATGACGAAGAGGTCGGCGATGACGCTGCCGTCTTTCGCCGAGGCGGGTGCCGACGGGTTGTCGTAAATGAAGCGATCGCCCTGGATCTCGACGAAGGGCGCCAAGAGGTCAGCGCCTGCCGCCCGCAAGACCAGCCGCGCTTCCGAGATGAAAGGCTCGCTGGCCGGCGACGTGCTCGGCGTGTAGGGATTGACGACCTGGATCACGTAGTCGCTGACCTTGCCGGCGGCTATTTCGACGCCGAGCGTCGTCCGTTGCGGCAGACCCTGCGCCGGCACCGAAATGATCTGCAGCTCACGTGCGCCGAAGAGCGCGGTCATGATGAAACCCGAAGTCAGCGAGAAAGCCGCACCGACGGCAGCGCCGCCGCCGAGTGACGAAAGCATCGCGAACGACGAGCCGCCGTCGTTGATCCCCGACGGGAAAGTGCCGTAGGTCCGCCCGCGCACCTGCCCGAACTCGGCTTCCCCGGCGACACCGGCAATATAAACGCCCGAGATCGCGACGCCGGCATAAGGCGGCGACGAAGTGCGTGCCATGCCGTCCTCGCCGACGATGCCGGTCTCCTCCTGCAGCCACACCGGCAGCAGCGTCCCCTCGGGGGTCGGCACCTCGGCGTAGCGCATGAAGACGACCTGGGTGCCGACCGCCAGACCCGTGGTCGGAATCGCCAGCTGTACCGGCGTCGCCAGCTTGTCGTCGCCGATCTCGAGCCGGAAGGCGCCGGCCATGCGCATCTCCTCGGGCATCGCCAGCGGCAGCGCCGCCGCCGCGAGGGCGGCGATCGAGACCTGCGTATTGCCGGTCAGGGCCCCCGCCGCCACCGCCACCACCGAGCCATCGGCGCCTTCGACGATGCCGCCACGACTGCCGAGCAGCGCCGGCCCGCTGATTGGCGCCTCGACCATCGCCGACAGAACGAATTCGCCGCCGCCGTTGATCACGGTGACCGTGGCACTTCCCGCTGCCTTGCCGGTGATCAGGCCGTCAGCCGACACACTCAGGACACGATCATCGCTGACGAAGTAGCGCGTGCCACTGCTCGCCGGCGCCAGGTCAATCTGGCCGGCGAGGCTGGCGACGATCTGGCGACGGCCGCCGTTCTCGGTCAGCGCGACGGCACCCGGATAGACGTCGAGGCCCACCGCGAAAACGTAGGCGGCAACCGTCTCGGTTGGCGTGCCGACGGTGAACGATGTCGCCGCGCGCAGCTCGCCGCGTTCGGCGACGAGCACGCCCGAGCCCTTGCCGACGGCGCTGATCCGCCCGCCGCTGGCGATCGTGCCACTGGCGACGTTGCTACTGCTCAGGCTGACGTACGAAACCGGCAGTTCGACGCCGCTCTGGTCGGCGAAATCGCCGATCAGGCTGATCTGCCGCCCTTCGCCGACGTCCAGTCGCAAGACGCGTTCGACGAAGTCGATACGCGTCAGCGCCGCGTCGCTGATCGTCACGGCAATGGTCTGAATGGTCTGGCCGAAGCCGTCGTCGGCGCGGATGGTGAAGTCGGCGCTGCCGACAAAGCCCATTTCAGGCGCAAAGATTACCGCCCGGCCGTCGCCCGACAGGCGCGCCGTGCCATGACTGGCGCCGACGATGGAGAAGAAGCTGCGGTCGCCTTCCGGATCGGTGACAAAGCTCGCGACCGGTGCGCTGACGTCCAGATCCGCGTGCGTCGTAACCGTCGCCGCGACCACCAGCGGCGCCTGGTTCGGGGTAAAACCGGTGTTTTGCATCAGCAGCTGCAGATCGAGACTGTCGATCACGCCATTGGCGTCGGCGTCGAGCGCCAGCGCGTAGTCAGCGTCGCCGCTACGCAGTCCGGCGGCGGCAGCGATCAGCACGGCGTCGCGGCCGTCCGCCTTGCCGTCGCGGTTGGCATCGCCAGCAACGAACAGCGACAGCTGGTAGCTGCCGGCACTGGTGGCGCCGATCTCGATCAGCTTCAGGCCGGCACGATCAAGTTTGTAGAGCGCGAAGGCGCGGTTGCCCTGCACTGACGAGGCCACCGCTGTCAGTCCCGGCAACACCGGCAGCAGCGGTAACAGCCCGCCACTGCCCTCGACGATCAGCCCCAGGTATACCGAGCCGCTGGCCGTCGCCGCCAGTTCGGACTCGCGCAGGGTGAACGCGAAGCTGGCTTTCTCGCCGGCGGCGAGATGGCCGGCAAGCGGCGTCGCCAGATAGCCGAGGGACGCACCCAGGTCGGCGCTGATCGCCCGCTCTGCGACGCCCGTGCCGCGGTAGTCGAACAGGCTGCCGCCACCGGCAGTGGCGACCATCGCCAGGCGTCCAAGAGCGCCCTCCTCGTAGCCGTAGCGGAGCGAGCGCGCCGCTTCGAGATCGCGAACGGCAAGCAGGCGACCCTGCGCGTCATACTCGTAGAGGAACTGGCGGCCATCGTCGGCGACGACGCGTTCGATGAAACCGTCGCGGTTGAGCGAAAACTGCACGCGCTGGCCGTTGCTGGCGACAATGCCGCTGTCGCTGAGCAGCAGGCGAACGCCATCGGTGAAAACAATCTCGCGCACTTCGCCATCGCCGATGTGGTAGCGCGTACCGTCGGGAGCGACCAGAACGTAGTCGGTGCCAGTGGCGTTGGCCGGGTTGTAGCCCTGGCCGGTGAGCAGGTCGAAATAGCTGGATCCGGCGCGCTGCAGCGGCGTCGCCGGCGCCTCCAGCAACCAGCCGCTGCCATTGTCAGCGAAAGCCGGCAGGTACCAGGTCTGACCCGGAAGCGAGTGCTTTTGCGGGGCGAAGGTGAAAGCCATGCGCTGGCCATCGGGCAGCGTCAGGAAGACCCGCTGACCCTCGGCAAAAGTGCCAAGCACGCCGGCCGTCTCGCGACCGGTCAGCGACACGTCGGTTTGCAGATCGACATCCCGGAAGGCCAGCCGCCAACCCTCGCCGAAGCTGCCCGGAATCGAGCGCGCCAGCGAATCATAGCTGCGTGCGAAGGCCAGATCGTGGCCGGCGACGGTAAGCACGAAGTCGGTCTCCGAGCGCAGCAGCTGTGGCTGCTTGCTCGCCGCATCGACCTCGATCGCGATGCTCGCCTCGCCGCGTCGGCCGGCCAGGTCGACCACCCGCAGGCGCAGCGAGTAAAAGCCATTGGCCAGGCCGCTCGGGTCGAGCTGCGCGAAAGCGGCGCCATCGACGGCGCCGTCGCCGCTAGCCAGCAAGGAATAGTGTTCCTCTCCGTAACGGGCGATTTCCAGAGTCCACGAGTCGACGTTGTCGTCGCCGGTGCTGCCGATCAGCGCCGTCGTCGCAGTAATCCGGGCAAACGCCAGCTGACTGGCGAAGGACGGCGTCGGCGCGCTCTTGTCGAGCGGATCGCGGACGCGGATGACCGACGTGCTGCTGCCGACGAAACCGTCTACATCGGTGGCCTCGGCGCGCAGGGCGATCTTGCCGACCGTGGTGGTGGTCAGCAGCGCTCGTCCATCCTGGTCGAGCGCTACTTCGACGCCATCGGCGTAGAGGCGCAGATGGGCGATCGCGCCAAAGCTCTCGGCGATTACGTGCACCAACACCTGCTGGCCTGGTATGACCGGGAAGCTCGGTGTGTTCTCGATGATCACGTTCGCTGTCGGCGCTGTCAGCGCGGCCCGGATCAGCAGCGGCAGCGTCGTGCTGGCGAGACCATCCGAGACCTGCGCCATGATCAGGTAGTCGCCCGCCTGGCCGGCGCCGGGTGTCCATTGCAGCAAGCCGGTCGCCGCGTCGAGCGTCGCTCCGTCGGGCAGACCGCTCGCGCTGTAGCTGAGCTGGGAGTTCTGATCGGCGTCCTGTCCGACGATCTGGAAGGCGAGTGGCCGACCGAGCAGCGCCGCGTGATTGGAGACGCTCAACTGCGGTGCCCGGTTGACGTTGGCGATCGCCACGCTGACCGTCGTCTCGCTGCTCGCGCCCTGCGGGTCACGCGCCGAGAAGCTGAAGCTGTAGTCACCCGCCTGCTCGTAACTCGGCGTCCAGCGGAACTCACCTGTGCGCGCGTCGAAGCGCGAACCCGCGGGCAACGGCGTCAAGGCGCTGAACACCACCGGGTCGCCGTCGACGTCGCCGACGGACAGCTGGAACTGCAGCTGCGCACCCTCGCGGCCGCTCTGCGGCAGCAGGGCAACGACGATCGGCGCCTGATTGCTGTTCTGAACCGTGAGACGCACGCTCTCTGCACTCTCGGCGCTACCGTCGCTGACCGAGAAGCGCACATCCGGGTAGTCGCCGGCGCTGAAGAGGTGCGGCGTCCAGTTGAGGACGCCATTGACAGTATCGAAACCGGCACCCGCCGGAAGATTGCTGACCGCGTAGCTGAGCACATCGCCATCGGCGTCGATGGCTGCCAGCTGCAGGCGGAACGCCTGACCCTCGAGCAGCGTCAGGTCGCCGACCGGCGCCAGCACCGGCGCGCTGTTGGCGTTGCGAACCTTGATGCGCACCACCTGCGAGACTTTGTTCGGTGCCGTCGCGCCCTTGTTGCCGTTGTCGCTGACTTCGAAACGCACGTCGAAGCTCTGACCGAGGCTGGCCGCGCTCGGCGTCCATTCGACCAGCGCCCGGCCGTAGGTCGGCTGCGGCGTGAGGGTCATTCCGGCCGGAGCGTCGAGCATTGCAAAAGCGAGCGCATCCTGATCGAGATCGCGGGCGTCGATGGTGAAACTCAGGCGCTGGCCGACCAGCGCCAGCTTGTCGCCGAGCGGTGCCAGCAGCGGCGATTCGGAGGCGGACAGCGCGCTGAGGATGAAGCGCCGGGTAAACGACTGCGCCAGCAGCGCGCCGCCGCCGTCGCCGTCATCGGTCGCCGTGAGCGCGATCTCGTAGTCGCCGCGGTCGCCGGAGTGCGGTGCGAAAACGAATTTGCCGCTGCCGTCGCCGTTATCGACGAACGTGGCGAAAGCCGGCAGGCCGCTGACGCCAAGTGTCAGCGGATTGCCATCGGCGTCGCCGGCAGTCACCGGCAGTTCGAAGACGCTGTCGCGTTGCACGCTCTGCGGCAGGATCTCGGCGATTTCCGGCGTGCGGTTGGCATTGCGGATGCTGATCGGCACGACAATCTCGGAAGTCAGCGGCACGCCGCCGTCACCGTCGTCGGTGGCGGTGAAGCGCACGCTGTAGTCGCCGGCCTGGCTGAAGTCGGGCGTCCAGTTGAATAGCGCCGTCACCGGATCGAAGCTGGCGCCGGCGGGCAGGCCGCTGACGACGTAAGTCACCGTTGCCTCGGAACCTTCCTGCAGGGTGAGCGTGCCGCTGCTCTGGCGATCCTGCGGGATGAAACCGGGATTGTCGGCATCGAAAGCGAAGGCGCGGAAGCTCAGCACCTGTCCCTCGAAGCTGATCCACGACCCGAGTTCGTCGAAACGCGGTGCGGCGTTGACGTTCAGGACATGCACGCGCAACTCGGTTTCGGTCGCTTTGGCGCCGTCGCTGGCGCCGAGCTTGAGCAGATAATCGCCGGCCTGCGTGAAGCCGGATGTCCATTCGAAGACGCCGGTATGCGGATCGAGAAACGCACCGACCGGCAGGATGTTGGCGAAGAAGACCAGCTGCTGCCCGTCCACGTCGGACGCCTGCAGCTGCAGGCGCAGCGAATCGCCTTCGCGGATCGTCCGTTCGGCCAGCGGCTTGACTTCGGGCGGCGCGTTGTCGGGTTTGATCAGCAGCGTGAACGAGCGGGTCACCGAGGTCTTGCCGTCGCTGACCACCAGCTCGACGTTGTGATAGGTGCCGGCGGACTGGTAATCGGGCGTCCACAGCAAGGCCTTGAGTTCGGGATCGAAAACGGCTCCCGGCGGCAGATTGTTGGCGAAATACTGCAGGAAGTCTTCGTCGGGGTCCTGCGCCGACAGACCGACCAGCAGCGACTGGCCTTCCTGGCCCTCGATCTCGCCCGGCAGTTCGGAAACCACCGGCGGACGATTGGCGCCGGCGACTTCGATGACGAAGGCCTGGGTGTCGAAACCGCCGCGCGTATCGTAGACCCGCAACAGCACTGAGGCAGTGGCCGGACTGAGCGCCGTCGGCAGCCAGCTGAGGACGCCGCTGTGGCTATCGAGCTGCAGGCCCTCCGGGCCATCGAGCAGCAGGTAGGCCAGCGCGCTGCCATCGGGGTCGACGGCCAGTGCCTGGTAGCTGTAGGCCTGGCCAGCAGCAGCGACGCTCAGCGGCGTCGAGGTGAAGCTCGGCCGCTGGTTCGCATAGGGCACGGCGTAGATGCCGTGGCCAATACCGATCTGTTGCGCCGCGCCGTTGCTGATCGAGACGCTGAAAGTGGCCAGCGACCCACCGGCCTGCAGCTTGCCGTTCGGCAGTCTGCCGGAAAGGTCGATGTACCAGAGGCTGCCGGCGCCCTGCGGGGCGACGCCGCCGAGCGGCCGGCCCTGGAAGTAGCGCGCCGGGTCGATGATCAGCGACGCCGGCAGGAGCAGGTCGTAGTCGGCTTCGTTGGTGACCGTGACGTCGTAGGAAACGATGCCGCTACCGCGGTCGCTGCGCACACGATCGAAGTCCAGGCGCACCACCGACGAGAAGTCCTGGGCGGCGACGAAGCTCGAGATGAAGGCCGAGCCGAGCGCCATGCCAGCACTGCTGCCGACGCTGCCGAGGACGCGCAGGTCGTAGAGGTCGGCTTCCAGGTCGCTGACGGTCAGGGTGACGGTACGCGCCGGCGCGTCGTAGCTGACGCCGCTGATCGTCGCCAGGCCGCCGTTCTGACGCACCACCTGGTAGTTCAGCGGATTGAGCACCGAAGCCGAAGCCGACGCCGGCCCGGCAAACATGTCCTGGTCGAAAGTGATCGTCAGTTCGCTCAGCGGCAGCAACACCACCGCCCGGTTGGGCGGATTGGTGGCAATCACCTGCGGCGCGACGATCGGACTGATCACATCCACCTGCTGCGACTGGCCGAGCAGGATGCGGCCATCGCTGGTCGCCACCACCGCCTCGCCGCGCGAGCCGCCGCGAGCGATCTCGACGCTGTGTAGCGTCGTCAAGTCGACCATGGTCAGCGCCGAGCCGACTTCACCATGCGTCGAGTTGCTGGAAACAAAAAGCAGCCCCGCCAGATCCGTGCCGGCGCGACCGAACGCCAGCGAGTCGACTTCGCCGTCGAGACGCACCATGACCGTCGCGCGACCGCGCTTGTCGAAACTGACGACGTCGCCACGCGCCGGCCAGGAGGTCGCCCACAGCGTCTCGTCGGCAGCGAAAGCGAGGTCGTCGACGCGCAGGTCGCTGAAATGCCGGAAGTTGCCGCTGCTCGGGTCGAAAATCTCGATCCCGTCGCCCGACGACACGTAGATCTCGCCGGTCGACGGCTTGATCGCCAGCGCCTGCGTAATACCCGTGCCGAAGCGCGCCAGGATTTCGCCGCTGTCGGCGTCCAGGCGCAGCAAGGCGCCACCGCCGGTGGTCGCCCACAGCTGTCCCTGCTCGTCCAGCGCCAGGTCGAAGATCGGTTCGTCGAGTTCGACGAAAGGCTGCAGCGCACGACCGCCATCGTGCGCGATGCGGTACAGCCAGCCACGGTTCGGACCGCCGCTGATGATTGCCGAACCGTCGGGCATCTCGATGATCGCCAGCGGACCGATCGCCGCGTGGCTCTCGACGAAGTCGGTGGCGTAGGACTGCGCGGTGAACGGGCGCAGAGTCTCGGTGAACTCGGGCAGCTTGGCCAGCGGCGTCGCCGCTGGTATCTGCTGCTGTGCGGCGACGAACAAGGGATTGGTCGGCGGCAGCACTGGCGCCGGCGGCGGCGGCAGATCCTGCGAAGTCTGGCCGAAGCTCGGCAGACCACCGAGATTGGCGCCCGAACCGTCGTCCGGCGCCTGTACGCCACCCGGGGCCGCTTCGCGATTGCCGGCCAGATCCGTCGCCAGGGCGAGGAATTCGTAGCGGTGACCGGCTTCGCCGGAGTAGATGTCGAAGCTGTCGCTGGTCTGCCGCTTCCAGATCCGGAAATCGCCACCATCTTTGGCGACATAGACGGTGACGTGGGCGACGCCCGCGCCGCCGTCTTCGTCGACGGCCGTCCAGCGCACTTCGTAGTCGGAACCACCGGCCTGTACAGGCGTGGCGGTGAGCGTCGTCAGCGGCGCGCCGGTGTCGAGCGTCTGCACCAGCTCCTGCGTCTCCTGTGGTGCAATGGCGTTGAAGCGCACCACCGCCCGCGCCTTGACCAGCGTTCCCGAGGCCAGTCCGTCCTTCGCCTGGACCGTGTAGCCGAGCTGGCCGACGCCGCGACCGTCGGCGGCGTTGGGCAATAGCAGGCCGCGCGTGGCGTCCACCAGCACCTCGCCGGTCTCCGGGTCGATGGCCTGGAAAACCCAGGAAGCGGTATTCGTGCTCGGGTCGATCCCCGCCGAGACGCGCAGGATGAAGCCCTTTGCATTGCGCAGGTCGAAGTCGCCCTGGAACAGCGCGCGGCCGGTCGGAATGTGCACCGTCAGGTCGGCGAGCTTGATGTCGCCGAGGCGGAAGGTGGTCGGATCGAGCGCCGGATCGAGTTCGCTGACGACGCGGATTTCGGTCACCGAAGTCGCCGCCGCCGCCGGATTCTCGAACTTGATGGTATATGGCAGCGCCTGCCCGACGGGCAGGAACTGATCGACGCCATAACCCTGCGGGCCGGCGATCGACGCCAGCTGGCCGTCGCCGATCGCCTGCTCGTAGAGACGCGAGAAATCGAGCGCGGTCAGCTCGTTGGATGCCGCGACCGAGGCGTAGTCGGGCAAGGCAATCGTTGCCGCCGACGCGCCATCCTTGTCGAAGCCGACGTAGGGAACGAAGATATTGAAAGTCTGGAAGTAGGTCGGATGCGACAGACCGAGATCGTAGTCGTCGAATACCGGCAAGGCCGGGACAGGAATTTTGCCGACATCGCCACACTCGCTCTCGCGCGCCTCGAAGTGGTCGATGGCGGCCTTGGTACCCGGCTCGTCACCGTACCATTCCTTGATCTTGGCGAAGAAATCGGCGAGGTCGGCAGTGCTGCGGATTTGCTCGCCGGCCGGGCCGATCAGAATGCCGGTGGCCAGCGTGCTCATCAGGCTCATCACCTTGATGTCCTGGCGGATCGGCGGCGCTTCGTCGACCGGACGCAGGATACCGACCTCTTCGAGCGCCGCCAGGTAGGCCTGGCTCCAGGTCGTGGCGTCGGCGGCGAGGACGCGCAGCGCGATCGCCGCGCGCTTTTCGGCGAGCGACGTGTCGTCGCTGCGCGTGTCTGCGATCTGCGCGTCGAGATCGGCGTCGGCAAGGATCGCCGCGCGCAACTTCAGCGCTTCGGCGGTCTGGTCGGCGATGAACTCGTCACGGGTCATTGCCGTCGCCGCGCCGACGACGTTGAAGCGGTAGGGAATGAAGGGGATCACGCACTTGTCGGGCAAACCTTCTTCCGAGCCGGCCAGCAACCACAGTTCCCAGAACTCGGGCAGCACCGTGATCATCGCCTGCGGACCGCCGGCGAGCGCCTGAATCGGCTCCAGATCGGGGTACATTTCGTACAGACCGACGCGCAACGCGTCCCAGTTGAGCGTCGACAGCGCTTTCAGCAGCGGGTAGGTCTGGACATTGAACGTAGCACCGACGTAACCGCCAGCGATGACGTCATAGGCGTAGCCCGATGAGAGGATCTGGCCGTTGGTGTTGGTCGCCGAATCGAGGCTGGCCCACGGCACGTCCTCGCCACCGCTCTCGGGCTGGCCACGCAGGTTGTTGTAATACTTGAGGAAAGGCAGATCGTAGACGAAGCCGTTGACGCCCATCTCGGGAACACCGAAGCTGAAGCGCACGTAAGGCGTGTCGACGTTGGTCAGACTCTGCAGCGCGACGCCGTAGGTGCCGGTCTCGCCGGCAGCGAGGACGCGCGGACCGCCCAGACCAATGGTCACGTCGGTCTCCAGCGCGCGCTCGATCAGGAAACGGTAGGCGACCACCGCCTGCTGGCCATCCGGATTGATGACCTTGAGGTCGTAGAGGCCGAGCGGCGCGTCGCGGAAATCGAAGGTGGCGCGGATCCAGGTCGAATCGATGACCTCCCACTTGACCGGCTCGTACTCGGCGACTCCCGGGCGCACCAGTTTGAGGATCGCGTTGTCGGCGAACTTGGCGCCGCGCACGTCGATCGTCACCCAGCGGCTGTCGCCGCCCTGGTCGACCTGCACGCCGGTGATCGCGAAAGGCACCACTTCGGCGAGCAGCTTGACCTGCGCGTTCTCTTTCGGTTCGCTGTGGCCACGAATCAGGACGTAGTAATCGCCCGGCCTGGTGAAGGGAATCACCGCCGTCTGATTGGCCTGCAGCGGATTCTCGTAGGTCGCGTCGTAGTTGAAGCCGTCGGGAACATCGCCGTAACGAACGAAGATCTCGTTGGCGGCGTCGTGGTCGACAGCGCTCAGGCTCAGCTTGAGCGTCTCGCCCTGGCCGACGGTGAGCTTGTAGACGCGGCTCTGGCCGGTGGACAAAGTGGTGCTCAAGGCGACGCCCAGATGCAGTTCGTCGACGGCGATGCTCAGCGCGTTGGCCGAGGTGCTGAAGTTGTTGGCTTCGCCCGCCGAGCGGTAAGGCCCTTCGAAAACTTCGTTGTAGATGTCGGGGCGGACGATGACGCGATACTGGCCGATCTTGATCGGCGGCACCAGCGCCTCCAGGCTCGCCGTGTAGCTGTCGTTCTCGGCGAGCACGCCACTGTGTGCGAGCTTGCCGAGCAGGCGGTCGCCGATGTCCCAGACGTTATCGTCGGAGAGATAGACGGCGTCGGTCCAGGCCGCCGAAGTGACATTGCTGCTGTGGTTGGCAACGGTCCACTCGACACGCAGCGTTTCGCCGGCCGCGCCGGTGCCGGCAAAAGTGATCGCGTCGACCTGGACGTCGGCCGGCGGCGGCACTTCGAAGATCGACGGTGGCGCGTTCGGCGTCGCGTTGTTGCGCTCGAAGCCACCTTCGAAAACCTTGCCGCGGCCACTTCCGCGCGCCGGATCGGTGACCACGAAGACGTAGTAGGCGCCGCTGATGTCGAGCGGCGCGCGCAGCGTCCTGCTGACCGTGTAACTGTCGCCCTGCGCCAGGCCGCCGCGGTGCTCGACGGTCAGCAGGTAGCGGTCGCTGTCGAGGTCGAGCAGCGGGTCGCGTGAGAGGTAGATCAGGTCGTCCCAGCGTTCCTGCTCGGGCAGCGTGTCGGCGCCACCGAGGTTGCCGACGGTATAGGTGACGGTGAACTCGTTGCCAACGGTGATGTGGTTCGGCGCGCTCACCGCAGTGACCTGCAGGTCGGCGAGCGGCGCCGCCGTCACCGGCAGTGGCGCAACGGTGATGTTGTTGCCCTCGCCGCGGAATTCCGGCACGGCGTCGTTGTTGGCGTCGATGCCGACGCCACGATACTCGGGAACGATGTTGCTGTTCCACCACGCCAGCCGACTGTCGGCTTCGGAATCCGTGAACGCCAGCAGGCTGAAAGCGCCGGCGATGCCGTCGGGCAACTTGACGGTCGCCGTACCGGTATAGCTGTCGCCGGCGTTCAGTACGCCGTAATGGCGCGCCTCGGCGACCTGCAGGTCGAAGGTGTCGAGCGAATCGTCTTTGGACAGGAACAGCCGGTCCCACCAGCTGATCTCGCGGGTGTCGCGGTTACCGATGTTGGTCACCGTGTAATTGACGGTGACCGTGCCGCCCGACTGCCCGCCCAGCGGCGGCACCAGCAAGGAGGTGACTTTCAGATCGGGTTCGCGGTAGGTGACCGGGATGCTGCCGACGCCGCGGTTGTTGTCCTGCCCGCCGACGCCCTCGTACGCCGACGTCGGGTAGTAGTCGTCGCGATAATAGGCGTTGACGCCGGCGTCGGCCTCACCGGCCGGATAGCGCGAGTCGTAGCGGTTGGCGTCGGTAATCACGTAGATATAGAAGTTGCCGCCGATGCCGCGCGGCAGCGTGACCTCGGCGCTCTCGGTGTAGCTCGCTCCGGCCGCCAGACCGCCAGCATTATTGTGCACGAAAGTGCCGAGGCTGGTCGCCCGCTCGGGCAGGAAGACCGGGTCGGGCGACAGATAGACGCTGTCGACCCAGTAGCGCGTGCCCTCCCAGACCGCTGCGCCGAAGTTCTTGACGGTCCAGCTGATGGTCGTCTTCTCACCCGAGAAGTTCTCGCCCGGCGCAGCGATGGTGAGCACCTGCAGGTCGGCCGGACTCGGCACGACGCCGGTGTCCTGCACGCGGGTGTTGTTCTCTTCGTCGGCCTCTACAACGTCGTAGGGCTTTCCCTTGTAGGGGTTGTAGTCGGTGTAGGCGATCAGGTACTGGCCGCTAGCCGCCGGGTTGAGCGCAAAGCTGGTGCTCTGGGTATAGCTGGCGCCGGGCGCGGCACCGCCGTCGTGCGCCACCGCGCCGAGGTACCACTGCTTGGCACCGGCGGCGTTGAGCGTCGGCTTGTCGGACAGCCAGAAGACGTCGTTCCAGCTACCGGCGGCTTCCCCGGCACCGCTGTTGGCCACCGTCCAGGTGACGCTCAGCGCACTGCCGGTCGAGGCCAGCGGCGAAGCGGCGAGCGCGCTGATGCGCAGGTCCGGCGGCGGCGGCGCGAAGCCGCCGATGACGTCGATCGCCCGTGCCTTGTAGTTGTTGTTGTCGAGCTCGTTGATGTCGTCCGGGTTGAGGTTGCTGGCCAGCGTATCCTCGAGGATGACGTCGTAGGAATCGCTCCAGACGGTGATGTAGTAAGTGCCCGAGGCGACGTGCGCCGGCAAGGCGACCTGCGTGACGACGTCGTAGCTGCTGCCCACCGCCAGCGCGCCCTGGTGCTGCAGCGCGCCGAGCAGGATGGCGCTGTTGCCGCTGGCGTTCGGCCGCGTCTTGTCGCGCGACAGCCAGATGGTGTCGGTCCAGTTGGCTCCGGCAGTGGTGCCGCTGCCGCGGTTGGCGACCGTGTAGCGGACCTCGATGCTGGCCCCCTCGACGGCCTGCGCCGGTGCCACGACGCTGCCGGCGACCAGGTCGGCGAGCGGGTACGGCTCGACGAAGAGCGGTACGGCGGCGATATTGTTGGCGTCGTTGGGATACTCGTCGACCGAACCGCTGCCGTCGGCCTGAACGATCAGAAACACGTCGCCACGGAAACGGATCGGGATCTCCAGGCTGCCGCTGTCGGTCGCGTACTGCTCGCCGGGGTTGAGCGCCGCACCATTGTCGTAAGAGCCGATCAGCAGGTCGTCGCCGCTGAGCTTGTTGTCGAGCGACAGGTAGACGCGGTCTTTCCAGCGCGGCGTCGTCGTCGGCACGCTGCCCTGGTTGATGATCGAAAAACGCAACGACACCGTCGCGCCGGCCGCGGCCCGCGCCGGCGCAACGACGTTGGCCACCTGCAGGTCCGAGCGCGGCAACAGCGCGACCTGCAGCACCTGGTCGTCGGCAGCGCTGTTGTTGGCGGCAGCGCTGCCGTACTCGTACACCTGCCGGCTGGAATTGGTCAGCACGACCAGCTGATAAACACCTTCGGTGCGCGCCGGCAGGCGGAAGCGCTCGGTGCGAGTGTAGGAAATGCCGGCTTCGAGGCCGCCGGCGTCGTAGGTGAAAGTGCCGAGGTAGATGCCGGGGTCGTTGGGCTGACCGACCTTGCGCATTGAAACGACATCGGTCCACGCGCCATCGGCCTTGGCCAGTCCGTTGTTGGTGACCGTCCAGCGAACGTCGATGGTGTCGCCTTCGGAGGCCGTCTCCGGCGTCACGATATCGGTCACCTGCAGGTCGGGCGAGTCCGACAGGACGATGTCCACCAGCCCGGCGACGCGGCTGTTGTTGTCGACGTAGATGAATTCTTCGGGGCCAGCGGTGCGTACGCTCACGAAGTAGCTGCCGGAGAGCCCGTTGGGAATCGTCACTTCCTGCGTGCGGCTGTAGCTGTCGCCGGCGGCGAGCACGCCGAGGTGCGTGAAGCTGCCAAGCACGGCAACTGGCTTGCCCGCAGCGTCGGCGAGGGTGACTACGTCGTTCCAGCCGGGAATATCGGTCGGACCAATGCCGTTGTTGGTCACCTGCCAGGAAACGGTCATGCTCTGCCCCGAACGGGCGGTCGCCGGTACGCTCGCCTGGCTGACGATCAGGTCGGCGTAGGGAATGCGCACGACATCGAAGATGCGCGCCGCCTCGGCGGCATTGTCGGCCTCGAGACCGTTCTCGAAGACCTGGTTGCCGGCGTCGCTGCGCACGAAGAAATGGTAGCGCCCCTGGAAGTAGGCCGGCAGCAGGAAAGTCTCGCTGCGGGTGTAGCTCTCACCGACAGCGAGCGCGCCGAGGTGCTCGTAGCTGGCAAGGACGCGGTCATCGTCGCTGACGACGGCGTCGGTGGACACCAGCAGGGTATCGGTCCACTGCGTCGTTTGGCCGACACCGGTGCCGTCGTTGCCGACCGTCCAGCTGACGGTGATCTGTGCCGGGTCGCCGACAACCACCTCGGGTGCCGGCGCATAGGGCACGCTGGCTTCGGCACTGACGGCGCTGACGACCAGGTTGGCGTAAGGCGCCAGCGCCGCGGCGAAAGGCGTCGAACCGACGTTGTTGTTTTCGGCACCGAGCTCGTGCACCTGCCCGAGCGCGTCGCCGACCAATAGGAGGAAGTAGTCGCCGCTGGCCGCCAGCGGCAAATTGACCTGCAGTTGCGCGTCGTAGCTGGCGCCGGTAGCGAGTGGCCCGCCATGCGCCAGTTCGCCGAGCAGTGTGTCGTCGGCACCAAGCGTCGCATCGCGCGACAGGTAGAGGCGATCGGTCCACGCGCCGAAAGCGTCGCTGCTGCCGGCGTTGCGCATCTGCCAGGCGACGACGATGGCCTCGCTGGACAGCGCGCCGGCCGGCGCGCTCACCAACACCGGCCGCAGATCCGGATGGACGACGCTCAGCGTCGCCGTTGAAACACTGCTGTTGTTGCCCTCCTGGCTGCCTTCGAACACCGTATCGCCAACGTCGCTGCTGACGACAATGAAATAATCGCCGTCGGCGACGTCGGGCAGCGTGATCTCGGCGCTCGCCGTGTAGCTGGCCAGCGCCAACAGTTCGCCGCTGTGCGGCACGGTCGCCAGCAGACGCGCGCCGCCGAGACTGCCGTCGGCGCTGAGGTACACGCGGTCGCTCCAGCTGCCACGCGCGGCGCCGCTGCCGCTATTGGCGACGGTCCACGTAACGATCCGCGTCTGACCCGGAGCGCCCGGCACCGGCACGACGATCTCGCTGACGCTCAGATCGGCCAGCGTCGGCGCCAGCACCTGCACCGCCGCATGGCTGGCAGTGACGTTGTTGTCCTCGAAAATGCTCTCGAAAACCTGGCTGGCAGCGTCGGTCTTGACCAGAATGTGGTAGTCGCCAGTGATCCCGAAAGGCAGGAAGACATTGCTCTGGCCGCTGTAGCTTTCACCAGCGCCGAGCCCACCGCTGTGCAGGATCTGCGCCAGCAGCGTATCGCCAGCGTCGAGCGCGGCGTCGCTCGACAGGTAGATGCGGTCCTGCCATTGCGTCACATCGGTCGGCCGGTCGCCGGCATTGCGCACCCGCCAGCTGACCGGCGTCGCTTCACCGCTGCGCGCGCTGGCCGGTGCGGCGACGACCTCGACCTGCAGGTCGGCGTGCGGCGTCGACAGGTCGATCATCACCATCGCGCTGTTGTTGGCGCGCGTGTCGGGCTCGCTGAGCTCGCCCAGCGCGTCGGCGACGACCGCCAGGCGGAAAGCGCCATCCAGGCGCTCGGGAACGAGCAGCTGCCGGCTCTGCTGATACGAGGCACCGGGCGCCAGCACGCCGTAATGCCCGACGCTGGCCAGAGTCACGTCGTCGGCGTTGCCGATCAGGTCGTCCCTGCTGAGCACGACGCGGTCGCTCCACTGCACGCCGCTGGCAATCGATCCCTGGTTGAGCACCGTCCACTCGAGCGTGATCGTCTCGCCGCCGCGGCCGCTGCTCGGTGCGCTCAAGCTGCCGACCGCGAGGTCGGCGTAGGGTCTGGCCGCCGCGGTGAACGCCAGGCGAGCGCTGTTGTTGCTCTCGCCGCCGTCGCCGGCGGCGGTATATTCGACCAGGCTACCCTGGCCGGCGGCGTTCTGGTCGGCACGCACCTCGACTTCGATCTGGCCGCTGCCGCGCAGGCCCTCCGGCAACTGGAAGGTGTACGAACGCGCGACGCTGGCATCGGGCGCCAGCGCGGCGTTGCCGATCAGTGCGATGTTGTAGGGCAGAGCGACGTCGAGCAGCGTTTCGCCGCTGCTCAGGTTGCGCACGATCAGGCGGTCTTGCCAGCTCGCCGGGGTGGCGATCAGGCCGTCGTTGCGATCGTCCCAGAAAACGGTGACGCTGTCGCCGGCAGTGGCCGTGAGCGCGTCGACGCGCAGCCTCTGGACGAGCAGATCGGGCGCCGAGGCGACGACCACAGTCGCCGCGTTGTTGGTCTCCGCGCTGTCGCTGGCGTTGCTCTCGAAAATCTCGCCATCGTCGTCGGTGCTCACCAGGAATTCGAACTGGCCGCTGCCGACGGCGCCGGCCGGCCAGTTGAAGGTGAAGCGGCGGTCGATCGAGCCGCCGGCGGCGAGCTCGCCACCGAGCGCCGGCAGATAGCGGCTGCTGGCGTTGAGCAGGATCGCGCCGGTACTCAGATTGCGCACCCGGAGGCGATCATTCCAGGCGTCGTCGACGCCAACGCTGCCGCTGTTATTCACCCGCCAGCTGACGGTAACGCTGCTACCCGCCGCCCAGCCGCTGCTCGGCGTCACGACGACGCTATCGACCTGCAGGTCGGGATACGGGGTCGACGCGGCGAGCGCGTTCACGCTGGCAGCATTGTTCAGCTCGGCGACGCCGGGTTCGGCGACGACGTTGGTGACGTCGGCGGCGACTTCGAAACGCAAGTTGCCGGCACCGCTGTTGCCGGGTGGCAAGCTCACCGTCACCTGCCGGGCGCGACGCGCGCCGACGGCCAGCGGATCGGTCGCTGCGGCACCGAGGTCGCTGTAGTCGACCAGCAGGTTGACGACCAACTCGCCGCCACGGTCCATGTTGCGCACCAGGATGCGATCTTTCCACGGCGCATCGGCTGGCAAATTGCCGGTATTGCTCACTTCCCAGCTGACCAGCACCTCGCCGCCGGCGGTAAGACCGCCGCCGACCGGCGTCAACACCAGATTCTCGACCTTGAGGTCGGCACCCGGAACGGTACCGAGGCCGGAAAGGATGATTTTTTGCGCGACCGGCGACGGCGACACATTGAGCGTGTAGTTCGAGATGCCGCTCTCGTGGTAGCGCCCCTCGACGAGCAGCGTGTACAGGCCGTCGAATTCCAGCGTCGTCACGTCGACGTCATTGGCGTAGAAATGTGTCGGCCCCCACACCGTCTTGCCCCAGGGGTCGAGCAAGCGCCATTCGGTGTAGTAGGCGCCGCTGAAGCTGACCCGGTCGAAGTAGAAACGATCGCCGGCGGCAGCGTTGAAGCGGAAGATATCGGTCGAATTGGCCGGATTGAGCTGGCTGCTGACCGGCGTACCCGGGGTGATCAGCTGCGCAGCGGCGAGGTCGAGCAGGCGCAAGGCGTAAGCGCCGGTTGCCTCGCCGCTAGCGTCGATGCTCAGCGTGTAATCGCCCGGCAGCAGTTCGAGCAGCGACAGCCCATGCACGCCGTCGGTGCTGCTGAAGGAGCGGTTCGCCACCTCGCTGCCGCGCGGACCGCTGAGACTCCACGAGAAATTGCCGTTGTTGGTCAGGACGTCGACGTAGACCTGCTTGGTCTCGCTGAGCGTGAAGGTATGCAGGCCGCGCTGGCCGACGCTGTCGATCGAGCCGGCGACCTCGCTGTCGAGCGTCATCGGTGTGACATGGTCGAGCACCGGCTGGACGTTGATGGTGTAAGTCGAAGTGGCCGCGTCTTCGTGGTAGCGACCTTCGACCAGCAAGGTGTAGCGACCGCTGCGCGGCAGTGTCGTGACATCGACATCGTTACTGTACATGTGGGTGGGGCCCCACAGCGTGTTCCCCGCCGGGTCGAGCAACTGCCAGTCGGTGTAATAACCGCCGCTGAAGCTGACGCGATCGAAGTAGAAACGCTCGCCGGCGACGGCGTCGAACCAGTACACGTCGGTCTCGTTGCCGGGCGTCAGCGTCCGCTCGAGCAGCGGCGTGCCGGGGACGATCTGCGTCCCGGCCGCCAGATCGAGCAGGCGGAAAGCGTAAGCGCCGGTGGCATCGCCACTGCCGTCGACGATCAGCGTGTAACTGCCCGGCGCCAGATCCATGATCGAGCGCCCGTTGGCGGCGTCGGTGGCGCTGAACAAGCGCCCGGAGACAAGGCTGCCGCGCGGCCCGCTCAAGGTCCAGCTGAGTTGGCTGGTGTTGGTAAGAACATCGAAGTAGACGCGTTTCGACTCGCTGCCGCCGATTTCGAAGCTGAAGCTGTCGACCTCGCCCGGCTTGCTCAGTTCGGCATCGACGCGGTCGCCGACGACGATCGGCGTGCTGACGCTGTTGTCGATCTTGCGCACGTTGATCGTGTAGTTCGACGCCGTATCCTCGTGATAGCGGCCCTCGAGCAGCAGGTAGTAGGTCCCCGAGTAGGGCAGCGTCGTCAGGTCGACGTCGTTGCTGTACATGTGCGTCGGCCCCCACAGCGTGCGGCCGAAGGGATCGATCAAGCGCCAATCGGTGTAGTAGCCGCCGCTGAAGCTGACGCGGTCGAAGTAGAATTGCTCGCCGGCAAGGGCATCGAAACGGTAGATGTCGGTCTCGTTGCCCGGGCTGAGCGTACCGCTGGTAGGGGTATCCGGGGTCAGCACTTCGCCCTGATCCATGTCCATCAGCTTGAAGCTGTAGGCGCCGGTGCTACCGAAAACGGACAACAGGTAGTCACCCGCTGTCAGGTCCAGCAGGGACAGGCCCTGGTAGGCATCCGAAGCGGTGAAGCTGCGGTCGGTAACGACGCTGCCACGCGGCCCGCTCAGACTCCAGCGCAGGCTGCTGTTGTTGGTCAGCGAGTCGAAATAGGTGCGCGTAGCGTCGGTGACGCTGAAGCGGTAGCGGTCTATCTCGCCGCTGGCGGACAGCGTGCCGCTCACCGCCACGCTACCCAGGGTCAGGACCGGCAGGGGCTCGGCCGTACCGGCGACGACGGCGACGCGGATATTGTCGAGGTCGTTGTCGGCGCGCCAACCGCCGTTGCGCGCACCGAAAGCCATGCGCCCGTCGTAGGCCTGCATAGCGCTGATGAAATAGTCCTCGACGACCGCCACTTCGCTGCCGGCACTGGGTGTCAGGTAGACGGAAACCTTGCTGCCGCCGGCGACCGCGACAATGACGATGCGCGCGTGCTGGAAATCGCCGCTGTCGAGACGGAAGCCAGGGAGGTTGAACTCGGCCAGCTTGTTACCGTTGAAATGCAGGGAGACGTGGTTGTCGCTGAGTTCGCCGTTGTTCACCGGGTCGAAACCGACGCCAAAGCTGCCGGCCAGATTGACCTCTTCGCCGAACTGCGGTGCCGGACCGCTGTTGCCCCAAACGTCCGCGTTCAACCAAGCGAAGCCGATGCCGTCACCCTGATTGCTGACTTTGCCGATGCGGAAGTCGAAATCGACGCTCACCGTCGCCGGGATTACGCCAACGCCGGCATTGTTGAAGGCAATCGTGTTGTAGCCGGTGACGCTGCCCGGCAGCAGGCGCAGGAAGTCGCCCGACGGCCCACCGGGGATCACCACCGGCGCCGACTTGCTGAAGCTGGCGGCTACCCACGGCAAGCCGTCGGCGTCGAAATCCTGACTGCTGTGACCGCCGCTATTCGGCAAGGCGGTGTCGGCTATCCGGAAACTGTAGTCGACGGCGTTGCTCTCGCCGACCCGCCCTTCGAGCAGCAGGTAGTAGGTGCCGGTGAAGGGCATGGTTGACACCACGTCATCAGTGGCGCTGGGGCCAAATACCACCCCGTGATCGGGACTGATGAGCCGCCAGTACGGGCTGTTTGCGCTCTCGCTGAGCAGCTCGAAATTAAAACGGTCGCGGGCGCTGGCAGCGAAGCGGAACAGGTGCGTCGCGTTGCCGGGGCTCAGGGTGTCGGTGACCGTATCGCCGACGTCGATGAGCGTGGCCGCAGCCAGGTCCACCAGTCGGAAGCCGTAAGTGCCGGTCGTGGCATCCTTGCCGTCTACGATCAGGGTGTAATCGCCGGCCTCCAGGCTGAGCACCGGCTTGCTTTTGTAATCGTTGGAGTCGCTGTCGGCGAACTGCCGGGCCGACACCACCGGGCCGCGCGGACCACTGAGTGTCCAGGTGAAGTCGGTGCTGTTGGTGAGGGAATCGAAATACAGGGCACTATCGGCCTCCAGACGGAAGTTGTAGTAGTCCTGCTGGGCCGCGTGCTCGATACTGCCGCTGACCGCGGCGCCCAGGGTCAGATTGGCCACATCATCAGCCACGGGCTGGACATTGAATGAGTAGGAGGCATTGCCGGCGCCATTGCGCCGGCCTTCCATCAGCAAGGTATAGATGCCGTCGTACGCCAGCGTAAACAGGCCGGCGTCGGCATTGAAGTTACTGGCGCCCCAAACGGTCCGGCCCCAGGGGTCGAGCAGGCGCCAATAGATATCGCCAGCCACCTCGCTGATGCGCTCGAAGAAATAGCGCTCACCGGCATTGGCGGTGAACTGATAGGCGTCGGTCTGGTTGGCCGGGGTCAGGCTGCCGCTGACCGGAGTGCCGGGGGCGAAGATGCTGGCAGCGGCCAGATCGAGCAGGCGAAAACGGAATTCGCCGGTGTAGTCCTGATAGCCGGCGATGCTGAGCTGGTAGTCGCCGGCCGGCAAATCGAACAAGGACAGAGCGTCGACGGAATCGCTCTGCTGAAAGTGACGGCCGCTGACCAAGGTACCGCGGGGACCGGTGAGGCTCCAGCGCACATTGGAGCTATCGGTCATGGCGTCGAAGTAGACGCGCGTGCTGGCTTCGCCGAGGGTGAAGGTGTAGTTGACCAGCTGACCGACATGTTCGATGGCGCCCACGATGACCGGGGCAGTGGCTTCGCTCAGGCTGACGACATGACCGTGGCCAGTAGCATCGGCAGCGCTGTTGCCGACGCCCTCGTCAGCCTTGATGTAAGCCACCAGCCCGGCCGCGTTGCCGACCAGCGGGGCATTCATCGAGGCCAGGATCTCGGCGTCGCTACGCGCCACGTTCCAGACCCGGATGTCGTCCATGCTGCCCACCAGGCTGGCGTAGCTGCTGCCAGGCTCCAGCGCGCTACCCAGGTACAGGGGATTGCTGTTGCTGCTGGCCAAATTCTTGCGGATATTGGTGCTGCTCTTCTGCAACACGCCATCCACCAGGATGCGTACGGTTCCGGCAGTGCGGTCCATGACCGCCGCGATGTGATGCCACTGCCCGGTGGTGATCAGGCCGCTGCCGGTCTGGGTGGACTGGTTGCTGCCGTCACCGGTATCGAAAGCGACGCTACCGTTGGAGTGCAGCCAGAGGCTATAGCTACGCTCGCCAGGGTTCTCCGGGTTGCCCTTGTAGAAAAGCGTGGTCCAGGTATTGTCGAAGCGGTCCACCTTGACCCAGGTCTCCAGGGTCAGGGTATCGGTCAGGTCAAGAGCCGCAGCATGGTCGATCTGGGCCGACTGCAGACCGTTGAAGTGCAGCGCGCCGGCAAACTGGCCATTGGCCCAGGGCGCGGGCATGCCGTACACGCCGTCCAGCGTGATGGCCTGAGTCAGGTCCCGGACCTGCTGCACCCGGAAACTGAAGCTGCTGCTACCGCTGCCACCATCCCGGCGGCCCTCGACGAGCAGCGTGTAGACGCCGGCAAACGGCAGGGTCTGCAAGCGCACGTCGTCCGAGGGCAGGTAGTTGGGTCCCCACAGGTTGCGACCCCAGGGGTCCAGCAGGCGCCAGTAAGGATAGCCGCCGCTGGCCGAGACCTCGTCGAAGTACAGGCGCTCGCCCGCCTCGGCGGTGAAGCGGTAGGCGGTGGTGGCCGTGGCCGGCGTATGCTGACCGTTGACCACGGTATTGAAGTCCAGCTCCAGGGCGCCGGCGAGGTCGAGCAGACGGAAGCCATAGTCGCCGCTGGTGTCGCCGACCCCGTCGACACGCAGCGTGTAGTCGCCGGCTACCAGGTCGAAGACGCTCAGTCCGTTCTGCGAATCGCTGCTCTGGAAGGGACGATCGGAAACCAGCGTGCCACGCGGGCCGCTCAGGGTCCAGCGCAGATTGTTGTTGTCGGTCAGCGAATCAAAATACAGGCGCGTCGTATCGGCAAGCGTGAAGCGGTAGTAATCCTGCTGACCAAAATCGATGCGCCCGGCGACGACGCCGGGCACGCTCGACCAGGGATGAACGATCTGTCCCGCATTGCCCCGGCCGCTGGCGTCGGCCAGCGTCGTGCCGCTGCTCTCGTCGGCTTTCAGGTACATGCGCAGCCCGGCCTCGTCGCCGACCAGCGTGCGGTCCTTGTTGTCGGCGATCTGCTGTGCGCTGCGCACGCTGTTCCACAGGCGGATATCGTCCACCGCGCCCTGGAACACCGGGTAATTCTCCAGGCTGCTGCCGATCAGCAGCGGATTGGTATTGGAACTCGCGGCGGTCTTGGCGAGAGCGCCGCTGGCGGCCTCGACGCCGTCCAGGTAGATTTTCATCACCCCGCTCGCACTGTCGCGATCGAGCACCACGGCAACGTGGTACCACTGACCGGTGACCACGCTGCCGGCGGCGGTGTTGATGTTGTTGTTGGCATTGTTGCCGGTCGACAGGTGCAGGTAACCCGCGGAATTGAGCCACAGGGTGTAGGTCCGCTGGTTGCTGTTGCCATTGCCCTTGTAGAAAAGCGGCTGCCAGGTGCTGGCGTAGGCGTCGACCTTGAACCAGGCTTCAAGCGTCAGCAAGCCGGTCAGATCAATGTCGCCATTACTGGCCACCTGTGCGTAGCGCAGGCCGTTGACGTTCAGGGCGCCACCGAGCTGACCATCGGTACTGAACTGGTCGAGGCCGTGGCTGACGCCGGGGACGATGTCGACAATGTCGTCGGTGATCTCCAGCAGCTTGAAACTGTAGTCGATCGTGGCGCTGTATTGCGTCTGCCAGATGCGGCCCTCGACGATCAGCGTGTAGGTGCCGCTTTCACCGAGCGTGAAAATGTCGACATCGTTCAGGTAGGTGGGGCCGAAGACCTGCCGACCGTAGGGATCGAACAGGCGCCAGGTCAGGCGGTCGGCACTGCTGCTCAGCTTCTGGCGGTCGAGGTAGTAGCGCGTACCGGCCGTGGCGTCGAAGCGGTAAACGTCGGTTTCGTTGGCCGGGTCGAGCTGGCCGCTGACCACGCTGTTGCTGGTAAACGCGGTCGCCGCGGCAAGGTCGAGGAGCCGGAAGCTGAAATCGCCGGTCTGATCGCCCTGCGGGTCCAGGGTCAGGGTGTAGTCACCGGCGACGAGATCGAGCAGTGGACTGGTGGCGCCCAACTCGTTCGATTCGGAGCCGTAGAAACGGCGATTGCTGATCTCGGTGCCGCGTGGCCCGGTCAGCGTCCAGTAGATATCAGGATTGGCGTTGTTCGGCGTCAGGCCGTCGAAGAGCAATTGCCGCGCGTCGCTGAGCGTGAAACGGTAGCTGGCGCGCTGGCCGGGCGTGCCGAAGCTGCCGCTCACCGCCTGGCCCAAGCTAAGGCTGTCGCTGATATCGACGACCTTGTGGATGTTGAAGCCGTAGGCGTTGGCCGCCGCCGTATTTCCGACCCGGCCTTCGACCAGCAGGTAATAGGTGCCCGACAGGGTGAAGGCGCTCATCTCCTGGTCTTCCGGCCAGACGTAACCGCCCCAGACCTGCCTGCCCTGCGGATCGATCAGGCGGTAGGTGATGTTGTAGTAGTTGTCATAGCTGATGCGGTCGAAGTAGTAACGTTCGCCAGCAAGGGCGTCGAACTGATAGAAATCGGTGACGCGAGCACTGCTCAGGCTGTCGCTGAGCGCCGTGCCGGGGAACAACGCGGCGGCTTCACCGGCCACGTCCACCAGCCGGAAGCTGTAATCGCCGGTGGTATCACCACTGCCGTCGAGAGTCAGCGTGTAAGCGCCGGCCGCCAGCCGCAGCAGTGGGTTGCTCTGGCCCAGTTCGTAGGAATCGGAGTTCTGCAGATTGCGACTCAGGACGTAGCCGTCCGGACCGCGCAAGGTCCAGGCGATGTTGCTGTTGCTCAGGCTGTCGAAATAGAGCAGCGTCTCGTCGGCCAGCGAGAAGCTGTAGCTGTCCTGCTGTCCGGCGTGGTCGATATTGCCGTTGACGGGTTCGCCGATGCTCAGCGCACGCGCCGGATCATCGGCGACTGGCTGGATGTTGAAGCTGTAGTCGAAACTGGCGACCGATCCCGTGCTCCAGATCCGCCCCTCGATCAGCAGCGTGTAGACACCGGTAAGCGCCAGCGTACTGACGTCGACGTCGTCGTAGAAATTCGCCGGCCCCCAGACCTGGCGACCGTAGGGGTCGAGCAAGCGCCAGCTGACCCAGCCCGAGTTGGCCGGACTCAACGTCTGGCGGTCGAAGAACAGCCGGTCGCCGGCGTTGGCGGTGAAGCGGTAAACGTCGGTTTCGTTGCTCGGATCGAGGCTCGCGGTGAGCGGCGTGCCGGGCGTAACCGCCACGCCGTCGGCGAGGTTCAGGACGCGGAAACTATAGTTGCCGGTGGTGTTGCCATTGCCCCAGACACGCAGCTGATAGCTTCCGGCCAGCGCCACGTCGATCACCGGGTTGCCGTTGCCGAACTCGTAGGAGTCCGAGTAATAGGTGCTGCGATCGGCGATCTCGGTACCGCGTGGGCCGAGCAGCGACCAGTGAAACTCGCCACTGTTGCTGGGCGCAAAGCTGTCGAAGTAGAGTCGCGTCGGACCGGCGACGGCAAAGACGTAGTCGTCCACCTCGCCCGCGGCGCTCAGCGTGCCGCTGACCGCGGCGCCCAGCGTGATGGCCGTTCCGGTCAGCGCGGCGACCGGGGTATTGCCCGCGAGGGCAATCTTGAAACTGTAATCGATAGCGCCGGTTTCCCAGCTGCGGCCTTCGACCAGCAGGGTGTAGGTGCCGCCAAGGCGCAGGTGGGTACTCGCCCGGTCCGCAAAAGGCTCCGGCGCGAAAACCTGGAAACCGGTCTCGTCAAGCAAGCGCCAATACGGGCTGCCGCCGCTGAGCGCAAGGCGGTTGAAGACCACCTGGTCACCTGCGCTGGCGGTGAACTTGTGGATGGCGGTCATTCCGCCCGGGATGAGCGTGCCGCTGACGTCGCTGTCGTTAGCGACGACACTGCTCGCAGTGGCCAGGTTCAGCAGACGGAAAGCGTAGGCGCCAAGGCTATCGAGATTGCCGTCGACGGTCAGGGTATAGGCCCCGGCGGCCAGGCTCAGCAGCGGATTGCCGCCGAATTCGGCCGCATCCGAGTACACGAAGCTGCGCCCGGCGACCTCGCTGCCGCGTGGCCCGACCAGGCTCCAGTTGAAATCGTTATCGTAAGTCAGCGAGTCGAAGAGCAACTGCGCCGGCGCCGCCAGCGTGAAAGTGTAGGCCTGGCGCTGACCAGGATGGTCGAGAGTGCCGTCGACGCGAGAATCCAGCGCCAGCGACGCGCTGCCATCGACGACGTGCTGCAGTTTGAACTGGTAGTCGCTGGAACGGGTGTTGAAGATGCGGCCTTCCAGCGCCAGAACATAATCGCCCGCGTCGGCCGCGGCGAACACATCGACGTCACTCGTGAAAGCCTGCGGCCCGTAGACCAGGCCACCTTTGGGATCGAAAATGCGCAGCGAGAAATTGTCGCCTGACAGTCCCAGGCTATCGACGAAGAAACGCTCGCCGGCAAGCGCAGCGAACTTGTAAAGCCGCGTCTCCGTGGCCGGTGCGCTGCCCGGTGTACCACCGCTGGCACCGGCATCGCCGAGCGTGCCGGTGACCGTCGTGTCCAACGCGACTGCCTCCGCCGCGGCCAGGTCAAGCACGCGAAACGCGTAATCCCCAACGCGGTCGCCCTCGCCATCGACGCTCAGCGTGTAGCTGCCGGCGCGCAGCAGGATGCTGGTATTGCCCGCCAGCTCGTAGGAGTCCGAATACTGGAATCGCCGGTCGGCAAGCACCGTCCCGTTGGGACCGCTGAGCGACCACAGCAGGCGATCGTCGGCGGTCAGCGAGTCGAAGACGACACGGGTGTCCGCAGCCAGCGTGAAACTGTGGATGTCGCGCTGCCCGGCCTGCGCGATGCGCCCGGCGACCAGCGCACCCAGGGTCATCGGCTGCGGCACGGCTTCGTCGAGCAGGGCGACGTTGAAGCTGTAACTCGCGCTGTCCGTGGTGTAGGCACGCCCCTCGATGAGCAGCGTGTAGCTGCCGTCCACGGTGAGCGTTCTCTCGCCGAGGTCATTGTTCATGGACGTACGATCGACCACCGTGCGACCGTAGGGATCGAGCAGCCGCCAGTAGATGTCGCCGGTATTCGCCAAGCGGTCAATGAAGAAGCGCTGACCAGCGGCGACACTGAAACGGTAGGCGTCGGTCTTGTTGCCTGGATCGAGCTGTGCGTCGACCGTCGTTCCCGGTATCAACTCCTGCGCCTGCGCGATATCGATCAAGCGGAAACTGTAGGCGCCGATGTTGTCGGCGACGCCATCGACGCTCAAGGTGTAGTCGCCCGCCCCCAGATCGAGGGCGACGTCGCCGCTCCGCTCGTAGGAATCCGAAGCGTTGAAGCCACGCTCGCTGACCACCGTGCCGCGCGGTCCTTCGAGCGACCAGCGCATGCTGGCATCGTTGGTCAGCGAATCGAACACCACGCGAACCGTTTCGTTCAGCGTGAAACCGTAGCGATCGGTCTCGCCGGCGACGTCGATCGAGCCATCGATCTGGGTGACCGGTATGCTCGGCGCGCCGTCGAGCAGGATGCGCGGTTCGAGCGCCTCGAAGTTCAGGCGCCCGGCGCTGGTCGGCAGTTCGCCGGCCGCTGGCCTGAAGGCCTTGGCCAGAAACCCGCTCAGCCACGCCAAACCACGACCTCGATGACTACGCTGTGCTTTCCTCGCGGCCGACCCGCAGGTCGGCGACGGCAAAATCTCCGGACGCGCTTTGCTATCCATCAGCAGTACCACCGTAGTGCGATCTCGGTATTCATTGTTCCACTCCTCCAGAGCAGCTGGCACGAACACGTCTCTCGCAGCAGGAAGCAAGACTGCTTATCGCGAAAGACAGGTTTTAGAACTATAAGCAATTCCTATACCTGAGTGTGTGCGAAATTGCACACTCTTGTTTAATCAACAGTTCACCCCAATCGCGCAGACAGCCCCGCGCAGCAGATGTAAGAAACTCCGACAGATCGCGGGCGCTTGCCCGAGCCTCTGCGGCAGACGACACAGTGGCCGATGCGCCAGCCATGGCTGGCGCGGTGCTTCGACTTGCCGCGGGTCCCCGCTTACGGCGAGCCCTTCCCTGCCCCCTTGAACAGGCAGCCGAGCAGCAAGGCAATCAGGGCGAAGGAAAGACCGCTGGCCAGCAGGAACACCAGCACGGCGAGCGGAGCGGCGAGCAGCCAGGGTAGCGCCGTATCGTGGTTGTTGGCACTCGAGAAAACGCGATCAAAGGCGAGCGCTGCCGCCTGGTAGCCGAGAGGCAGCGCGCAACAGGCAGCGACCACGCCTTGCAGCAGCGGACGAGCAAGCTCGGACGCCGCTTCACCAGTCGACCGATCCTTGCGGGTCGCACGCCACCCGCGCACGAGGCGCACGCTGAGCACGCCCAGACCGACAAGCAGAAGGCCGCCTACCGCCAACAGCAGCGGCAAAAGCCAGCGCTCGGCCCGCCCGACCCACGCCAGATCGCGAAGCGGGGCAGGCGACGCGGCTGCAGCAGTTGATGTTGGCGCTGGCGTCACGACGGTGGGCGCTGCAACCGCTTGCGCTGCAGGCATTCGCGCCGGGGACAGCTGCCCGCTGCGGGTATCGGTCCGCCCAGCTTCATCGCAACGCTCGCTACCCGGCGGCCGGATCGTTCGCGCCGACGGCGGGCAAGCTCCGTCAACCATGAACTGCACACCGTTCAGCTCACAGATCGCCGCGTTGCGCAGGCGGCATTCCTGCTCGGGAGTCGGCACGTCGGCACGGCCAACGCCGACAACCAGCCAGGACAAGGCGACCGCCAGCGAGAGGCTGGCAAGCGGCCCGGCGAGACGATCGGTATTGACGTTCATCAGCTTCACCTGGCAAGTCTCAGTAGTGTTCAGCTTCCGCGCCGCGAAATGGCGAAATGGCGAAATGGCCTCAGCCTACCTCACTTCATCATCAAGCGAAACGCAGGCCGGCGGCCAGCGCCAGCCGCCGGCTCCCAAAGGGCGCGCCCGTTCGCATCGTGAAAACCGTGGTGCATCCCCTGTTTCGTTCGCGTACCATCGCTGCATGAGCATCGCACAAGAGCCACCGTTGCCAGAGCCGGATCGCGTATCGCCGCCGATGCTGTGGGAGTTTGTCAAGCTCGCCGACTATCGTGTTCCCAGCCCCGCCGGCGCGAGCGCGGCGCTGGAGAAATGGACATCACTGAGACAGCTTTTCCGGCGCGACGAACAGGACCAACAGGACGAACAGGCGCCGGTCAAGTCCGAGCACGAATTGCGCCTCTTGTCGCAGTCGCGCTTGCACCGTCTGGCACGGCCGATCGACTGGCGCGGCGCGGCGGCAGCGCTGGACGCGGCACTGGCCGATTGGCTGCAGGCCAGCAATGCGGACGCGCCGGTCAGGTTCGTCATCGGACAGCCGCATTGCGGCCACCCGGAAATCCTTGCGCATTGGGCCGCCAGCCACGACGCGCTCCGGATCGAGGCGCCCAGCAGCGAGCAGATCCTTGGCGACGACGGTGCCTGGCTGGAAGCCTGGCCAGCGACCGATCGCCTGTGGGTGCTGGCGAATCTGGAACATTGCTATCTGCGTCACGCCAACGGCCTGGGACTCGTTCGGCGCCTCCTGGAACAGGCGGCGAGTGGTGCTCTGGGACGCGGTGTGATTGCTTGCGACAGTTGGGCCTGGGCATATTTGCAGGAAGTCTGGCCGCTCCCGCAGCCGGGCGCGCTGACCTTGCAGGCTTTCGATGGGCAGCGCCTGTCGCACTTTCTCGCCGAGTTGATGCCGTGCCCGGTACGTGATCGCCTGCGCTTCTGTAACGCCAGGACGGGCAACGAAGTGCACCTGGAACTCGGCGAGAACAACGCTGCGGTGAGCCCGGAAGTCAATCAGCTTGCCGTTTATAGCCGCGGCAATATCGGCTGTGCCTGGAACTCCTGGCGGGCGTCATTGCGGGCAACGCCGGATCAGGGTGAGGACGGCACGGAACAGGCCGACGAAACGCAGCCCGACGCGGATCCGGGCGCCGAAATCGTCTGGGTGTCCGCGGTCCGCCAAGAACCCGTCCTGCCGGCCGAAAAAGGCGAAGGCCTGGTCTTCATCCTGCACGCGCTGCTGTTGCACAACGGCTTGCCGGCAACACTGCTGCCCGAGTTGCTGCCGCAACCCGGGCACCGCATCGCGTCCAGCGTGCTGCAGTTGCAGACCCAGGGCGTCATCGCCCTGGCCAATGGTCGCTGGCAGATCAGCGCGTCGGCCTACGCCGTGGTGCGCGAATTCTTGCGTCGGCGCGGTTTTCTGCGCGATAACTTCTGAGGTCTCGAACATGGAAGTGCCACCACTGCAACAACTCTTCAAAGACCTCGGTACCGGTACGCTGCTGGAATTGCTGCTGATCGTTGTTCTCACGACGACGCTGATCGTCAGCGTGCAGAGACTGCTGCCATGGCTTGCCGAGCAAATGCATGGAAAGCACCGCCTCTACTTGCTGGCCATCGTGCCGCTGCTACGGCTGGGCATCCTGGTGGTCGCTTTCCTGTGGATCGTGCCGCTGATCGTCAAGCCGTCGCTGCAGAATATGGTGGCCCTGTTCGGCACCATCGGACTGGCGCTCGGTTTCGCGATGAAGGACTACGCCAGCAGCCTGATCGCCGGCATCGTCGCCGTTGGCGAAATGCCCTATCGCAACGGCGACTGGATCGAAGTCAACGGAATCTACGGCGAGGTGACGCATATCGGCATGCGCACGGTGCAGATCGTCACCGCGGACGATACCCTGGTCAGCATCCCCCATCTGCGCCTCTGGAGCGATCCGATTTTCAATGCCAACTGCGGTCGCCCGCAGCTCCAGTGTGCTGCCGATTTCTATCTCCATCCCGCGCACGACGCGGCGGCGGCCAAAGCGGTACTTCAGGATGTCGCGCTGACCAGCCCCTATCTCTATTTCGACGACCCGATCATGGTCGTCGTGCACGAAAAACCCTGGGGCACCCACTACCGCTTGAAAGCTTATCCGATCGATGCGCGCCAGCAGTTTCGCTTCATCAGCGACCTCACCGTTCGCGGCAAGGCCGCCCTGCTGCGACTCGGTGTCAGCTTCGCCACTGTCCCGGCGGTTGCCGGCAAGCAGGCCTGACTTTCACTCACCCAGGCACTTTTTGCGCATTTTTTGGGATCACTCATTTTTTGGGTAGAGTAGAGGACAGGCGAAAGCCCGTCCTCTACTCTACCCGCGTGCGCAAGCTTTGCCTGACCTACAGAGCGGCCACGAGTCAATGCTCGGATGGAGAACCGCACGGAGTAGCGAGCCGGTGCCAAGCCATCCCCGGACCCGGTCACGGCCGGGTTTTTCTTTGGCGGGATTGATTCGGATTGCTCGAATCTGCCTACCATCCGCCGACCAGAGGCCAGACAACAAAAAGCCCGACCTTACGAGCCGGGCTAAGTGCTTGATTTACTGGTGCCGCTGGACGGAATCGAACTGTCGACCTTCGCATTACGAATGCGTGACTCCTGGAAAACCTACGCATTAACCGACCTTAACAAACCTTGACAGAGCAAGGCTTTGCGCGCATATTGACATTAACGGGCTAGCACCAGATATGACAGGATTTGATAGCCCGTGCTAGCCCGATGCTAGCCCGGTTTATGCGAGGTTGATATGATGAAGATCAGGTTCACAAAGACGAGCGTCCAAGGCATAGCGCTTCCCGAGCAGGGAAAGCGATTGACGGCATACGACACGGAGATCCCAAAGCTAGCCCTGCGGGTTACTGGTTCAGGCACAAAGACGTTCTACGTGGTGAAACGCGCGGGCGCGTCAATGGCTTGGTTGAAGCTTGGCACCTTCCCGGACATGACGGTCGAGCAGGCACGAATCGAAGCACAGAAGATTCTTGCCGGGTTTGCTGCCGGCGCCAATCCAGCCCAGGCAAGGCGCGCACTGAAGGAAGAGCCGACGTTGACGGAGTTCTTCACGGAATACGGCGATCGGCACGGCAGCAAGCTGACCGTTTGGCGTGACATGCAGCAAAGATTCCGGGACTACCTGCAAAAGCCACTTGGCGGGCGCAAGCTAACCACCATCACGCGGGTAATGATTGGCAAGGTTCTGTCCGATGCCGAGAAAGCTGGTCGAGCCGTGGCAACGAGAAAGCTTATCCGGGCGCTGGCGTCTGGCGTCTTCGGCAAGGCTATTGAATGGGGCTATCTCAACGCCAACCCCGTGCAAGGCGTCAAGGTCGCTGGCCGCACCGTAAGCCGAGACCGCTTCCTGCAAGCCGATGAACTGCCGCGGTTCTTCGCTTCACTGGCCGAAGAGCCAAGCGACACCATGCGCGACTTCATCTTGCTGGCACTGCTGACCGGCGCCCGCCGTGCGAATTTATGCGCGATGAATTGGCGCGAAATCGACGTGGAAGCGGGCACCTGGCGCATTCCGACAACCAAGAACGGCGAGCCTCAAAACGTGACGCTCTGCCCCGAAGCCGTGACCATCATCAAGGCCCGGCGAGAAGCGGCCGCCGGTGCTTTTGTTTTCCCCGGACCGGGCGCAAGCGGGCACATGGTCGAACCCAAGAAGGCGGTCATGCGCGTCATGGCGCGCGCTGGCATCCCCTACGGCAGAAACGAACCCAACGGCGTAACCTTGCATGACTTGCGGCGCACCCTTGGGAGCTGGCAGGCAAGAACCGGCGCCTCTCTGGCCATCATCGGCAAGAGCTTGAACCACAAGAGCCAACAGGCAACGGCGATCTATGCCCGTCTGGACTTGGACCCGGTAAGAGCATCTGTGAACACCGCGACGAGTGCCATGCTTGAAGCCGCCGGCTTGAAAAGCGCGGCCGATGTCGTGGAGTTGCCAAAGCGCGGCGCCGTATGATCTGAGTTCGACCGCCGCCTGACGGTATCAGGCAAGCGGGCCGGGAAGTGCGGATACACCGACCGGCCCTGACCACCAAGCAACCTGAAAAGGAGATTGCATCATGGCTATTGCCGATCCTACATCAAACCCCCTTCACGCCACCAAGACGCAACAGGACAGGGGCTTTTCATGATGACCGCCAAGACGATTTCTGCCGATACCGCGCAGCGCATCGCCGGCAAGCTAGGCAAGGCCGGCATAGTCCTTAAGGTCATGCACGAATTGGCGATCGCTTACGAAAACGGCGTAAGCGCCGATACTCTGAGCGCTGCCGTCGAGATCATGGCCAAGGACGCGTCTCGAACGATTGATGCTTGTCTGGTCGAGCTTGGCGATTGCGCCTTGGGATTCTTCTTGGACGAGCCGGAAGCCGTGAGAATGGAAGCTTGCGCTGACTGACCGAGAACACGCCAACAAGAAACGGGGCAGCCCACCGGGCTAACGGCTGGCCGCCCCTTTCCACAATCCGAACTGACAAGGAGTTCGTTTCATGGATGCAGCACATTCTAACCTCGCCGCCCGATCGGCTGCACGTTGCCCCCGTCGCGATTGAGGGGCCAAGCACATGCGCTACCAAACACCGATCGAGATTGCAACAGAGCGAGCAGCCAAGGGGCTCCGCGAAGACATCGGCAACGGCGTTCCCTACCGTACTGCTGCACTGCTGATGCCGACTGCGCAAGAGGCCGCATTGCGAAGACTGGCGCAGGGTATCGCGGCGAGCGAGTATTCGTGCTTCGTTCGTGAAGACAGCGCCTACCACCCCCTTCCCTCAGATCATTTGCTGTTCGCCCAAGTATCGGCGTTCTTGGATAACCGCGGCAGCCCTGTGTGCATCGTGGAGAAAAGAGTTGACTTGCGGGGCTACCGCGGGAGGATGGAAAGGGGGCAACAAGTTGTCTTTGCTGGGATGCCTGCCTACGTCGGACCGGAACCGGATGAGCGCGATTACCGCGTCGAAATCATGCTGGAGTGGCAGAGAGACATTTACCTAGAAGCCGATGATAGCGGCGACCCAGTCCGGCGAGCGCTTCCCGCCGTTGACGCTGGCGACCACACAGCCGAATCGCAAAGCGTGGTTGACCTCCGCGTCGGATTCATCGAAAAACTGGCCGCTGCTTTTGGCGTTGAGGGAGAGGTTCCAGACAAGGTAAAGCGAGACCTGCGGACCATCTGCTGCAACCACCTGGCCAAAGAACCCTTTGTATTCACCACCCGAACCTTTGACAAGGCGTGGGGTCAGGCCAAGAACATACGATGCCACAACCCCGCCGGTTCGAAGTCCCCGGAGAAATAGGAGACCGGACACCTCGCGGGACAGCTAGCGCGGGATACCTGCCGATAGACAGCATTCGCTTCCATACCCAAGCCATCCGGGCTTGCGGTGACTTTATGGAAGCAAACCATGACCATTCAAGAAATAATCGAGTCTTCGCGTCGCCTGCTCGACGAAAAGGCCGCCGCTGAATATCTCAGTATCGCACCTGGCACGCTGTCTGTTTGGCGATCAACGGGCCGGCACACTCTCCCCTTTATCAAAGTCGGACGCAACGTCCGGTACCGCGTCAGCGATCTTGACGCATGGCTGAGCAAGCGCACCCGGGAAACCGGGGCGACAGCTTGAGGTGCACGCCATGCAATCGCCCTCAACCCCACCCGAATTTCTAGCCGCTGCTACCGACGCCGCGAAGGCCCTGCAGGCTGCCCGCCATATTGTCGAACGTTTGGCGCCCGCCGGCTATGACGAAACCGGCGAAGACCCGTCAATTCTGATCGGCGCCGCAGCGCTGATTATCGCCCTTCGCCTGCCGGTGCACGCGGCGAGCCAGAAACCTTCCGACGAGGCCAAACAATGAAGCCAGAGATCATCAGCACCCGACCCGAGCTGGACGAGTTCTATCGCCTGGCCGGTCTTCGTCTTGATAGCCATCGTCGGTACGCCCGCCGGTCAATCATTGAAAGGCTTGGGCTCGACCCTGCGGCCTTTTTCCGCCGGACTCTCACCAATCGCCCGCCGCTCGATCCTGCCGCCTATGTCGGACTGACAGTCGGCAAACTCGCCGCCCTTGATCCTGCTACCTACGACGATCAATTCCAACGCGCCCGGCGACACCTTGAAACCGACGTTGGACCACCTGTTGCAGATGCGCGCTCGCGTGGGCAATGGGTGCCAGTCAGCGACTTGCACGCTCAGGCCGTGTGGTCGCATTTCGCGCGCGCCGCTTGCCAGCATCACGCTATGGGTGCCGAGGTGTACCCCGCTACTGCGTCCGCGTGCAGTGACCCGTTACGCGCAGTTGGCTACCAAGCCATTCTCGAAGCGCTCATGCCTCAGCACGCCATTCGTGCAGAGGTGTTCGCCGCGGCGATCCTTGAATGTGGGTACCTCCTGCGCTGCGTCGGTTGCGAATATCGCCTCGAAGCCCTGCTACCACGCCGCACCATCCGCCGCGCTGCCGAGAGAACGAAAGCAACTCAGCAGCGACGGAGGGCCGGCCCATGACTGAAGTGCAAATCATTGCAGACTTCCGCGACGCCCTTCGCGCCGCCGACCTCGCGACAGACGAAGCCATCATCGCCGATGGCAAGTCACACCGCTACCACGTCGACGACGATCGGCCGGGCTCCAAGAACGGCGTCTATTGCCTGCACCTGGACGGTACGCCGGCCGGCTGGTTTGGCACCCACAAGGGCGGCTGGCTGACGCAAACGTGGTGCGCCAAGTCTGAAAACGAACTGACCGCTGCCGATCGAGAGGCACACCGAAAGCACGTGCAGGCAGCCCAGGCCGCCCGCGACAAGGAAGCCAAGAGACGCCGCGACGACGCCGCGCGCAAAGCGCGCGCGCTGTGGGCAAAGGCAAAGCCGGCACCTGCGGAGCATCCCTATTTGACCCGCAAAGGCGTTGCAGCGCATGACCTACGGCTGGCCACCTGGAAGAAATGGACACTGGACGAGGCCGGACAGTGGCACGAGCGATCTTCGCCCGGTGCGCTACTCGTGCCGATGTTCAACCCGGCCGGCGAACTGCGAGGGCTGCAAGCGATTCTCGCCGAAGAGATTGACGACCGCGACAAGGACTTTCTGTCCGGTGCCGAAAAATCCGGCTGTTCGTTCCAGATCGGAGAGCCATCACCGAACGCACCGCTTCTGGTCGCTGAGGGCTTCGCGACCGGCGCCACCCTGCACGAGACAAGCGGCTATCCGGTGGCTGTTGCTTTCGACTGTGGCAACCTCGCGCCCGTCGCGCTGGCGCTGCGGGCGAAGAATCGCGGCGCGGCAATCATCATCTGTGCGGACAATGACCGCGCGACAGAGGGCAATCCCGGTTTGACCAAGGCCAACGAAGCGGCCCTCGCTGCCGGCGCCGCCGTCGCGGTTCCAGTCTTCGACGACGACGAAGCCGGTTCAGACTTCAACGACCTGGCCGCGCTGCGAGGCGCTGAGCCGGTGCGGACCGCTTTGGCGCGCGCCACCGAGGAAGCACGGCGCATGATCCCGCCCCCGGCGCCCGAACCCGCCGCCGATGCCGCGAAGCCTGCCAGCGTGACCGACTCCCAGAACGGCGCCGCCGGCCCTGAGCTGCGACCGCGTTTCACCATGGACGAGGGCGGCTTGTGGTTGAACGAGATCGACCGGGAAGGCACCCCCCGCCGCCCTCGTTTCATCGTCGATTCCTTTACCGTCTTGTCACTGGTTCGCGACCATGCCGCCGCCGGCTGGGGCTTGCTGCTCGAAATCCCCGACCCTGACCGGCGCCAACATCGCGTCATCATCCCGCACGGCAGCCTGAAGGCCGAAGGCACCGAGGCGCTAAGTGTTCTTCTCGACCGTGGTTTTGTGCCGCGCAGTAGCATGGACAAGTACCTTACCGAGTTCCTGCGGGAAGCACGACCCGACAAGCGCGCGCGCATCACGGACCGTTGCGGCTGGCATTCGGGAAGCTTCGTCCTGCCCGATCGTTCGATAGGCGACGACGACGAGCCGGTGATTTTTTCGAGCGATGCGCCCGGCGCTTGCCCATTCAAGACCAAAGGCAGCCTTGAACAATGGAAGGCGAAAGTTTCGGCGCTGTGCGTTGGAAACTCGCGCTTGTTGTTTGCGGTGAGCTGCGCCTTTGCTGCCCCGCTGTTGCTGCCGGCTGGCGCTGAAGGTGGAGGCTTTCACTACCGCGGGAGTTCAAGCGATGGCAAGACTACTCTGCTCCGACTCGCTGCCAGCGTCGCCGGCCCGCCTGAATACATGGGGCGATGGCGCGCCACGTCGAACGGTTTGGAAGCATTCGCGCTGCAGCATTCGGACTGCCCTTCTCAACTGGACGAGCTAGCCCAGATCGACGCCAAGGAAGCGGGCGACTGTGCTTACCTGCTGAGCAACGGGCAAGCCAAGGCCCGCGCCAACCGCAACGGAGGAGCGCGCGAGCGCGGCACCTGGCGAATGCTCTTTCAATCTGCCGGCGAAATCGGCTTGGCCGAACACATGGCCGAAGCGAACCGGAAGACCAAAGCCGGGCAAGAAGTAAGGCTATGTGAGATCCCCGCCGACGCGGGCGCCAATCTCGGCTGTTTTGAAGAATTGCACGAGCACGGCAACGGTTCAGATTTCGCCAAGGCGCTTGACTACGCCACCCGGCGCCACTACGGGACCGCCTGGATTGCCTACCTGGAAAAGCTGGTCGAACACTTCGACGAACTGCCCGGCGATCTGGCCGAAGTATCCCGCCGTTTTGAAGCGCGGTGCTTGTCAGAAGCCGCCGAAGGCCAAGCGCGCCGCGTTGCTGGCCGCTTCGCCTTGGTCGCTGCCGGTGGCGAGTTCGCTACCCAATGGGGCATTACAGGATGGCAACCCGGGACAGCGCTTGCCGCCGCGACAACGTGCTTTCAAGCCTGGCTGGCCAATCGTGGAGGCGCTGGAAACGCCGAAGAACGATCGTCCTTGCGGCAGGTTCGCGAGTTTCTTCGTCGCTACGGTGAATCGGCATTTGCTGATTGGGACCGACCCGCCGTGGATACCGACACCCGCGCCGCGGTGCGCTCCGATCGCGTCGGCTACCGGCGAGCGCTGCCCGGCGATGATGGCTTGGAATACTTCGTCTTCGTCGAAGTGTGGCGTTCGCGCGTTTGCTCTGGTCTTGATGCGGGTAACGTTGGCCGCCTGCTGGTCGAACGCGGTTATGTGGAACGTGGGACGGAGAAGAACCGCCCGCACTTGGTAAGAGTGACCATCCCCGGCGAAGGCCGCGCCCGGTGCGTGCACATCCTGCCATCAATATGGGACGACGACGATGCTTGATGTCGACGCCCTGTTTGATGAAATCACCCGGCCAGACGCTACGCCCGTGCCAGCGGACACCGGCCAGCCGTTAAGCCCGGTCAATACTGGTATGCAAAGTGTCCCAGCCTGTCCCAATCTGTACAGCATAAACGGTCCAGCGTTTAGCATATCCAGAAGAAAAACACGAAGCAGCATCAATGACTTGGCGGAAGTGTCCCAAGTGTCCCAAGCTGTCCCATGTGTTTTTTCAACAGAGGGTAGCAGCGCAAGCGACGAAACGCGGGAAGCCACAGCCCCGGGCGCCCGGGAAGGGCGGCAGTCAGAGCAATTTCGCGCGGCTAAATCGGCTGACAACGAGGCATGGCAGGCTGATGAAGCGAAGCGAAACCAGGCCGCCTTCATGGTCTGCTGCGTGTTCAACGATCCGAACGACACAGAAGTCGACAGGCAGGAAGCCTACCGCTGGTCACTGGCCAGTCGAGGCGCCTTTGACTGGCTGACGTCGAGGAATAACCACCCTGCTTTCTCTACCGACGACAACCGGCGCCCCTGCGCTTGCTGTGCCAGCCTGGCCCCAAGTTCATGGCGCTGCAGTGCTGTTGATCGGGGCGAACTGACCGCCCGCCGTCCGTACTATCCAAATGTCTTTTTACTACAGCGCTGCACGGCCTTCGCGCCGATGCTTGGCGATCCCGACCAACGGCCCGTCGACCTGCGCTGGCCCGGCTTGGGGCGCCCGGTCGGAGAAGCTTGCAAGGATGGATAGCCGAATGCTGCGCAGACATCCGACAAGAGAGCCGGCACCTATTCGGAAGCCTTTTTGGCGGTCGTTCTGTCAAGCCCCAAGCCAAGCCATGCCAAGTATTTTTTTGGGTCCTTCCGATGTCCTTTACTTGCGGGTAATGCGCAGCGCGGTATCGCTCTAGGAAGCCCGTTGCATACATAGGCAACTCATGAACTCGGACCTAACAACCCTCTTTCTTCGGACACCATGAGCAATCAACTGACCTTTTACGATCTTCGCTGGCCGAAGGCACGGCAAAGCCGCCTGCAACTTGTCCTGACGATGCTTGACCGTGTAGTGGACTGGGCAGCCTTTGAACGGGCCGTTGACGCTGCAATTCACTACCCCCGCCCTGGCAACGGCCGTCGCCCGGTATCTCTTGGTGCCATGCTGCGAATTCATGTCGTTGCGTGGCTGACCGGCGCCAACGATCGGCAAGCGGAAGAGCTGCTGATCGATTCGCCCTCTGTGTGTTCATTCTGTCGAGTTGATGACGCTGGCCCGCGTCCACCTGATGCCGAGACCATTGGCAACTTCCGCCGACGCCTGGCCAAGGCCGGCTTGGAATCCATCGTCCACGAGTATGTTGGCGCCCCACTGGCAAAGCAAGGCGCCAGCCTGACGCCCGGGCAGATTATCGAGCCGCGCTGGTCCGGTCCCCTGCTTTGAGCCAATCGCGCCCTTCTCTCGTTCCTCTCTCTTGAAAAAACGTATGGGACACCTTGGGACACTTGGGACACTTCACGCAAGCAATTGTGTATTCCACGCAAACTGGACACCGATTCCACGGCAAACTGGACACTCATTCCACGTGAATCTGGACAGTCGGAGCGTAGCGACGCGGGGTTAAAAGGTTTTACTCTGAGCCTCGTCCTGAGGTC
>Ga0209573_1000376_pt1 | contig 99102 bp, 70 predicted proteins | sample TNRBio252014_DNA_FD_185870 | JGI IMG/M metagenome (GOLD analysis project Ga0209573, IMG submission 185870) | Wastewater treatment Type I Accumulibacter community from EBPR Bioreactor in Madison, WI, USA - TNR Reactor_6/25/2014_ DNA (SPAdes)... | ecosystem: Engineered > Bioreactor > EBPR >...
GTCCTATGTAAAAGCGATCAAAGAAGCGTTGATTCGCCTGTCGGGTACCCGCACCGGTGCGCTTATCCTGCTCACCAAAGACCTCAACCTCGATGGGCTGACCAGTTCCGGCGTCGCCATTGACGCGCACATCAGTGAACCCTTGATTATCAGCATTTTTAATAAAGAAAGCCCGCTGCACGACGGGGCCATGCTCATCACCGACGGGAAAATAAAATCAGCCAGTTGTGTATTGCCGGTATCCGAAAATCCCAACCTGCCCAAACAATACGGTCTGCGGCACAGGGCTGCGGTAGGCATCACCGAAAAAACAACCGTGGCGGTTTTCGTCGTTTCGGAAGAAACCGGCGGCATCTCTTTTGTCCACGAAGGAAAGCTCAAACAAATCGAAAGCGAAACGGAGTTGGGGCCGTTGTTGAGACAGTATCTTTAATTTGAAGATGAGTTGATTTGAAAATTTGAAGATTGGGAAGCCGTGGTTGTTTGAAGGAAGCATCAGCTTTCAAGTTTCCCGAAGCCCCTAATCTTCAAATCATCAAATTTTCAAATCTTCAAATTTTCTTCTGCTCCTTCGCCCACGCATCCTTCAACCCTACCGTCAGGTTAAAAACGGGCTTATCGGGCGTAGAATCCTGATCCATGCAGAAATAGCCTTTGCGCATAAACTGCAGGCGATCACCAGGCTGCGCATTTTTCAGGCTGGGTTCGACGTACGCTTTTCCAATCTGCAAAGAATCGGGGTTGTAGAATTCCAGAAAATCGCGGTCTTCATGGCCATCGGGTTGCGGGTCGGTGAACAGGTGGCTGTAATGGCGCACTTCCGCCTCCAAAGCCTGGGGCGCCGAAACAAAGTGAATCGTGCCTTTCACTTTCAAGCCGGACGTATCGCTGCCGCTGCGGCTTTCCGGATAATAGCTGCAACGGAGTTCCGTCACTTCGCCCGCCGCATCTTTCACCACTTCGTCGCAATGGATGATGTAGGCGCCTTTGAGGCGGACATCTTTACCCGGAGCAAGCCGGAAATAATTTTTAGGCGCGTCTTCCATAAAGTCGTCGCGCTCGATGTACAACTCGCGGGAAAAAGGCATGGTTCTCATGCCCATACTTTCATCTTCCGGGTTGTTTTCGATTTGCAGGTTTTCGGTTTGTCCTTCCGGGTAATTGGTGATGACGACTTTCAGGGGGTCGAGCACTGCCATGATTCGCGGGGTCGTTTTGTTCAATTCTTCCCGTACGCAAAACTCCAACAATTCAATTTCGATCAGGTTTTCGCGGCGCGCCACGCCTGCCCGCCGGCAAAACTCGCGGATGGCATCGGGCGGAAAACCCCGGCGGCGCATCCCGGCAATGGTGGGCATACGCGGATCATCCCACCCCGTTGTGATCTGTTCATTGACCAACTTCATCAATTTCCGCTTGCTTGTGATCATGTACGCCACATTCATGCGCGCAAATTCGATCTGCCGGGACGGGAAAATCCCCAATTGTTCGATGAACCAGTCGTACAGCGGGCGGTGGTGCCTGAATTCCAGCGAACACAACGAATGGGTGATGCCTTCGATGGAATCCGACTGGCCGTGCGCGAAGTCGTACATCGGATAAATGCACCATTTGTCGCCTGTGCGGTGGTGGTGTTCGTGTTTGATGCGGTACAAAATCGGGTCGCGGAAATGCATATTCGGCGCGGCCATATCTATTTTGGCCCGCAATACCCGTGCGCCATCCGGAAATTCACCGTTGCGCATCCGGGCAAACAGGTCGAGGTTTTCGGCAATGGAGCGGCCGCGGTACGGGCTTTCTGTGCCGGGTTTGGCCGTATCGCCTTTCATGGCAGCAATTTCCTCTGCGGTGGAGTCGTCCACGTAAGCAAGTCCCTTCTCAATCAACTGCACCGCGTATCCATACAATTGCTCAAAATAATCGGACGCATAGAGTTCTTCGCCTTCCCATTCAAACCCCAGCCAGCGGATGTCGTTTTTGATGTTGTCTACAAAATCCGTTTTTTCTGTACTTGGGTTGGTATCGTCCATGCGGAGGTTGGTTTTACCGCCGTATTTCTGCGCCAGCTCAAAGTTGACCGTAATGGCTTTTGCGTGTCCGATGTGCAGGTAGCCGTTGGGTTCCGGAGGGAAACGGGTATGTACGCGCCCGGCGTGTTTGCCGTTGCTGATGTCCTCTTCAATGATTTCTTCGATAAAGTTCAGGGACGGTTTCGTCTCGCTCATATACTGGTAAGTTTGAATTTTTTAATAGTTCTGATCATGTGTCCGTCCACTTAGTCAAGTGTCTCGGCTTTAGAGTTCGAGAGCAAGGCATGTTTCGCCCCAAAAACGGGAGTTTACTCGCGTAAATGACCGATTTTGGGGCGAAACATAACGCAGCTATCGGACTATAAAGACAGACACTCACATCCGATCCGGCATCTCGATGCCCAGCAAATCCATCCCCTTGCGCAACACATTGCCCGTAGCAATGCTGAGCATGAGGCGGAAATCGCGCGCGGGTTCATTCGCCGCGCCAAGTATCGAGTGCTCGTGGTAAAATTTGTGGTACAGCTTGGCTAAGTTGTAACAGAACGCAGCAACATGCGAAGGATCGTATTCCTTCGCAGCCGTTTCAATGACATCCGGGAACGTGTACAACTGTGCCAGCAGTTCTTTTTCTGCCGGTTCAGTTTGGGCGTATTCCGCAGCAGCGGCTAAAGTACCCAATTGTTCCGCTTTACGGATCACGGAGCGAATCCGCACGTAAGCATTTTGAATATACGGCCCGGTTTGTCCCTGCAGATCAACCGATTCTTTCGGGTCAAATGTCATCCTTTTTTTAGGATGCACTTTAATGATGTGGAATTTAAGCGCCGCCAACCCGATTTTTTGAATGGTCGCATTTTGTTCTTCAACCGGCAAATCGGCTAAGGAGTCACGTTCGGAAGAATCTTTACGCGCTTCGCTGATGACTTCAGCAATCAGGTCGTCGGCATCTACCACCGTGCCTTCCCGCGATTTCATTTTGCCGGAAGGCAAGTCTACCATGCCGTAAGAAAGGTGGTGCAACCCGGCGGCATAAGGCTCATTCAGGCGCTTCATAATCTCAAACAAGACCTGAAAATGGTAATTTTGTTCGTCAGCCACCACATAAATCATGCGGTTGACGCCAAAATCGCGGTAGCGCAACTGCGCCGTACCGATGTCCTGGGTGATGTAAACGGACGTGCCGTCGCTACGCAGCACCACTTTGTGATCGAGGCCAGCGTCTTCCAGGTCAATCCACACCGAGCCGTCCGGTTTTTTATAAAAAACTTCACCCTGCAGCCCTTGTTCCACGGTATCCTTGCCGAGCAGGTACGTTTCTGATTCAAAATAGAGTTTGTCAAAAACGACGCCCAGACTGTTGTAGGTATCGTTGAATCCTGCATAAACCCAACTGTTCATTTGGCGCCAAAGGGCCAGCGTTGCTTCGTCGCCGGCTTCCCAGCGCAGGAGCATCTCCTTGGCTTCTTTTCCGAGTTGGCTGTATTCGTTGAAATAGGTATTTTTAAAACCTTTGAAAAACTCGGATTCGTCCTGGCCTTCCTTGCCCTTGGCTGCGAAAACAGCTGCGCCTTCTTCGGCTTGCCAGGCTTTGTATTCTTCCTGAAATTTTTGTTCAAACAGCACATACCAACGTCCGACAAAATGGTCGCTCTTGATGCCCGTGCTTTCCGGCGTGGCGCCTTCGGCAAATTTTTGCCACGTCAGCATACTTTTGCATATTGCGATGCCCCGGTCGTTGACGATTTGTACCCGGGTGACTTCCAGGCCAGACGCTTCCAGGATTTTGTACGTAGACCATCCCAGCAGGATGTTTCGGATATGACCTAAATGCAGGGGTTTGTTGGTGTTGGGCGACGAAAACTCAACGAGCGCTTTTTCACCGCTGGGGGGCTGGCTGCCATAGTTTTCGTTTTCGTAAATGGCGTGCAGGAAATCTAACCAGAATTGGTCGCTGATCACTAAGTTCAGGAACCCTTTTACGATGTTATAGCCCGAAACATGCGGAATGCGGTCTACCAGAAAATCGCCGAGTTCCACACCGATTTCTTCCGGTTTTTTACCGCTGATTTTTGTAAACGGGAAGGTAACTACCGTATAATCCCCCTCAAAATCCTTGCGCGTGGCGGTGATTTGTACGGTATCGGAAGCAACCATCGCGCCGTACAACTCCTGGATGGCTTCGATGACGCCTTGCTGTATGATCGAAGTAATGTTCATGCTGTTTTTTTAAAGAAACTGAAAATTGTCTTCCCATAGTTCCGCTCCTGGAAAAAATGTGGATGGTTTTTGAAACTGTGGTGCGGGTTGTGTTCCAACACGAAAAGCCCGTCCTCCGCCAGCAGTTCTTTTTCAAAAATCGCATCCGGAATGCTGTCTAAGGTTGGCAGGCCATACGGCGGACCGGCAAAGATATAGTCGTATTGCGTTGTTGCGTGTGCAATGTATTGAAAAACATCCGACCGCACGATTTTGATCAGGTCTTCAATTTCCAGCGCTTCGGCTGTTTTTTTTACAAAAGCCACACAGGCAGGAAATTTATCCACATAAGTCACATCAGTGCAGCCCCTCGAAATGAATTCATAGCCATGGCTGCCCGTGCCGCCAAAAAGGTCGAGTACCTTGACTTCGTCGAAGTCCAAAATATTGGTCAGAATATTGAACAACCCTTCCTTGGCATAGTCTGTGGTAGGCCGGGTAGGCCAGTTGTCAGCGGGTGGACTGAACCGCCGGCCTTTGAATTTCCCTCCGATAATGCGCATGATAGATAGTGGACTTTAGATGTTAGACTTTAGCCTGCGTGGAGCGCAAGGAAATAGAGATCCGTATATAAATGTTGCGGCAATGCGCTTAACTGAGGACCCAATGACAACTGTGGCGGACAGGGAACAAAGGACAATTTTCGAAAATACCGATATAACAAACGGTAGATCTCCGAATCTTCGATCAGTTGCCCCGACAACAGAATTGGCGTCGTTTCCTGATCCAGTTCACATTCGTCAAAAACAGCCAGGACATAGTACAAAAAGTCTTTGGCCGTTTGAAAAGTGTAGCTGTTGGTGAAATAAAGATGGGTTTCGTTCAACAGTGTCAGTCGTACTGCTCCCGGGCTGATGTGAATGAAAAGTCGCCGGCCACCACCGGGCTGCCCATTGAGCATCGTGCGTGCGCCGTCCAGAAAAGCAGTGGATGCATGGAGCATCTCACTGCCCGGAAATTGTTTTTTGCACCAGGATAGCCCTTCGCCGAGGATTGCATAGACCTGAACCGCTTCGAAATTCGGCAATTCATCTGCGACATAGTCCCATTGACCTTCCGGATGTGTGAGGTATTGCAAATAAGCTGCTTTGTGATCAGCATCATAGAGCCGCTTGGGTACCAAGGCAGAAAAAGGAGTTGTCCATCCGATGCGGATGCGGGCGTAGGACTGGCTGAGGTGGGCGTCTTCCTTACAGATTTGTTCAAGCTCGGACAGTGAAAAAGAAGATTGTCCTTGTTTTGTTGTGGTGGACGCACGGGGTTCCTGCTCGTACTCCCGAAGGACAAGCACCTGGCGATCGGCTGTGTGGATCAAATAAGCAAACCTGTCCATTCCGATAAGAATGGACAGGTTGTTTGCGGCAGCAGCCGATTTGTTCAGGTAGGTATCTTCAATAATATCTACACTTAGTTTTCCCAATTCCCGGAAAGGTTAGGTGCGCTCATATTCCCAAACTTAAGCGGCTTCTCCGGATCGTAATTTTTGTCGTAGCGCGCGTATTTTTTATCGGCATACCGACCCATAAAAACTTTGCGCTTGACGCCCACTTCACATACCTCAACCTTAGCTTTCTGATAAGTAATGGTGTCGGCCTGAATGTCAAAAGTAGCGCCGCCTCCAAAAGGTACGTACTTGAGTGAATCCAGACTGATTCCCAGTGCCTTGACCGAGTCAACCGCCGGTGAATAATACGTTTCGTAGGTGATTTGTCCCGTAAAATTGGGATCATCCGGGTCGCCGAGTACTTTTACGATTTTGAAACTGTCTGTTTTCAGAACCATAGTGAGTTTGTCAAAATCCCCCGCAAATTCTCCTTTAATGCTTCGGTAAAGCTCCTGTGCGGTGCGAACTTCGGTGAGTTTAGCAACGACGGCATCTTCCCGGTCATTCTTTTCGTTGACGAATTTAATGGGTTCACGGATGCCGCTGATGAGCACCCAGACAAAGACTCCTGCGATAGCGAGTAGAACGAGATTGATAGCAAGCCTCATTTTCGGTTTGTTTTGACGCAATAATACGGCTTTTTGATAAAATGCCGCGATTGAACTTAAATCCTTTTGTCAGATGCAAAAAAAAATGTGAATGGTGTCTTGAAAATAAAAAAAGAACGGGCTTTTTTCAAAGGAGTATCCGTCAAGCGATCCAACTGAAGTAGTTTTGCGTTTTAATCCAGTTCTTCAATCATAAAAAATGATCCTACTCGGCATTGAATCTTCCTGTGATGACACTGCAGCGGCCATTGTGGCTGACGGCAAGGTGTTGAGCAATTGCATCGCCGGCCAGGAAATTCATCGCTTGTACGGCGGCGTTGTTCCGGAGGTTGCTTCCCGCGCCCACCAGGTGCACATCGTTCCGGTCGTGAATGAAGCGCTGAAACAAGCCGGCGTTTCGCGCAGTGAACTCGGAGCAGTGGCTTTCACGCGGGGCCCCGGGCTGATCGGTTCCCTCATCGTCGGGGTGTCTTTCGCCAAAGGCTTGGCGATGAGTTTAGACATTCCGCTCATTGAAGTGCACCATCTTCAGGCGCACGTCATGGCGCATTTTGCAGGCGAACGACAACCGCCGTTCCCGTTTTTGTGCCTTATTGTATCCGGCGGACACACGCAGATCATGCTGGTGCGCAGCCCTTCCGACATGGAAATTATCGGCCAAACCATTGACGATGCTGCCGGGGAGGCGTTTGACAAGACCGGGAAACTATTGGGGTTGGATTATCCGGCCGGCCCCCTCATTGACCGGCTGGCAAAAGCCGGAAAGCCGGTTTTCGATTTTCCGGAACCCCAGATTCCCGGTTTGGATTTCAGCTTCAGCGGCCTCAAAACCTCCATCCTGTATTTCCTGAGAAAAGAAATCGAACGCGACCCGGCTTTTATTCAAAACCACCTGCCCGACATCTGCGCGTCCGTGCAAACACGCATTGTCAGCATCCTGATGAACAAACTTAAAAAAGCGGTTCTGCAAACCGGTATCCGCCACGTGGCGCTTGCCGGGGGCGTTTCCGCCAATTCTGCACTACGCGAAGCACTATTGAATACAGCGTCCAAGTCAGGCTGGGAAGCCTATATCCCGAAATTTGAATATTGTACGGATAATGCGGCGATGATTGCTGTGGCCGGGTATTATAAATATTTGGATGGGGATTTTTGCGGCCATGAGGTGACGCCGGTGGCGAGGTGGGCGATGTAGGGGGCAAAGGTTAAAGGAGTGTCCCGTCAACCCTATTTCAGGACTAGACATCCTTATCTTGTTCTTGATTTGGAAGCCGCTGGGCTTTAGTAGCAAGCGGTTGAAAAAGGTAGAATTGTAGTAACCTATTTTGCCAATATTTCCCCTACCTTTGTAAAAACGAAGTAACATGAATTGGCAACCATATATCTCTGCCAACCCGAAAATCGCCCACGGGCAGGCATGCATCACGGGCACCCGCATCCCGGTTTCTGTCATTTTGGACAATTTATCGGCGAATACCACACCGGAAGAAATCATCAAGAGCTACCCCACCCTCAAATTGGTGCATATCCAAGCTGCGTTGGCTTATGCTGCGGCCTTGGCCAAAGAAAGAATCATTGAATTTGCCGCCTAAGCTAGAAGTCAGGACAAGGCCAATATTATCAGCACTTTTCACAAAGCCTTGCCATTGTTTGAATCAGAGCCCCTGATAGGTAAGTTGTGGGTAGTGGACGAAACCAAAGTCAGGATAAGGAGCTGAAGCTTTTACATTTTAAATCATCCCACAAAGCAGGTATGATGGGTTTTTGTTGCGCAATATCTCCAAATCAGGTTTCGGCAAGACGCTGATAGCCATCAACGAGGACGAGATTTATGCCCAAAGCATCGGCAAGAATGTCTATCTCAACTACCTTGACACAACAAGGGGTTTCGCGGCAAACAAACCATCCCGTCCCTGCGCTTTTATCCAGTACATCCCTGCCGGTAGTTGCCCGACCGGCAGCCGCCATTCCGTAGCGCCGGTTTCCCGGAACATTTCCAAGACCTTTCTTCCAGTGGCGTCGTACACCTCAAGGCGTTGTGATTCTGAGCCGGAAAACTGCACCCGAACTTCTTCGTTTGCCGGGTTGGGCATGACCTTCATGGTCATCTGTGAAAGGTTGGGTTCGGTGTCGGCAGAAACAAGCGGAGAACAGACTGTTTCCAAATTTAAGAAGCACCCGTCAAAATAGGTTTGCAGCACATCAACGCGGTCGTACATGGCCGCAACATTCTCTAACGGCGTAGCGCCGGTTTGTTGGGTAAAAGAATAAGCGACAATGATTTCATTCAGTGCGCCCGGATCAAGTTGGAACGGCCCGAAATTGCTGAGCGTTCGCCGGTTGCCCGGGAGATTATCTGCGGTGACTTCTGAATCGCCGTTGGGGTCATTCGGGTTATCCGGGTACGGGAATCCGCCATTGACCACAGGGCTGCCATCTACCTGTTGGCCGCTCAGCAGCCGGTAGTATTCTACTGGAGTGGCTGGGTCAATTCCGTTATTTCCAAGCTGAAACAAGGCGCGAATGGGCGTTTCTTCGCCATTTTCGTTTAAGGGGCCACGCAAGAGGTCTATGGCCACAACCGGTGGATTGGCGCCGTAAAAGCCTTCGTCGTTGTTATCGCTGTTGTAGCCAAATATCAGGTGGCGGTCAGGGTCGCAACCTGCATAGTCATCGTTGAAATTTCCGATTTCGATGTTGTTGAACATGCCGAAATAAGTATCGGAAATCAGTTCCGTACCTAAGTTGATGATTTTATAAACAACAAAAACGACGTCGTTCAGCGGATTGTCTGTTTCCTCGCAGCCATAAGCGAAAACCGTTGCGTGCACCTCTACATTCAGGGGGGCAGCGCCCGTTTGGGTATGCACAATGGCGTCGTTAAAAATAAACCACAACATCTCGTCCGCAATTGGGGCAAAATCCTCTCCTATACATCCCCTGATTTCCAGGATAGGATAATCGCCGTCACCCGGATCATACGTACCGGTTCCGTTCGCATCCCAATACGGCGCCAGGCCATAAGAAGGAGAAGCCAGGAGCATTCCCTGATTGTAATCGCTAAAAAAAGAATTGTTACTGCCAGGCCAGCCAAATATTTCCGGGATGGGATTGTCAACCACTCCGTTATCGGCAAAATCGGCCCGATGCGCTGCAATTTGTTCCCGGGTCACCCGCCAGACCTTATTGAGTGCCGGAAGGCCATCTGCATGTTCCGGATGGAGGCCGGCTTGAAAATCAGCCTTGCCAGCCTGGTTGTAGAGTTGGGCAGCAACCTTGAGGTTCCCGCCGGGGTCAAGGCCCCCCAACCACAGGCCGGCGCCGCGCAAGGCTGAAATTTCCGGCTGCCCGGGCTGATAGGGCACAATGAATTGTCCCTGGTTCAAATTCTGAAACAACGCCCCGTTGGATTGGACAACGGCCTTGACGTTGTTGCGTTGCAAGGTGGCGCTCACGGGCGCCTGCTGTGCCTGCGCTGTGCTGGCAAAAAACAAAAAAGCAGAGAGTAGGTAATGGAATGGTTTCATAAGTCCATGTTTTGCCTCCCAAGATAAGCCGTAGAGAAATAGAGGATGGGACGATTTTTCAGGAATAGTCAGGTTTTAAAACCTAAGTCAATAAGCTTTTAACTATTGAACAAAAAAGCAAATCAGCCCCTTAAATGGACTCTAACCCAAACTATCCTGCCTTGTCTAATACAACAACAATTGAGAAATCATAGCTTTTTCCTTAATTTTGTATCAAAGTACCACTTATGCAGTTCGTAGATATGACCAATGACATTGCCTTTCGGAAGATTTTCGGCAATGAAAATAAAAAAATTATCCTCATTTCCTTCCTCAACGCCATATTGAAGTTGGAGGGTAATAGCTGCATTACATACGTGGACATCCTCAATCCATACCAATTGCCCATCATCAAAAACCTGAAAGCGTCCATTATTGACGTGAGAGCGAGGGACAAAAATGACAATACCTACATCGTTGAAATGCAGGTAGCCGAGCCAGATGGCTTGGACAAGCGGCTGCTTTATTACGTAAGCAAGGATTATTCCCAACAAATCGAGAGCGGTCAACAATACCCGAAACTGCGCCCCGTCATTTTCATAGGTATTTTCGATTTTCTTTTCACACAAGGGACTAAGTACTTGTCGCATCATGCAGTTTGTGATGTGGAGGACGGAGAACGAGTCATCAAAGACATGGATTTTTATTTCATCGAACTCCCTAAATTTAAAAAACTGCTTTCTGAACTGGAAACAATCACTGACAAATGGATACATTTTATCAAAGAGGCCGAAAACCTGGACGTTATACCAGAAAATGTAGATGATGAAGGTTTAAAAGAGGCTTACAAAGAGGCCAATAAGCACTCGTGGACAAAAGAAGATTTAGATGCTTATGATTATTCAGAAATGAGAGAGCAGGATGAAAGAGGGAAAGTTCAACTCGCCGAACGGAGAGGTGAACAAAGAGGCGAACAGAGAGGCGAGGAAAAGAAAGAAATTGAGACCGTCCTAAAATTACACAATAAAGGCATGGCAGGCCAAGAGATTGCAGACCTGCTGGATATTACTGTGGAAAGAGTGAGGCAACTGATTGAGGGAAAACCCAGGCGGAACCCTTATGAATAGGGCACATGAGACTGGAGCCCCGGCACGATCAAAGACAGATATTGCTAAGGAAGTCTCGATCTTTGCACCCTCACCGCATTCAAAATTGCCAATAAAGCCACACCAACATCAGCAAATACTGCCTCCCACATCGTAGCTAATCCACCTGCGCCAAGAGCCAGCACGATGCCTTTTACTACAAAAGCCAGCGTAATGTTTTGCCAAACAATGCGCTTTGTCGCCTGACCAATTTGGATCGCGAGCGGAATTTTAGAGGGGCGGTCATCCTGGATGACAATATCGGCAGTTTCAATGGTGGCATCGCTGCCAAGGCCGCCCATGGCAATGCCCGCATCGCTCAGCGCCACTACGGGCGCATCGTTCACGCCGTCGCCGACGAAGGCAACGCTTTCGTTTTGAGCTTTTATTTCCTGCACTTTACGGACTTTGTCCTCCGGCAGTAGGTCGCCCCAGGCTTGGGAGATGCCCAACTTGTCAGCAACGTATTTCACTACTGCGGTCTTGTCGCCGCTCAGCATAGTCGTTTTTACACCGAGTGAATGTAGCTTTTGCACTGCTTCAAGGGCGTCTTCTTTGATCGCGTCGGCAATGGTCAGGTAGCCTGCAAAACGGTTGTCTTCAGCGATGGCAATGACGGTCAGCGGCACCTCGGCAAGTTCGGCGGGATAGTCAATGCCAAATTTGTCCATGAGTTTGAAATTGCCCACCAAAACGGATTTGCCGTTCAGTACTGCCCGCAGCCCATGTCCTACGATCTCTTCTATTTCGTTAAATTTCAAAGAGTTATCAACCTCTCCAACATACTGTTGAATGGCGGAAGCTACTGGATGGGTACTGTTGCTTTCCAACGCATTGACCCAGGAAAGGACAGTTTTTGTGTCAAACCCGGGATTGATTTTTATTTCCTGCACCTGAAAAACACCCTCCGTCAGCGTCCCCGTTTTGTCCATGACGACATTTTTTACGCCTGCCATAATGTCCAGAAAATTGGAGCCTTTGAATAAGATACCGTTGCGACTCGCTGCGCCGATGCCGCCGAAATAGCCCAGCGGAATAGAAATGACCAGTGCACAGGGGCAGGAAATGACGAGGAAAACCAGCGCCCGGTAGAGCCAGTCCCGGAACACATAACCTTCAACGACGAAGTACGGCAGGGCGACAATCAAAGCTGCCAACAACACCACAATGGGCGTGTAAATTTTCGCAAACTTGCGGATGAACAACTCCGTTGGGGCTTTTTGGGCAGTAGCGTTTTGCACCAATTCGAGGATTTTGGAAAGTTTACTGTCCGTGTAGGCGGTTGTTACCCGCACCTGTGCGACGGTGTTCAGATTAATCATGCCGGCCAACACCGCCTCGCCTTTTCCCTTGGTATCGGGTTTGCTTTCACCTGTGAGGGCGGCGGTGTTGAAGGAGGCACTTTCGGAGAGTAGTTCGCCGTCGAGCGCCAGCTTCTCGCCCGGCCTGAGCTGAAGGATGCTGCCAATGCCAATGCTTTCGGCTTTTGCGGTGCGGGGTGTTCCATTTTCCAGCACAGTCACTTCGTCGGGCCGCTGGTCGAGCAGGGCTTTGATGTTGCCCTTTGCCCGCTTCACGGCGATGGTCTGGAAGATTTCGCCGACGGCGTAAAACAGCATAACCGCCACGCCTTCTGGGTATTCGCTGATGGCGAATGCGCCGACGGTGGCAATGACCATGAGCGTGAATTCTGAAAAAACCTCACCCTTCCTGATTGCTCCGAACATCTCCCGAATGACCGGAAACCCGACAGGCAGGTAAGCCAAAACGTACCACCCAAGCCGAACGTAACCCTCAAAAATACCGGGCTTTGGCAGCCAGCCATTGTCAAAAGCAAGCGCCAACATCAGCAGCACGAAACTGACCATCGAAGGCAAAAACAGCCTGAAATTGCTTTCGTTCCCGGCTTGATTGTGATCGTGTCCATCGTCATCCGCATGTTCGTGATCGTGGTCATGCCCATCACCTTTTTGATGTTCTTTGAGCAGGTTTTTTGCACCAGCTTTGGCGTAGATTTTTTCTTCGAGCGAGCAACAGGTCATGTTGCCCTGAGCGTCGTAGGTATGGACGTGCTGAGGGTTTTTATTGGTCATTTTATAACTATTTTTTGAGCTTGCACCGTGGTAAGACTGCGCAGGGTTACGAAATAAATACCGGTTGTCAATTTATTGGCAAGGAAGAAGTAGCGGGAGTTACCCACGGGCAACTTACCGGAAAAAACGGTATGCACTATTCTGCCGAATACGTCCGCAATTTCGATAACTGCTTCCGCTCCTGCTGCCGACTGCACCGGAATACAAGTCAAAGCGCTCGCCGGATTTGGGAAAACAGCATCCAGTTGAAGTGCCGGAAGAGCAGTTTCTGTTACTGCCGTTATCGGATGAATATAAAAATCAAAGTAGCCTTCCGGTGCTGTCAAAGGGCGGACGGCCTGCTTGCCGGAATTAGCGACAGCGTGAATGTAGTAGTATATCGTGGAGCCTTCCGGTTGTTGCGGAATGGAAGCTGACCAAAGATTGCTGTCAGGGTCGGCGAGTGTCATATCAAGGCTTTGGTAAGCGTTATTGGTGTCGGTTGTATAAAAAAGGGTCGCCCCGGAAATGCCGCTGCGGTGGCGAATCCAGGCATTGACTTCATAAGTTGGCGGATTCAGGCCAACAATATCATCTAAAGGATTGTGTTGAATGAGCAACGGATCTTGGACGCCTACTTCCTTGACGATGCAGTGAATGGCGCCGCCTGCCGGGATACTGGCGTTGCAATTGATGCCCACGATGTTGTATCCAGGCATAGCTTCGCGCCAGATACGCAGTGCTGTGGTGTCATATTGTTCTTCGTAAGTTGGCAACAACACGGTTTTGTTAACAATGAATGAGTTGACGTAGGTACGCAAGGGAGCTCCGGAACTTGGATATTCGCCAGCCTCGGGGGGCATGGGGATGCGCACGATTTTGTACGGTGTCCCAAATGGCGTAGTGAAATTGGCAAGCAAATACTGGATGTTCGCTTCGATCTGCTCCCGATCCGGCACCCCCTCTGGATATTCGCCTACAAGCAAGGTTTCTTCGTTCAGCAGTTTCATATGCATGTCAATGTGGTGGATGCCATCATAGGGCAGTGTCTCAAATTTTATATAGCGGTCAATGCCGGAGAATCGCTCCATGATACTATCCACGCCTGCTTCCGTATGGTTACTCGTGCCCCATTGGTTATTGATGCCGTTTTCGTCGAGGATTAATTTGGAAGAAAAATTCGTCCCCATGCCGTCTGAAAAATTGTTGCCGCCGGGGTGCGTCAAGTCGTAAGGCGCCTCGGTGGTTGAGTAAACCGGCAGGCCGAAATAGCTACCGACCTCATCAGGTATCTGGTCGTCAAGGGGGCGTGGACGGTTATAAATCCAGTCCACCAAGGCCAGTGAGTCTACGCCGTTGAGGTAAACCGGGTTAGCGCCGTAGTCCCTGATCCAAACGCTGTTGCTTGGCGCTTGCAGGAACTCGACGTTGCCCGATTGCCAGTCCACCCCATAATTGGTCAATTCGCTTTGGCAGGCACCGAGGTCGTTGTTCACAATCACGACCCGGCACTCCTCTTTGGCAGCCTGCACGATTTGTGCAAGAATAGGCTTGTAGCTGCGCCAGGTGATGACAATTGCCTGCATTTCTTCCCACTCTGCCATTGTCCGGACGGGAACAGGCGGCGGGTCAGTAATGCCAGAAAACAGTGCCCCGGGAACCGTTTTATTTTGTGAAAGTCCAAGTAACTCTTCAGGGGAAAAACCTCTGGGCAGGAGTTCGCTTTGTGAGAAGACGGAGGCTGAGAAGACAGCCGAAAGCAAAAAGAGGTAGAATGATTTTTTCATTTTTACGATACTATAATTGAAATAAGTGAACGATTATCTGAAAATTGCATGAACGTCGGCGAGGTTTTTATCCCGCCGACGTTGTTGACTAATCAATGCGCATGTCCCCCGCCACCTTCCGATTTTTGCAGGTGCGATTGTAAATAATACGCGCCTTTCATCACAATTTTATCGCCGTTATGAATTTCCACCAATGGCGTAACCTGCACAAAGCCCAATTGTGTAGCGCCCGTTTTCACTTCAATCCGGGCAAAAGAAATTTCAGCTTCGTGGGTTGCTTCACCTTCAGCGTGATCGTGTTCTTCGCCCCCTTCTTCGTGATGTTCTTCGGCTTCCGATTGGAGGTTTTCTTTTTCCCAAAGGAAAATAAACTCCCTGCCTTCCACCTTGACGACAGCTTCCACTGGCAGCGCGCTCACTTTGGTTACGCCAATGTCAATCAAAGCATTGACGTACATTCCGGGGATGAGCATTTGTTTTTCATTGACAATATCGGCATGGACGGCAACGGATTTTGTATCATTTTCAAATGATTTACCGATGCTGAAAATTTTGCCCTTGATTTCCTGATTGCCTTGATTGGTGAGGATAAACCGCACAGATTGACCGGGTTTAACCTTGAATAAATCCTTTTCATAAACCAGCAAATCAACGTGCATTTTCGAATTGTCCACGATGCTGAAAAGCGGCTTGCCAACTTCTGCGGAAGCGCCAATCGTTACATTTACCTCCGTGATACTCCCGCTTATGGGTGCGGTGATGTTGACAATCGGGGAACCTGAATTGCCGCCGATTGCAATATTTTGGCTCAATATTTTGATCTGACTCTGTAATGCTTTAATTTTTGCTTCCTCCATTTTTACATCCGAACTGACTTTTTGGAACACCTTTTTGGCATTGACGTTTTCGTCAGACAATTCTTTTTGGCGGGCAAATTCAAGTTTCAGGTACTCCAGATTGGTCTTCGAACCTTGCAATTGCTCGGATAGTTTTTCACGATCCAGGCGCATGTTGTTGTAGGCCATACTTTGCATGGTCGCCAATACCTGACCCACTTTGACGAACTGCCCTTCGATGACTTTTATCGTTTGGATAACGCCGGGCAATTGCACACTTACCTGTGCCTGATTTTGAGGCGGCAGTTTGGTATAGCCATTGGCGTTGATGACTTCGCTAAGGTTCTTTTGCTCGAACCAGCCCGTGTCAATGCCTGCATTTTTGAACTGCGCTTCGTTCAGCTGCACCATTTTTTCATGTGCGTGGTCATCGTGTCCTTCTTCGCCTTCATCATGGCCAGCTTCCGTTTTTTCCGCGCCATGCGTCGTTCCGTCTTCATGTACATGCCCGTCGGAAGGATCGTGGCGGAAAAACAAAAAATAAACGATGGTTCCGATGATTGCGGCAATTACAAGGCCGCCATATATTTTGAGATTCTTGTTCATTTTCAGAATAATTTATTGATTGATAATAAATTGAATGGAAATTACCGACTGGTTGAGGTTGTTGACCGCTTCCAGATAAGCCCGTTGAATTTCCAGGTTAGTTTGCAAAGCCTGTGCGTATTCCACATAACTGATTTCGCCACTTTGATAGGCTCGCGTGGCGTTGGTGACAATAGATTTTGCATTTGGCAAAGCGGTATTTTGGTGATAGGCCACGTTGTCTTTCCAAAAACTATACTGCCCTGCATACTGTCGCAATTGGCTTTGTAGTTGGGTTTTCAAATATTCACTTTGCTTTTGCTGCGCCAAAACCTGCACGGCGGCAGCTTCGGTTTTGGCTTTGTAGCCTTTTGCACCGAAAATTGGCAGGCTGATGCCCAACTGCACTCCTTGAAAACGGGGCAGGTTATCGTAATTTTTAATTTGTCCGTCCACTTCCTGCGGTCCCGCAATGGACTGGATGAAATAACCTGCTGAAAAATCGGGAAGTGCTTCGGCCTTTGCAACCTTCCTTTCGGCTTCCGCCAACGCAATTTGTTGTTGTGCAAACAGCAAAAGCGGGTTGCTGCGAACCAGATTACTGTCCAAGATTTCTGACAAAACCAACGTGGGGAAAGCTGTTCCGGCTATGGAAAAGCTCGCGGGATTGTTCAGCCACTGCTGCAATTTCATCATTTCGGTCTCCGTCAAAACGGTTATCTGGTTGATGGTTTGCAACAATTGTTGCTGCCTGTTTTCAGCAGTTGTTTTTTCCAACAGCGTACTTTCTCCCGTTTTGAATTTTAGCGTCGCCGCCCGCACGAACTGTCCAAGCAGACTGTCTTCCCGCACCAAAACCCGGCTGAGCTCCTGCCAATACAGGATTTGATGCCAGCTTTGCCGGATTTCGTAAGTCAGTTCCTGCTTCGTAATGTTCAACCTCTGTTGGCTGAGCGCGATGTTCTGGTCTGCGAGATTGCGCTTTGCCTTGAACAGGGCAGGGTTGGGAATGTCCTGTGAAAGGGACAGATTTTCGTCAAACTGCCGGGTGTTGTTTTGCCCCAATTGTGCATTAAAATTGGTCTTCGGAAATATGGCGGCAGTCTTTTTCAAAGTCTGATGTACCTGCACGTCGTAAGCATTGGCTTGCAGCAACAAGTTATTTTTGTAAGCCATTTCCAGGGCTTCCGGAAGGGAAATGGCCTTGCCGCTTTGTGCATTCGACGGTACTGAAAAAGCCAGGAACAACATCAAAATCATCGAAATTGAAACCGCTTTTTTCCTGCGACGTCCAATTTTTTCTTCAAAAAGATAATACAAAACAGGCAGCACAATCAGGGTCAGTAAAGTTGCCGTAATCAAACCGCCAATGACCACCGTTGCCAAAGGCTTCTGTACTTCGGCGCCCGCTCCTGTGCTCAACGCCATTGGCAAAAAGCCCAGCGAAGCCACAGCAGCAGTCATAATGACAGGTCGCAAACGAACTTTTGTGCCTTCCCGAATGCGTTCCCAAACGTCGCTCATGCCTTCTTTTTTCAATTGGTTGAAATACCCGATCAACACAATCCCATTCAATACCGCCACGCCAAACAGGGCGATAAAACCCACGCCTGCCGAAATACTGAACGGCATACCACGCATCCACAGAGCGAACACCCCACCAATGGCGGATAAAGGAATAGCAGTAAAAATCAGCAGCGATTGTTTGACGCTGTTGAAGGTAAAAAACAGGAGGACAAAAATCAACCCCAAAGCCACGGGCACGGCTATAGAAAGGCGTTTGTTAGCCTCCACCAAATTTTGAAACTGTCCGCCGTAGGTAACGTAATAACCGGGCGGCATTTTCAGATTTTTGTCCATTTTGGTGTGTATTTCTTTGACAATGCTTTGAACGTCACGTCCACGCGCATTGAAACCAATGACGATGCGTCGTTTCCCTTCTTCCCGGCTGATTTGCGAAAATCCCCGTTCAAGGGCAATATCTGCTACTTGTTCGAGTGGAATTTGGTTGCCGGAGGGCAAGGAGACATACAATGATTTCAGGTTGTCCATGTCTTGCCGGTTTTCTTTTGCAAGGCGTACTACAAGGTCAAACCGCTTTTCACCCTCATAAACAACGCCTGCTTTTTCTCCGGCAAAGCCCGTCCGGATGATCTCATTCAGGTCGCCGACATTCAACCCATAAAGTGCTAATTTGTCTTTATTGTACTTGACAGTTATTTGCGGCAAGCCGGCAACGACCTCGGCGCGGGCATCTTCCACGCCCTGCACATTTTGTATCATGGATACCACCTCATCGCCAAAACCCACCAAAAGTTCGAGGTCTTCGCCAAATATTTTGATGGCAACATCGCTCCGAACCCCCGTCATCAGCTCGTTGAAGCGCATTTGAATGGGTTGGGTAAACTCGGTGGTCACACCCGGCAAATCATCGAGAGCGTGTTCCATTTTTTCCATCATTTCCTCCTTTGTGCTTGCCGATGTCCACTCCGATTTGTCCTTCAGAATAACCATAACATCCGCTACTTCCATCGGCATGGGGTCGGTCGGGATTTCGGCGCTACCTATTTTGGAAACAACCTGCTCTACCTCTGGGAATTGTGCTTTTAGTATCTGCTCCGCTTTGAGCGTCGTTTCTACTTCCTGCGCCAGCGAACTGCCCGGTGTCAAAATGATGTGTGTCGCAATATCGCCTTCTTCCAGCGTAGGGATAAATTCGCCACCCAACCGACTGAAAACCAACATTGCCAGTATAAAAAATACCAGTGCCAGACCAACGACTACGCCTTTCATTTGCATAGCTCCCTGCAATACAGGCTGGTACATGCGGTAGCAAAAATTGATGATGCGGTCAGAGATATTGGGTTCGTGTCCTGTTTTTTTGCTCAAACACAAGGCACTCATCATCGGGATATAAGTCAGGGAAAGGATGAACGCCCCCAAAATAGCAAACCCGACAGTCTGTGCCATCGGCTTGAACATTTTTCCTTCTATGCCTACCAAGGCCAATATGGGGAGATAGACAATCAAAATAATGATTTCGCCGAAAGCTGCACTGTTCCTGATTTTAGAGGAAGCCTGGTAAACGGCTTCGTCCATTTGCGCGACAGTGAGCCTTCCTTTTTCAGTGATTTGTAATCGGTGTACGATGGCTTCAACAATAATCACCGCTCCATCCACAATCAAACCAAAGTCAATGGCCCCGAGGCTCATCAGGTTGCCGCTCACGCCAAAAAGGTTCATCATGCTGACCGCAAAAAGTAGTGAAAGCGGAATGACGGAGGCGACGACTAAACCTGCCCGCCAGTTGCCAATCAATAAAACAAGGATAAAAATGACGATCAAGGCTCCTTCCAACAGGTTTTTTTCAACCGTGCCGATGGCTTTACTCACTAATTTATCACGATCCAAAAAAGGCTCCAATGTCACCCCTTCCGGCAAGGTTTTTTTGATTAGCTCTACTTTTTCTTTGACCCTGCTCACCACCTGCGCGCTATTTTCGCCTTTGAGCATCATGACCATACCGCCGACAGCTTCGCCTTTGCCGTCCTTGGTCGTTGCCCCGTATCGAATGGCGCTTCCAAAATCCACCTGTGCCACATCCCGTACCAAAATCGGGATGCCGTTTTGGTTTTTGATGACAATTTTCTGGATGTCTTCCAGCGAATTGACCATGCCAATGCCCCGGATGAAATAAGCGTTGGGCTTTTTGTCAATGTATGCCCCGCCTGTATTTTCGTTGTTGCGGCTAAGGGCATCAAAGATTTCAGCAATGGTGACGTTCATGCTCTTCAACTTGTCGGGCTGTACGGCGATTTCGTACTGTTTGAGCAAGCCGCCTAAGGTATTGACTTCTGCTACACCTCTTATGCCGATGAGTTGGGGTTTGATGATCCAATCCTGTACCGTCCGCAATTCCATAGCATTGAATTTTTCTTCAAAACCTGCTTTTGCAGAAACGGTGTATTGGTAAATTTCACCCAAGCCCGTACTGATGGGCGCCATTTCGGGTGTTCCGAATCCTTTGGGGATGTTGTCTTCAGCTTCCTTGAGGCGCTCCGATATTTGGGCCCTTGCCCAATAAATATCTACGTCTTCTTCAAAAACGACCGTTATGCTGCTCAATCCAAAGCGACTGACAGAGCGCAGCTCGACTACTCGCGGGATGGGTTTTACAGCTTGTTCAATCGGATAGGTAATGAACATCTCAACCTCCTGTGCTGCCAGCGTGGGCGAAGTGGTCAGGATTTGTACCTGGTTGTTGGTAATATCGGGCAAGGCATCAATGGGCAGGCGGGAAAATGAGTACACGCCCCAAAGCATCAATACCAGGGTAAATAAGCCAATGATGAACTTATTTTTTATGCTAAAATGGATGATTTTATCAAGCATTGAAATTTGTTTAAATAGAACAAAATAGCAAAACGGGCAGTAGCAAAGCCAGTGCCTTTTTTGCGGTTTGCGGCGGAACCGCACCAGACTTTTTTGTTACAATTTAAACTTGAGGAGGGTGAAAAACAGATTTAAGGTATTCGGTGTGCCAATTTTGAAGATAGAAAAAACTGTTCTTGCTTTTGAAGTTAGCTGAAAGCAAGGGTGGCACGCTCCATTTTTGGAATTTAGTGGCGACTAAAAGTTGTCCACAACAGTTGCAGACGCAAAATGGAGGGCAGTAATCTTGTTCTTTTTCGTGAGGGCAATCCTGGTGCTCCTCATTAGAAATACCGGCTAATGCCTCAATTGCCGACTCGTTCATGGCGTGAACGTCGGTACATGGCATTATGGTTAATGCCAAAAAGTATAGGTTAAACAGGTAGCAAAAGATTTTCATCCAAAGCTGTTAACGCCATCTATGATATTTTGTTTTAATTTTATTAGTGTATGTTTAATAAAAAAACGCCCCGGCCATCTCAGGAGACAGCCGGGGCGCCCGGTATTAAGCAAGCAAAACATGCTACTAATTTGCCGGATCCGCAGGTGTATTCGGATTGTTCTGCCGTTCGCTCAACGCGTACGGATAGAAATTCCGCGAGCGTTCTGCATTGACATCGCCCGGCCCCGGACGGCCAAAACGCCGGCTGTCGTCTAATTTTAGCCCCGTCATGTACAGCTCGATACACCGCTGCCGGTAGATTTCGAGGAGTACTGCGTCTTGTGTCACAGCACCGGTGTAGATTTGAAGATTCGCATTCACGCCGTAAATATCGGTCGTTTTGGTGCGCACTTTGTTCAGCTCTTCAATAGCTTGCGGCAGGCTGTTCTGCCTTGCCAGCGCTTCTGCCTTGATGAGGATAACCTCGCCTGGCAGGTAGAGCGGAATGGAGGCATTGTCGGCCGTGAAAAAGCCTTTGCCCAATTGCGCGTTTGGCGTCAGGTAAAACGCAACGCGGCCATCACCTGCATCGGGCGCCAGCGCGCCGGTTTGCCCAAAATCAGCGACCACGTTGTACAGGTTATTGGTGACAAATGAGGTGCGGAAAACCGGATTCGGCGCAGCGTTGTCAAATTTGAACACAGACATTTTCGTCAAATCCACCAAGTCGGCTGCTGCTTTGGCTTTGGCAAAGTCGCCCGCCATTACAGCGTATCGTGCTGTAAGCGCCAATAAGGTGTTGAGCAGGTCAATATCGGTTCCTACGGCGGCTGTAAATTGGGAAGACAACGGGGTGTTCTTCACTAAGTCAGTCGCTTGTTCGAGCAACGTAATGGCGGTCTGAAGCACTTCTGCACGTGATGCAAAATTCGCATTTTCAGCCGTTTGTGTCACGCCTTGTTCCCAAAATTGCACCATAGTGCCCAAAGCCAGCGCTTTGTACAAGTGGGCATAGGCCAGCACGCCTGCGCGGGTGCCCGCATCGTTGATCACTGTTGGCGTATTTGCAATGACTTTTTCAGCGTCGGAACGAATCAGGTTGAGGTTTTCCCACAAGCGTACAATGACCGCGTTGCTGTTGGTCACATTCGTGCCGCCGGTAGACAATTGAAATTCGGCAGCGTTACCGGCATTCAGTACCGTGAGTTCTTTGGTAGTGAGTCCGTTGGCCGTAATGGTCAGGTACAATCCGCCGGTTCCCCCAAGGGTGTAGCGGGCGCGTATGCCGTTGATCATGGCGATCAGGCCGTCGGTAGATTTGAGTACCTGATCTTCAGAAGCGGCGTTGGGATTTACGAAATCCCGCTCACATGCCGTGAAACAGCAAAATGAGCAGCATAACGCCACGATCAGGAACGGAAATGATATTTTTTTCATAATGAACGAGTTCTGGTTGATGAAAACAGTTTAAAAAGAGGCGTTGACGCCGAACAGGATCGTACGCGGAATTGGTACGTTGCCAAAGTCATCGCCCCGCACGCGGTCATTTTGTCCTGCCGAGTTGGTTTCCGGGTCGTAGCCCGAATATTCGTCGAACGAAAGTATGTTACGGCCGGAAAGGCTGAACGTCAGATTTTTGAAGGCACCTACTTTCCCGGCGTCGTATGTCAGCGCAATTTCGCGCAGCTTGATAAAAGAACCGTCCTCTACGTGCTCTTCCTGAATACGCGGGCCGATGAACCCACCGATTGCCGCTACCCAGCCGCGTGGCAATTCGCCCCGCAATTCCTGCGCCGCCATCGGTCCGTTACCTACGTTGTTGGAAGTAATTTTGTTCCAGTTCCAAACATCAAAACCATAAATGGCGTCGAACTGGAAGCGGAATCCGAATTTTTTGTAGCGGAGTTCATTGACAAAGGTACCCGTCCATTCCGGATTCGGGTCACCCAGGATTTTGCGGATCGGGTCGCCAACAGGTTGCCCCTGATCGTTGCGTGCCGGAATGCCGGTAGCGTCACTGCCGCGTTCTACCTGAGGCAATCCAAGGGGGGACAGCAATAGGGTGCCATCCGGATTTCTCGCATAATAAACGCCATTGAATACGCCCAGTCCTTCGCCGTCAATGGCACTTTGGGTGCCGCCGCCACCGCGGAGTACAATACCACCACGTCCGCCGCCTATGCCGCTGACCTTGTTTTCGAATGTGCTGAATGACACCGACATGTCCCAGTTGAAGTTGCTCTTGCGAACCGGACTGGCCGTAAGCAGCAATTCGAGTCCTTTATTGCTCATTTCGCCGATGTTGGCAATCGTGCTGGTACCGCCGCTCGAAGAAGCGATCACGCGGTCGAGGAGCAGGTCTGTAATGTCCTGTGTATAGTAGGTAAATTGTAAACCAAGGCGGTTTTTGAAGAAGCTCATGTCCGCGCCCACTTCAATTTCCGTCTGGCGTTCAGGCCGGATATCCGGATTGCCTAAAGCAACAGCTGTTTGCAAACCGCTTCTGCCGGTGATCACGACACTGTTGTAGTTGGAAAAACGCTGATAAGCGCCAATGCCCGTAAGGTTACCCGCCTGGCCGTAGCTGGCCCGTAATTTAAACGTATTGATGGCGCTGCCTAAGCCGCCGTCTTTCCAGAATCCGAGGTCAGACAAAACAAAGCTGGCGCTGGCTTTTGGATAAAACTGGTTGCGTTCGTTTTCGCCAAATACCGATGCCCCGTCCATGCGACCGGCGAGAGTCAGGAACAGGAGGTCATTAAAGCCGAAGGTCTGTTGCAGGAAATAACCCCAGACAGCTGTTTCGGACAAAGATTCAAAAGCTGGCGTAAAGAAGTTACCTGCTGCACGTATCGTTGTAATAAAGGGCAGCAGATCGCGACCTTCCGCGAAAGTGAAATTGCGGCGATCATACAGATACTGGCTTCCCGCGGTTGTTGTGGAAGATATTTTTTCGCCAAGGTTAAACTGGTAACTCAACGTTACATCGTGGTTGGTTTTGAATACGTTGTCGGTACCTACGCTGACGTAACCATCCGGGAAAAACGTAGCGGCCACCCCGGGATAAGGCACCCGTTGTTGCAACTGGTGGCCTTGCAGGCTATATGCGTCAAGACCAAGCACATAGCGGAAGCTCATGCCTTTGAAGGGGTAAACATTGAACTGCAAGTCGCCCACCATCCGGTTGGTTTCCTGCCCGATGTCGAAACCTTCGATGGTGCTGAGCGGGTTCATCCGCACCAGTTCCACGTGTTGCAACCTGCCTTCCTGATCGCGCTCTTCGATGTCCCATACGTTGTCAATGATGACCATGGCGCTGATGGGGTTAAAGAAGTTATTGCCGTTGGGCAGGTCTCGGGAAGAGCTGTTGGTATAGCCTACTCCAACGGACATATTGGCCCAGTCGGTCAGGGTTTGGTCAATTCGTAAACGGGCGCCGTAGCGTTGGAAGTTCGTCGTTTTGAGGATACCTTCGTTGTTGCCGTAGGACAAAGAGCCGTAATAGCGTGTTTTGTCCGTTCCGCCGGAAATAGACAGGTAGTTGTCTGTGCCATAAGCCGTTTGGAACAAATCATCCTGGTAGTCGTAGCGCGTTACCGGGTAAGTAACCTCCACTAAGGTTCCACCCAATGAAAGCGGGCCGGTGCCCGGGTTAGCAGCCCGGTCGGCAGCGCTGCGCAAGTCTGCAATGGTGGTCAGGCGGTCGCCGGCGGTTGCCAGGCGCGGACTGCCCGGATAGCCAAAGCGAACGGGTTCCATATTCATTGGGAGTCGCTTGCGGAGTTGGCTCATTGAAACGGTGGTGGAGAAATTGATTTGCGGTTTGCCCACTTTGCCCCGTTTGGTGAAAATCTGAACCACCCCGTTACTGGCAAGCGAGCCGTAAATGGCTGCTGCTGCTGCACCATTAATGACTTCAATGCGCTCGATATCGTTGGGGTTGATGTCAATGATGCGGTTTTGGCCAGACTGAAATCCGGTTGCCTGTGCGTCCGCATTCCGGTTGATGACGTTTTGTGAACTGTTGTCCACAATCACGCCGTCTACAATAAATAAGGGTTGGGACGCGCCGTTGATGGTACTGGGGCCGCGCAGGCGAACCGAGATGCCACCGCCCGGGCCGCCGTCGTTTTGGGTGATTTGTGCACCCATGACCTTGCCCGATAGCGCCCCGAGTGCGTTAACCGTACCCGCTTTAGAGAGTTGGCTTCCATCCACTACGTTTACCGCATTGCCCAATTGTTTGCGGGTGGAGGTTGCCGAAGCGCCGGTCACAACTACCTCGTCGAGGTTCAGAATGTCGCCGCTCAGGGTTGCATTTTGTTCGATGGCAGGGCTATTGCCAACGTTGACTTTAAAACGCTGCGTGCCGTAGCCGACATAGCTCATTTCGAGCGTGTAGTCGCCGTTGGCCGCTGAGCCGGATAACTCATACATTCCATCAAAGTCTGTAATCGTTCCTGCTCCCCGAACTTCAATCAATTGTACCGTAACTCCGATAAGCGGTTCTCCCGCTTCGTCTGTTACCTTTCCGCTTATGCGAAAGTTAGTTTTTGTCTGCGCCGATGCCAATAGGGGCATCAGCAGCAGCACAGGCAGGATAACCCGCCATAGAATGGTGTGCTGTCGAATCATAAACCAGTGTATTTTAGTTGGTTAAAGCTTGAACAGAAAACTATGGAAGGCGCCTACTGACCAAATGGCAAGACGGAAAGGGGTTGCATTGAGTCAGGTGTTCGTTCAATAGCAGTCTGGTAAAGCGAAATTAGAATTTTCTAATTGCTTATGAGGTTTTCCATTCATTTTTTTTGATGCGCTTTAAAAGGCAACCCACTTCTGCTCACTCCCGCCTGATTCCACTACTTTTTCGATAAACTTCATGCCCCGAACGCCGTCTTTAACGGAAGGAAAATCCTGGTAAATCGGGTCAATAGTCTGCCCGTTCAGGCGGGCGCGGAGGCACAATGCAAAATTTCGGTAGATATTGGCAAAGGCTTCTAAGTAACCTTCGGGGTGCCCTCCGGGGAGCCTGGTGTGGGCTGCAGCCTGGGGCGAAAGAGCGCCAACGCCGGCGCGAAGCACTTGAGTTGGTTTATCTAGCCATTTTATAATTAAGGTATTCGGTTCCATCTGCCGCCACTCAAGGCCGCCTTTTTCTCCCCAAACGCGGATATTGAGGTTGTTTTCTTCGCCGGCGCAGATCTGGCTGGCGTGCAGAATGCCTTTAGCGCCGTTGTCGAACCGCAACAGCACATTGCCGTCGTCGTCCAGCGCGCGCCCTTCTACAAAAATGCTCAAATCGGCGCACAAGGTTTTGATTTGGAGACCGGTGATGTATTCCGCCAGGTTTTCGGCGTGGGTGCCAATATCGCCCATAGCGCCCGCAATCCCGGATTTCTTAGGATCTGTGCGCCAGGCCGCCTGCTTCCCTTCAACGGCGGTAGACAACCAACCTTGCGGATATTCTACCACCACTTTTCGGATTTTACCCAATTCTCCGTTGGCGATCATGGCCTTTGCCTGCTTCACCATCGGATATCCGGTGTAATTGTGCGTCAGCGCAAAAATCAACCCGGTTTCCTTCACTAAGCGCTCTAATTCAAGCGCTTCTTCCATGTTGAATGCCAACGGCTTGTCGCAAACCACGTGAAACCCGTTTTCCAGTGCCATACGCGCAGGCCCGTAATGCATGTGGTTGGGCGTGACGATGGCTACAAAATCCATGCGTTCATGCTCAGGGAGCGCTTTTTCGCCCCGGATCATCGCTTCATAACTCGGATAGACGCGGTCAGCCGGCAGGTAGAGGTCTTCTCCCGATTCCTTCGAGCGCTCCGGGTCGCTGCTGAAAGCGCCGCATACCAAGGTGATTTCACCATCTAATGCAGCGGCCATGCGGTGTACGCCGCCAATGAAGGCGCCGCGTCCGCCGCCTACCATGCCCATTCTTATTTTTCGATTCATGGATGTGTTGGTTTTAATATTTGAGTATCTGAAATATCTGAGTATTCGAGGATTTGAGGATTCGACGGTTCCCTTCAAATCCTCGAATCCTCAAATAACCAAATCCTCAAATTATGAACTGCTAATTTTCAAATTTAACTTTTCCTCCCACCATCGTCATCACAACCTGCGTGTTGAGGAGGGCTTCATCGGCGCATTGGGTGAGGTCATTACTCAAAACGACCAAATCAGCCAATTTACCCGCGGTGAGCGACCCTTTCAATTGCTCTTCGAATGCGGCAAAAGCATTGGCCATTGTATAGGAATAAATCGCTTCTTCGCGGGTCATGCGCTGTTCCGGAAAAAAGACTAAGCCGGAATCTGCACGACGTCGGGTCACGGAGGCGTAAAAACTTTCGATCGGGCTTACATCTTCTACCGGTGCATCGGTGCCATTGGCCACGAGTACCCCGGCATCCAGCAAGCTGCGCCAGGGGTAGGCCCCCAGCCTTGAACGCGATTCTCCAAGGCGCTTTACCACAAAAGGCGCATCAGACGTGCAGTGGATGCCCTGCATGGATGCAATGACACCCAAACTTTTAAAGCGGGGAATATCCGCCGTATCTAAGTGCTGGGCATGTTCGATGCGCCAGCGCAGGTTGGTTTTGCCGGCATTGGCTTTGAATAGTTCTTCGTAGATGTTCAGCGTCACCCGGTTGGCGCGGTCGCCGATGGCGTGAACGCAAAGTTGCATATCGTGATCCATCGCTAAGCGGGCAATGTTTTGCACTTCCGAAACCGGGGTGGTGTTCTGGCCTTCAAAGCCAGGTTTGTCAGCATAAGGCCTTAAAAGCCAGGCGCCAAAAGCTCCCAAGGCGCCATCTACTTCTGATTTGATGGCACGGCAGGTGAAGGCATGGTTTCCAAGATTGAGCAAAGGAAAACCACCCAGCTTATCCTTCATGTCGGCGTAACTATGGCGTAGCATAGCCCAAAGTCGCAGGTCTAAAGAGTCATTTTCAGCCAGGTCGCGGTACCACTCGATCTCTTCAAAAGAGGAGCCAGCGTCCTGAAACGAGGTAATTCCTTTTTTAAGGCATTCTTCCTCAGCTAGTTGAATACCTTTTAACCAAAGTTCTTTTTGTTCGGATGCAGACAACCCATCGAGGTATTCCTGGTAAACGCCATTAATCAAACTCATTGCGCGCTCTTCAAATACGCCAATAGCCTCGCCCCGGGCATTGCGCACGATGCGGCCGCCGGAAGGATCGGGGGTTTCGGCACTGATGCCAGCCAGTTCCATCGCTTTTTTATTGGCAAACAAGGAATGGCCACTGGCATGACGGAGCAAAACCGGGTGATCCGGCGATACCTCACTGAGCAGGTCATGGTAAGGATAACCTTGTTCCTGCTGGTCTAAAGGCTCGGTCCATTTCTCCTGATGCCAGCCGCGACCAGTAATCCATTCGCCGGGTTTAGCGGATTTAGCTTTTTCGGCTACGGCCTGAACAATTTCGTTCCAACTTTTCGATTTTAAAAAATTGAGGTTGATCAGGCTTGAGCCGAGCCCGGAAAAGTGGCCATGCCCTTCAATGAATCCGGGCATTACAAACTGCCCTTTCAGGTCAACAACGGTTGTTTTTTCGCTTTTCAGGCGTTCAATTTCAGTGGTACTGCCGGTTTTAAGTATGCGGTCGCCTTTAATGGCTATCGCTTCAACCCGGGGATTGGCAGGGTCTACCGTATAAATATTGCCATTGATCAGAATCATATCTGCGGTCTCGGAAGAACTACATGATTGGAGCAATACCATCGCTGTAAAAAGGAAAAACGCTGTTTTTTTCATTGCAGGACTACTTTTCTTCGCTTGTTCGGGAATTCATAAACAGGTTCCGAAGGTTATACTGCGCCAAATATAGGTTGGAAAGGCAGAATTGCGAACGCTCGCAGCATGAATTACAGCATAGGGCATAAAAAAAGCATAATAAAGCGGGCTTGGGCGCCGAGCTCAATTATGCCTTAACAAACACTATGAACAAACACAGTACAAAAGTAGCTTACCATTCTGTTTAGATCAATTACAGAAAGGTCTATGATTGAACATAGAAGATTTTAAGTTTTACGCCTTAAAGTAAATATAAGTTGCTCATAAAAAGCAAATTGCGTTTTATGAATAAGAACGAAATAGCTATATTTCAGATTCTTCCAGACTTTAAAACACAAGCACCCTGCCTGATACATTTTTTGAGTATCAGACAAATGCTACAAAATTACAGCAACACGTTGACCTTAACTGTAACAGAAATTGTTTCTATTACAGGCAGTGTGCATTGCCCCAAACTCCTTTAAGATTACCAGCCGCCAATATCTTCATTCAAGATACGATACTCTTCGTATTGCACCTTGTAGGAATCCTTCATGGTTTGTGTAGCTTGCTCTGGAGCAGTAATAACACCAATAAAAAGCAGGAAAGTAATGATCGTACTCATAGTTTTAAACATTTTTAAATTTGGTTTAAAACTATGCTTCTTCAAGTTGAGCTACGATAACAAAAAAAACATAAAAAGACAGGGAAGATTTGGGGGTTTTCACTATTTTGACCTTATATTTATCTTATAATCAAATACTTTATTGATTAAATTCACCTCTTTCAGAACACAAAAAAATACAATCTATGCAAGAAATAATAGCCTTAGCTGAATTCGTATCAAAAAATAAGATTAAAAAAATAGAGCAGGTGGCGTTGAAGGGGAAAGCCCGGTCGCACTTAAAAGGACTTTATGAGCTATTGTCGTCGGGTAAAGAAAGTACTGAAGCGGAACTTGTGACGACCTTCTATGGCGATAATCCGCACAAAAACCTGTACTTCTCCAGGTTGAAACGGCAGTTGCGGGACCGATTAGTGAATACCATCTTTCTGATAGATGTGAATGGACCTGCCTTTAATGACTACCAGAAGGCTTACTTCTCCTGTTATAAGGACATGGTTGCTTCAAAAATTCTGATTGGCCGGCACGCCCGACCGGCAGCCATCCCATTGGCTCAGGAGACGCTGAAGAAAGCCTTGCGTTATGGATTCACAGACATTATTCTGGGCGTGGCAAGGGATTTGCAGGTACATTACGGGGGCCTCATCGGGGATAAAAAGAAGTATGCGGAGTACCAAAAAATTGTAGTTCAATACACGAACATTTATTTTGCTGAACTTAAAGCAGAAGACTACTATCTGGGAATCACCATCAACTATGCCAAGTCGCTGGGCAGCAAGGTAGAGTGGGCTGATCTGGCTCAGCAATATTACCAGGAACTGGCGGAAATTATGCAACACACCCAATCCTATCGTTTTTGCTACCTGTTCTATCAAATATCCCTGCTGCGCTATGAAATCACCAATGATTATGCGAACACCCTCAAGGTTTGTGAAGAAGCCCTTGATTTTTTTCAATCAAACGAACAGTATGTGGCGCACTCGCAAACTGTAGTCGTTACCTTTATGAACAAATCATTAGCCTGTCACCTTCGTTTGCAACAATATACAGAAGGGGAAGCCCTTGCCCAAAAGGCGCTGCTGAGTATTCCTGAAGGCTCCATTGGTTGGTTCAATACCCTCAACTACTACATTACGATCTGTTTCCATTCCAAGCAATACCAAAAAGCTTACCATATCTACGAGCAAGCGACGGGGCATCCAAAATTCAAGCACCTGATTCAGAACAAATCGGAAGAATGGAACATCTTCCAGGCTTATGTCTACTACTTTATTGTGTTGGGGAAAATTAAACCCAATCTGCAAAAAAGTAATTCCACCCGATTCAGAGTAAGTAAGTTTTTGAACCAGGTTCCTACCTTTTCACAGGATAAGCAAGGGGGGAACATTTCAATTCTGATTTTGCAGACGCTGTTTTTGCTGGCTCAGGGCGACTACAACAAGATCATTGACCGCGTGGAATCCCTGAATATGTATACCCACCGCTACCTGCGCAAAGATGATACGTTTCGAAGCAACTGCTTCATTAAGATGCTGTTGCAGATGCCCCAGGGCAATTTTGTCTATAAATTAGTATTGCGGAAAGCGCATCGGTATTGGGAAGCGCTTCAAAGTATGCCGCTGGTTACTGCGCGTCAAAATGCAGAATTGGAAGTCGTGCCTTATGAAACGCTGTGGGAATATGTGCTTCAGTCGTTAAAAGGCGCCCCTCCCAAAGAACAGACACTCGACTAAAAAGACAGACGGGATTATCCGCCGCCGTCTTTTTCCCCGTCCTTCTTTTTCTTCTTGAACGGGTTAAACTTTTCCAGCTCGTCTTTGATCTTGTCTTTGCTTTCTTTGCCTGCGCCCTCAAGCACATCGTCTACTTTTTTCTGAGCGGTGGAGTCGAGGACAGCGCCGGCTTTTTCTCCCAATTTGTCCTTAGCCGTCTGGATGGCTTTGTCTTTCGCCTCGTCCACTTTTTTATTGATCACAGCCCGTGCGGTGTCGGCAGCCTGGTTGATTTTTTCATTGACCATTTCTTTGCCTTTTTCAAGCTCGGCTTCTGCTTTTTGGCGCAACTCTTCCTTTTGTTTGTCCAATTCGGCTTTAACTTGCCCTTCGGCAGTTGCGCCAAGCGTTGATTCGCCATCTGCGCCAAGCAACTGGAGTTTGACTTTGGGGTCGGAGATCGAGCCGGTGAGGCTAATCAGCACATTGACAAATTCGCTCTGCTTCAGGTTAACACCGTATTTAGCCGCTTCTTTCTGCAGGGCATTCAACCCGCTCGAGGCCGCAGCGCCAACGGCATTCTGTTCCAGCAACTTGCGGGGCACTTTGGCTTTGACTTTATAGTCCATGTCCTGCGTCAGGCTGTGCGTACCGCCAATTTTCATGGCAATCCCCTGCACCGCGTAGTCGAATTCCTTCAGTTCCACAGCGCCGTTTTTTACTTCAAACCAGTTTTTGGAATCGGTTAACTTTAGATTGTCTTTCAATTCTTTAACATTGAGTGAATTGCCGATGGCTTGCAAGGGTTTGAATCCCTTGATGACCCCATCGAGGGTTTGCAGGAAGCCCTGAGCACTGAGCGAAGACAGGTCGGGCATCATATCTTTGCCCAAACGACCCTCCATGATGAGGGTCGTATTGAATAAACCTTCAATGAATTTACCAATCGGCGCCAACTTTTGGAACGTGTTGAACGTGGCAAAACTCTTCTGGAAATCCATTTTTTTCAAATCGAACTTAAAATTAAAGGCAGGGTTTTCTATGTTTTTTGAATCGTACCCGCCAGCTACAGCCATCGTACCCCCCAGGGTTCGGGTGGTGGCATCTTCCAGAACAACGGCCTGGTTTTCGACAACAAGGCGGCCCTTCAGGTCTTCCAGCACCATATTGGTATAAATGAGCCGGTCTATATCGGCCTGGATATGCATGGCAATATTGGCAGGCACTTGAATTGGTTCCAGGTTTTCTGTCGTTGCCGGGGCTGATGTGCTTCCGGTTGTTGCGGCAGCGGCAGCCGGATCAGTGGTCATAAACTGATTGAGATCAAGCAGTTTGGAGCGGAGTTTAATGTCGCCGCCGAGGGTTCCATCATCAAAGAGGTAGTCAAAAGCGTCGGTAATGACGCCGTTGGCGGTAATGTCGCTTTTGCCGATCTGCGCGCCGATGGTCTCTACCTGCAGGCGATTGGGCTTGGCATTGCCTTTCAGGGAGGCATTGAGCACCCGGTAATCGGCGTATACGATCTCATTCATTTTGGCATCCATCGTGAAGTCGAAGCGGTCAAACGGGCGCTCGCCGGCAGCCGCCACTTCCCCGTCTACCGGGGTTACGGGTTGCTGGGGCGCCGCAGTAGGGGTAGCGGGCGCTGTTTCGGTCAGCCATTCGTTGGCATCAAAGTAGTTGGAGCGTACTTTCAGCGTGCCCGTCATGGTTTTTTTGGGAGAAAACCAGGCTAAGATATTGTCAATAGAGCCACTGGCCTGGATATCGCTTTTGCCCAATTTGGCGTCGAAGCGGTTGAGTTGGACGTTTCGCGGGGTAAAGTCCATCTGCGCATCGCGGATATGGACTGTCGGCATATCCGAAGTGCGGTAGATCAGGTCTTTGAGGCCCAATTGACCGTTCATATTTACCCGCTCGTATTCCTGATTTTCAATAAAAGACAAACGGGTTTTGGCCGAAATATCGGCGGAAATAATCCCTCTGATCTGGTCAATGCCCTGCATCGGAAAGGCTTGCGCCAGTTCGCCCAGGTTGATGATCCCTTTTGCAACCGCGTCCACGTCCGGGTCGGAAATGGGGGTTTTGAGCAAAAACTTGCCTTCAAAAGGATTGCTACCCACTTTCATGGCAAAACGAGATACGTTGACGACTAAGTTGTCGAAATCGCTGTTGGGGCTGTTGACGTCCACTTTTGCCTGGATATTGGCAATGCCCATGGGCAGGTCGGGGTATTTTACGTCGCCGTTTTCGACCATCATTTGCACCCGAAAGGCGGGGTATTGTTCTTTTTCACCGTTGTAAACGCCTTTCACTTCCCCATCCAGGTCAAACTTGCCGTTCACTTTTACATTTTCATATCCTGCGATGTAGGCGCTGGGGATGAGTGAAAACAGGCTTTTAAAATCGTTTTGCGGGGAGCCGAATTTTAAGTCCATCGCAATGTCGTCACCTTCGGGCGGCATTTGCACATAACCTGCTGCGTTCAGTTGCAATTCATTGATGCGCAGAATATTATCCTTCAGTGTGTACTTGCTGTTCTTTTGATCAATGTTGAAAGTCGCCTCTAAGTTCGTCTTTGCCTTGTTGAGCAAATTGATGCCGCCCTGGGCAACCGTCAGCGCCTCAATGGCTGTTTTGGTTCTTAAATCAAAGACATCAATGGTGAAATTGCCTTCACCACTGTGGTTCAGGTTTTTGATTTCCAGGAAAATATCGGCGCTCTTATCGTCGTAAAGGACATTGGCGCCGGCGATGCTGTAGGCTTGCAGGTTGACCTGTAAACCGCTGTAATCCACTTCCTCTGCGGGGGCTTCCGGTGCATCAGACGGCTTTACAATATCGTAGTTGGCAACGCCGTTCTTCAGCACATGCACGTTGATTTCAGGCTTTTCCAAATGCACCGACTGGATTTCGACAGGGCCGCTTCCTTTTAAAACCGACATCAGGTCGAGCGTAAATTCAGCCGATTGCCCGCTGGCCAACCGAATGCCTTCAAATGCGTCAATGCCCGTGACAGAAAAATTCTGCATTTGAAAACTCAGGCTGGGAAAGCTTCTGAACAAGGACAGGCTCACATCCTGAAAATCTACTTTAGCATTGAGCGTGGCATTGATTTCCTGTTTGGCGAAAGCCAGCAATTTGTCTTTAAACAGAAACGGAATGGTGAAGGCGGCTACAACGAGCAGCAGTAACAACACGCCTCCAATAATGAGCATACGCTTTATAACTTTCATAAACCGGTATTTTAATTTGAAAATTAGGCAATTTGAAGATTTGAAGATTAAACGGGAATTTTCAAATTCTCAAATCTTCAAATTTTCAAATTTTCAAATTATCTTCTGCAAATCTATCGAATTCCGGGTAATAGATATTGCTCTTTGGAGCATTGCTTATGGGAATATTAACCATATACCTCCATTAAGCCGGAAAATCCATACTTTTGATGCTCCGGTTGTGGAGAATACATAAAGCAGTGCGACAAAAATAGTAACCTGATATGCAGAGTGAAGAACGCGCCTTTCAGTTGGTTGAGACCCAAAAGGCATTAGATGATTTTTACCGCGATAACGAACAGACTCAATGGATGGCTTTCGACACGGAGTTTGTAGGCGAAAAGCGGTTCGTTACGCGACTTTGTCTGATTCAGGCCGCTACGGAAAAAGGGAACTACCTGATTGACCCATTTGCGATTCCGGATATTTCTCCCTTTTTGAATCTGGTTCAAAACCCGGATTGCATCAAAATTACCCACGCGGGCGATAATGACTACCGGTTGCTTTATACCCTGTATGGCATTACGCCGCGCAATGTTTTTGATACCCAGATCGCTGCCGGTTTTGCGGGGTACAAACACCCGGTTGCTTTTCGCAAATTGGTGGAACAGGAGCTGGGGCGCTCGCTTGATAAAGGGTACGCCGTCACCGACTGGGAGGCGCGGCCTTTTCATAAAAAGCAGTTGGCTTATGCACTCGATGACGTACTGCCGCTGTACCCGATCTGGCAAAGGCTGCAAGAGCGGCTGCGCAAACGGGATCGCTTCCACTGGCTGGAAGAAGAATGCCTTCAATTGGAAAATGCTGCTTCCTATATAAAAGATCACGAACAGGAACTCCTCAACAGCAACCTGATGAAATCACTGCGCCCCAAGGAGCGCCTTTTTTTCCTCCGGCTGATGACCTGGCGCCGCGATCTGGCGGAAAAAAAGAACTATTCCAAAGAAATGATCCTGCCCGAACGGTATTTAGCCGTGCTTGCCCGGGGCATTGCTTCCGGAAAAGAAGCGCTGTTGCACAATCGCCGGGTGCCGGATAAAATGATCGAGCAACACGGCTCGCTTTTTGAGTCTTTTTATCGCCAGGAAGCTACGGATGCCGAGCGTATCCTGCTTGCTCAGGTCGTATCGCAGGAAGATTCGGAGGATCCCCGGGAAGAAATTTTGCTGGAAATGCTCTACCTGCTGGTGCGGCACAAATGTTTGGAAAACGATATTTCGGTGGGGATGGTGATGCCCAAAAACCTCTTGCGCCGCCTCAAAGCTGACGAAGATGCCGGAAGCATGATCAAAGGCTGGAGAAAGGAATTGCTGGGGGAAGAACTGACCACGTGGTTGTTGCGCATCAATGACCTGGAATTGCATGTGGAAGGAGGAAGGATTGGGTTGGTTGTGAAAAATCAGAAATAGGTGGCAGGCAGCAGTTGGCAGTTGGCAGGAGTGGTTTCGTTTCGGATGAAAATTCGAGGTTTTAACACAGCTAATCGCATAGTAACCAACATCTTGATACACGGATGTGACTGCCAACTGAAAACTGCCAACTCCTTAAATAATTAATCAGGATAATGCCGGGACAAAAAATACTGGAAATCAAGAATTTAAAAACCACCTTCCACGCAAACGGACAAGCGATCCGGGCCGTGGGATCCGGGCCGTGGATGGCATTGATTTCCACGTTTTGAAAGGAGAAACCGTGGGCATCGTCGGCGAATCTGGTTCCGGGAAATCGGTTACGGCTTTGTCTGTCATGAAATTGGTGCCGAAACCCGGTGCCATTACCGCCGGCGAAATTTGGTACTTTCCGGAAAACGGAACTCCGACAGACTTAGCCGCATTACCGGAAAAGGCGATGCAAAACTACCGGGGCGCCCGGATTGCCATGATTTTCCAGGAGCCGATGACCTCGCTCAACCCCGTGATGCGCTGTGGAGAACAAGTTGCAGAAGCCATCCGCCTGCATCAAAAAGCTGCACCCAAAATCGCCCGCCAGGAAACCCTGAATTTGTTTGAACAAGTGCAATTGCCCGACCCGGAGCGCATCTATCGCGCGTATCCGCATCAATTGTCCGGCGGACAAAAACAGCGCGTGATGATCGCCATGGCGCTTTCCTGCAAGCCCGATATCCTCATTGCCGATGAGCCGACAACGGCCTTAGACGTCACGGTGCAGCAAACCATTCTGACGCTGCTCAACGAATTGAAACGAAAACTGGGGCTTTCCGTCATTTTTATCAGCCACGACCTCGGCGTGATTGCCCAAATTGCCGACCGCGCTTTGGTCATGTATGGCGGTAAAATCGTGGAACAGGGAAGTGTTTACGAGCTTTTTCAACATCCAAAGCATCCTTACACGAAAGGGTTATTGGCTTGTCGTCCGCCATTAGACCGGCGCTTGCGACGCTTGCCGGTGGTAGAAGATTTTATGGAAATCCAGCAAACTCCGGACGGGAGACAACTGATTGAAAAAGTGGGATCAACGGAGCGCCTTGCTTCCCTTGCGGAAGATCCGCGTGATTACCAGACTCGTCAGACCCTGCTTCAGCAACAACCCGCCTTACTCAGGGTTCAAAACCTGAGCGTCTGGTTTCCGGCCACAAAAAATTGGCTGGGGCAGACGCGCTCGTGGGTAAAAGCGGTGGACGAGGTCAGTTTTGAGGTATTGCCGGGGGAAACGCTGGGTTTGGTGGGCGAATCCGGCTGCGGAAAAACGACGCTGGGACGCGCGCTGCTGCACTTGTTGCCCATCCGGAGCGGTCACATCATTTTTGACGGAAAAGACCTCAATACGTTGGAAGAAAGGGCGATGCGCCGCCTCAGGAAAGATATTCAGATCGTTTTTCAAGACCCTTACGCTTCGCTCAATCCCCGGCTGACGATCGGACAAACCTTGTTGGAACCTTTAGTCCTGCACGGCATCGGCGCCAATGCCAACGACCGTAAAGAGCGGGTGATGGCGCTGTTGCAATCGGTACAGCTCGGGCCGGAATATTTCCACCGTTTTCCGCGCGAGTGTTCAGGCGGACAACGGCAACGAGTGAGCATCGCGCGCGCATTGGCCAGCGAGCCGCGGTTTATCGTTTTTGACGAATCGGTCTCCGCGCTCGATGTTTCGGTACAGGCTCAGGTACTCAACCTGCTCATGGCGTTGCGCGAAGCACGCGGGTTTACCTGTGTTTTTATCTCGCACGACTTATCTGTCGTTAAACTGATGAGTGACCGCCTGTTGGTGATGCACCAGGGGCAAATTGTGGAATCGGGGTATGCGGAAGAGGTATACGCCCATCCTAAAGCTCCGTACACGAAGCAGTTGATCGGGGCTATTCCGGGATAAATTCCTACCGCGTGACACAAAACCTCCTCGCCGCTGATTTTTTCCCTTCCGCTTCAAGCTGGTAAAAATAAACCCCGCTTTCCCAGGTGGATGCATCAATCCGGATGGTTTGTTTGCTGGCGCTGTCATCGAGTTTTTGTTGCCAAACCTGTTGTCCCAATGCATTGAAAACAAGGAGCTTGCTTTCTGAAAATTGCAAATCTGCCGTTTTTTCTATGTCAACAATTGTGTAATCCCGGGCCGGGTTAGGGTAACTTTGAGCCAACCGGAATTGATGAGCGGGTAAAGGTTGAACAGCGGTAAGCAGGCTGTCGGCCAAAAAAACAGACAGATCGTCAAAATAAAACCCATCTCTGTTATTGAACCCGTCAGCAGCCAGCAAAAAGCGCACCGACAATTGGTCGCCAGGTTGAACATAAGGCGTCAGATCCATTTCTTCAGCTACCCATTCCTGCATTAATCTGTCATAAACCGGTTGATTCAGACTTTGAAATTGCCCGCCGGTAGTGGTGTATTTTCCGCAAACCGGAATGTAGGCGCCACCATTTACTGCAATTTGCACTTGCGCATAGTCGTAATTGGGTTCAATGTCCCAACGGGCGCGAAAAAACAACAGCGCCCGATCAAATTCGGTCAGGGTCATTGGCTCGCTTAGTTCCAGTATGGTGGTGGTGTTGTTTGCATAATTGCCACCCGGAGAATCGGTAATGCTGGAAGGGAAAGAATAATAAGCTTCAGTGGTAATTCCCCAGGCGCCGGAATTGACTTCCCAGTTTGCGAGCGTATTGCCTGCATCTTCGAATACCGGCGGCGAAAGCATATAAAAGCAGCGCACAGTGTCTTGTTTGGCATAGAAGCCATTGTCGAGCGTCAATAAAAAAAGCACGGCTTCCCCTTCATTCAAACCGGTATTGGCAAGGGAATAAGAAATGGCGTCTTCGGCGGTGTCATAAGCGGCGAGTTGGAACACTTTTGGAGCGCCGGTGGCAACGATGTTGTCGCTGATAGGGGAGAGGGTTACGGTAAGAGGGCCATTGGTTAATCCGTAGCGCTTAACTTTGAAGGTAATCTCCCCCTGAGGTGCCGTCAGTACCGGGTTGTTGGTGGGCGTAAGAACGCCATAGCGGTGGGGTAGGGCCGCGGCCGTCAAATTCATCAGCATGGTTGCTTTGCAATTTGGAATGATGGCCGATGCTGACGGCCAAAAACCTTCGGTGCCTACTTCGGGCGTCATGGAATAAATACGCGGTTTAATGAAGGCTTCCCCGTACATCCAGTCGTCGGAATTGCCATTCACGACGTAGCCCACCGTTTCTGTTCCAGTGCCTGCCCGAAAGTTATTTTGCAGGGTCATGGCTTCCGCGAAAGCGTCAAATGTTGCAGCTTCAGCGGTAGGTGTGTCGGAATACCCCCAGGGATGCACCAGCAGGTTGCCGTAGGTGTGATAGTTCAAGGCTGTCACAAACTTGCGCTGGTAGCAAAAATCCCTTACCGCTTTTGTTTCGGGCTCCGAAAACGGACCTGTACCGCGGTAGACGCCCGATTGCGGGGTAAAGGAAGAGCCGATGTTGTCAAATCCCCATTGGTAGCCATAATTGCGGTTCAGGTCTACGCCGTAACTGTTGTCGTAGTTTAGTTTTCGATTTTTGCGCCAAAGCCCACCCCCGGCAGGGTTGGTAAATTCATTGTACAAATACCCGTCGGGGTTCACACAAGGGATAAAATACAACGCAGTATTGTTCAACAAAAACTGAACTTCGGGATCAGTCGCATAATTTTCGAGCAGGTACCACATGAAAAAAATGAGCGCCGAAAGGCCGTTAGGCTCCCTGGCGTGGTGTACCCCGGTATACAGGACTTCTTTTTCCTGGGGTTCTACATTGTTGGGGTTATCGGTGATCCGCACCCAATAAATGGGGCGCCCCTCTACGCTTTGTTCGCTTTCGATGGGTGCTTTGGCGCTGATGAGTTGGGGGTATCGCGCAGCCATCGTATCCAAAATATCCAGCATTTCCTGGTAGGTAAAAAAGCCGCCCATAGAGCCCAGTGCAAATTGGGAAGGCGTTTCGTAAGGATAGCGTTCCTGTGGGGAGGGGCATTCATCAGGCGGATTGCGCGGGCTACCTTCCTGGTTTTGTGCAACATAATGCGCCTGCACATCTTCAATCAGTACCTCTGTCCGAAAGCCGGCAGCCTGAATTTTCGCCAGTTCTTCCGATGAAAAATCGCTGATGAAAAACCGCCCGATGGCCAATTCTCCATGAGTAACGTCAATGCCTAATCGGGCCAACTGGAAAACATTGCGGTCGTTTAGCATAATTTTCACTCTGGAATAGGGCGCCTGTTGAGCAAAAACAGACAAACAAGCCCAGCAGAGGCAGAGGAGTAGCGTCGCTTTTTTCATGAATTTAGTTGATTTGAATGATGCAGTTAGAATAACCCGCGGAAAGCAAAGATAATAACCTGCCCCGTCAAAGCTTCTTTGTGTCAGTTTTCTGTCAGCCAATATTCAAATAGCAGCTTATCCCTTCAGGTTTATGGGAAATATGTAACTTTCGCCGCAACTTCTAAATTATTAAACACTCATGGCAAAAAAATACCTCCTCAGCGCTTTCTCACTACTTTGTTTTATGGCGATGGTTCCAATGACGGCCCTCGCGCAACCTGCTTGTCCCGACGGACAATCTTCCATTGTTGTCAGCATCCTGACCGATGGATATGGTTATGAAATATCCTGGTCGGTCGTCGGGGCTAACGGCACGGTTTACCACCAGGTCAATACGCAAACTTACGCCAACAACACGTTGTACCAAACCCAGGTTTGTGTGCCGGCGGAAGAATGCGTTACGATTAACATCCGCGATACTTACGGCGATGGCATCCTGCCTCCGGGATATTTCAACATTACGATGGGTGGCGAACTCATCGCCAGCGGTGGTACCAATTACAATTACTCCTTCTTTGCCACTGCCGGTTGTGCTGACGGGCAAATTTGCAATTTAGCGGATACCATCATCGAAGGCGTTCACCAAACAACCTTCGATGAGCATTGGTATGTATTTATACCGGATTCCACCGGCTCTTATTTAGTGTCTACCTGCGGGTTGGATACCTGCGATACGAAAATCTGGATCTACGACCAATGCCCGGCCAATGGTGGCGCGGATGACAATACCGGCACCATTTTCTACGATGACGACAAAGGTGGATGCGCCCCCCAGGCAAACGTGAACGGCTATTTTGAAGCCGGTGAAATTTATTACATCCGCATTGGCGACAAAGACGAGGCTTGCGGCGACACCATTACCTGGGAAGTCCAGTACCTCGGGCCCATCATCGGTTGTACGGATCTGGGTTCCTGCAATTTTAATCCTTTAGCCACCGTGGATGATGGCTCCTGCCTGCCGCAAACCCACCCCGATTGCCCGGAAGGACCGGACTTGCTGGTGCACCAACAAACATTGGCCAACAGCATCTACCTGACCACCATCAATTCTACCGACGCTTGTCTGGTGGCAGAAGGCTGCCTGCGGGGTTACGGACAGCGCGACATCATTCGTTTTTCCACGCGCATTGACAACATTGGCGAAAAAGATTATTTCATCGGCATCCCGGCTTTTGGCAACCCGCAATTCACCTACGACAATTGCCACAACCATTTTCACTACGATGGCTACGCCGAATATTTGTTGTTCGACAGCGAAGGCAATTCCAGTCCGGTTGGCTATAAAAACGGGTTTTGTGTACTCGATTTATTCTGCCCCAACGGCGGTCTTGCAAAATACGGCTGCGGCAATATGGGCATCTCGGTGGGCTGCGCCGACGAATACAGCTCCGGCCTGCCCTGCCAGTGGATTGATGTAACGGACACGCCCGATGGCACCTACCTCTTCGTGACCCGCGTGAACTGGGACAACGCGCCCGACGCCTTAGGCCGCGTAGAAAAAGATACCCTCAACAACTGGGCGCAGGTCTGTATTACGCTGGATCGTTCCTCCGGTGCATTGCAAATGACGGTGGACGCAAACTGTGCGCCATTTGTTGACTGCTCCGGAACGCCTTATGGCAACGCCCGCCCGGACTGCAATGGCGACTGCAACGGCACGGCACAGATCGGCGACCTTGACGCGAATGGCTTACAGGAAGTCAACGATGCAGTGGCCTACGTGGAAGCCATCTTAGCCGACGACATCGAAGCGGCGCCCTGCAACGACCTCAACGGAGACGGCGACATTACCGTTTTTGATGCGTCGCTGTTAGCCAGTTGCATCAACTATGGCACGGGGCACCTGCACGAGGCAACCGGCGCACACAACCATTGCAATTTTCCTTTCGGCATCACCAATCCCAACGATACCGTGGCGCTCAGCATCATGGCCGCAAATTTTGAAGAAGGGTATATTGATATCGGCATCCGCAACCCGCAGTCGCGCATCAACGCTTACCAGTTTCAATTGGAAGGCGCCATGATCATGGACGTGGAAAACCTGGTAGACCCGGCGGTTTATCCTATTGCGCCGCACGCGAATATCGCGGATGCGATGGTGATCGGCATTTCTTATCAGGATTCAATGATCAACAAGTCGGGCGAGGTGCAGCCGTTGTGCCGCATTCGGTTGTTTGAAATCACTGCCGATACCATTTGCATCAAACAGGTGATTTCAGCCGTGAACAGCAATCAGGAGCAGGCTTTTGCTTTTGTGGAAGGGGATTGCGTGGCGGCGCCGATTGTGACGACTTTTGAGCCGCAAAGCCGCTTGGCCGTTACCATCCAGCCGAACCCAAGTTCCGGCAACGCGCTGCTGCGTTTCGACAACCCGAACCGGCAGAACTTCCAACTCCTGCTGCTTGACGCAAACGGGCGCGTGGTAGGACAATACGAAAAAATTACCGGCAACGAAGTCGCACTAAATGCCACGAACCTGCCAAATGGCGTATATGCTTATCGCCTGATTGGGGATTCGGTGAGTGCTGCGGGGCGCTGGGTGATTCAACGGTAGAGTGTCTGTTTTTATAGTTCGATAGCTGCGTTATGTTTGGCCCCAAAACCGGTCATTTACGCAAGTAAAATCCCGTTTTTGGGGCCAAACATGCCTTGCTCTCAAACTCTAAAAAGCAGACACTAGACTAAATGAACAGACGATAGTTAGGGGCTGTTTTTATAGTCCGATCGTTTTGACTCGGCTTCGACTCCGCTCAGCCGCCAGCTCAACGACCGCAAGCTCGGCCAGTCCCGTAGGGACCTAATGCCGGTAGACATGAAGCATTTCGTATGGTTTCGTGCCGTAGGTACGCAATGTTAGCGCTATATTCAGTACCTACCAAACCTTCTCTTTGGGAATGAGCGTTATGCTTTTCGCGCTCGCAGACAAAACAATCGTGTTTGATTATGAAAAATATATTGGCCTTCTTCTTTTGTATTGCATACTTCACCACTGCCCTCCAGGCCCAAACCGGCTGCGAAATCCAACTCCGCCTCACCGGCTACCCACACGACACCCTCTGGTTTGGCCACACGGTTGGCAAGCGCGCGGTACCGGAATTTTTTGCCTTGCGGCAACCCGACGGCCATTTTCTGTTGAAAAGTGACGCTTCCCTTCCACCAGGCATGTACGCCCTGATTATGAAACGAAACGCCGGGGCGAATTTTCAGCATACGCCTTGCTGGATAGCAGAGGAGCAGCGTAAGTTTGCCGTCAAGGCCGATTACGCCCAGTTGTTCAATACGATTGCGTTTACGGACTCGAAAGAAAATGAAATCTTATACGAATACCTCCGGAACTACCAGGAAATGACCGACCGCTTGGATTCGGCCACCGACAACTGGAAGGAAGCCCAGGACGGGAATACCTTTAAATCAAAAATGATCGCTGAAACGGCGCTGAATCAATACCAATCGTCCTTCATGCGGCAGTACCCTGGCACGCTGACCGCAAAATTGGTGGAACAGACCTTATTCCTCCTGCCGCCCCCGGCCACAAAGCCGTACGTCAGCCTTGAAGCGGAAGCCGATTCGCATTTTCAATGGCAAAAACAGCACTTCTTTGACCGCATGAACTTAGCCGCCGACGATTTTCTGCGCCAACCGCTTTGGCTCGACCGCACAGATTTTTACGTCACCAAACTACCACCGCCGCATCCCGACAGCATGATTTTGTTGCTGAAAACCGTGTTCAAAAAACTCGAACCAAACCGCGACGGATACCAATATTACTTCCGCTACATGATGAATTCGCTGAGCCGCATGAGCCGCTACCGCACTGACGAGGTGTTCGTGTATTTTGTGCGGAAATATGTGGATACGGGCAAAGCAAACTGGATATCGGAAAGCGATCTTGGAAAATACAAGACGGATGCAAATCGCATGGAACCGCTGTTTGTCGGCAAAAAAGCACCCAACGTAACGCTTTACGACAAGGACAACAAAGAAGTGTCTTTGTACAACATCGAGTCGCCGTACACCCTCGTTGCGTTCTGGCGCTACGACTGTTCGCACTGCAACAAAGAGATGCCGGTGGTTAAAAAAGTATACGAAAAGTTTCTGGCGAAGGGACTGAAAGTACTGTCGGTTTGCGGCAACAGCGGAGAAACAACGTTGCCCAAGTGCTGGGAGTTTGTGGAACGTCACGCCCTGCCCGCCGAATGGATGCAGGTGGCCGACCCGTTGCGGCGTTCGCGATTTCCGTCTTTGTTTAACGTCAGCGGCTTTCCCCGGTTATTTTTGTTGGATGCGGATAAAAAGATTTTGTACAAGCAGGGTGGGGAGGCTTCGGAGGAGACGATGAGTCGGGTGTTTGAGAGACTTATGGAGTAGGAGCTACACCCGTGCCCCCCGCCCCCGCAACAAATGATCCGCTACCACCAGCGCCGCCATCGCCTCAACAATCGGCACCGCACGCGGCAATACGCATGGATCGTGCCGCCCTTTTCCGGTAACCATCGCTGGTTCGCCCTGTTCATTCACCGATTCCTGTTCGGCAACAATGGTCGCCACGGGTTTGAACGCCGCGCGAAAGTAAATATCCATACCATTCGAAATGCCGCCCTGGATGCCGCCGGAGTGGTTGGTGCGCGTTTTGATGACCCCGCCGTCGTTGTAGAAGGCGTCGTTATGCTCAGAGCCGCGCAGCGCAACGCCTTCAAAGCCGGAGCCGTACTCGAAACCTTTGCAGGCATTGATGCTTAGGATGGCCTTACCGAGGTCGGCATGAAGCTTGTCAAAAACCGGTTCGCCCAGTCCTGCGGGGCAATTTGGGATGACGCAACTCACCACACCGCCAATGGTGTCACCGGCTTTGCGCACTTCGCGGATCAGCGTCTCCATTTGCATGGCCATATCCGGGTCGGGGCAGCGCACGGGGTTACTTTCGGTGAGCAATAAATTCAAGGCTTCGTAAGGTTGCACCAATTTCAAATGCCCAACCTGGCTCACATAAGCCGAAACGCTGATCCCGTGTTCCAGCAAAAACAGTTTGGCGATGGCGCCTGCAGCAACCCGCGCCGCCGTTTCGCGGGCAGAAGAGCGGCCCCCGCCCCGGTGGTCGCGCAAACCGAATTTTTCTTGCCAGGTAAAATCGGCGTGCGAAGGCCGGAAAGCTTCCGCAATATGGTTGTAATCCTGCGAGCGGGCGTCGGTATTGGGAATCACCATCGCAATGGGCGTTCCGGTGCTTTTGCCTTCAAAGATGCCCGACAGGATTTGTACGGTATCGGATTCTTTCCGCTGGGTGACGATGGCCGACTGTCCCGGACGCCGGCGATCCAGCTCCGATTGGATATAACCCTCGTCAATTGTCAAGCCTGCCGGACAGCCATCCACCACCACGCCAATAGCCGTGCCGTGCGATTCGCCAAAGGTGCTGATCCGAAATACATCCCCAAAAATGCTGCCTGCCATGTTGCGCTGAATTTTATCTGCGAAGGTAGCGACTTCAAAGGAACTTTCTTTGCCGGGAAGCGTTTGTATTCCACCTGTGAGCGTGGGAGGAGGCGGAAAGTTTGTATTTTCGCCCTCTGTAAAGTGTAAACATGAAACATCCCGAATTTTTGGTTCGGGTGCGCTGCACCTAAGTTTGAAGTAAAAATATGCGAGAAATTGCATGATTTGGTCAAAATTTAGGATGTCTCATGTTTGCAAATTTGCCAACCCCGCTCTATGCGGGACAAACTTTGCCCTTTGCCCTTTCACCCAACCCCAATTTTCGTTAAACGACATAATGACATGGAACTGGAACCGAAGGATTTATACGAAAAATTAGAATTCAATAAAGTCATCGAGTTGCTGGAGGAGGCTTGTCTGGGCGAACAAGGCCGCGAGGCCGTGCACCAGATAGCGCCGTTGGATGACCGCCAGGCCATCGAGCGCCTGCTGGAGGAAGTGAAGGAATACAAACTCACCATCGAGCAGAACGACCCGTTTCCGATCAAAACGTATTTCGAGATCACCGAAGACTTGCGAATGCTGGAAATCGTGGATTTCGTACTCCCGGAAGAAGGGTTTCGGCGCATCAACATCGTGTTGCTGTTTGTGCGCGACATGTTCCGGTTTTTCAATGCATCGCGCCGACTGATTTATCCCGCCCTGTACGACATCATCCGGCCTGTGCCTTTTGATGAAAGCCTGCTCGACGCCATTGAGCGGGTGATTGACGAAGACGGCAATATCCGGCCCGACGCTTCGCCCAAATTGCTGAAAATCCGCAAAAGCATCCAGGCCCGCCAGAAAGAATTGGATAAAGTGTTCCGGATGCTGGCCAATGAATACCGCAACAAAGGCTTGCTCAGCGACAACGTGGAAAGTTTCCGGAATGGCAGGCGGGTATTGAGCGTACCATCCGAGCACAAGCGCAAAATCAGGGGCATCATCCACGATGAATCTACGACGGGGAAAACGGCGTTCATCGAACCCGAACCCGTGATCGAAATCAACAACGATATTTTTGACTTAGAAACCGAAGAGCGCCGCGAAATCTACCGCATCCTCAAGGAGTTGAGTACCACGGTGCGCCCTTACGTTCCTGTGATGCGCGACTACCAGGAACTCATCATCCGGTTCGATCTGGTTCATGCCAAAGCCCGGTTAGCGGTGCGCATGAACGCCAACTTGCCGCGGTTGGTGAAGCGTTTGGTCATCAGTGTTCAGGATGCCTACCACCCTTTGCTGTATTTAAAAAACAAACAATCCGACAAAACGACGGTTCCTTTCAACCTCACGTTGTCGCAACACAATAGAATCCTCATGCTGAGCGGCCCCAACGCCGGCGGTAAATCGGTGACGATGAAGTCCGTGGGCTTGCTGCAACTGATGCTGCAATGCGGGTTGCTCATTCCGGTGAGTCAGGAATCGGAAATGGGCGTTTTTGGTAAGTTTTTTGCGGACATCGGCGACCAGCAATCGCTCGAGGACGACCTCAGTACGTACAGTTCAAGATTGGCAAATGCCCGGCTGTTTCTGGAACAGGCCGACGACCGCACACTGGTGCTGATTGACGAATTTGGTTCAGGAACCGACCCAAAAATTGGGGGCGCAATTGCCGAAGGGGTGCTGCGCGAACTGAACTTCAGGAAAGTATTCGGGGTCGTTACCACGCACTACTCCAACCTCAAGGTTTTTGCATTCAAAACAAAAGGCTTAGTCAACGGCTCCATGTTTTTTGACAAAGACCACCTTTTGCCCACGTATGAACTGAAAGTCGGGCGGCCGGGCAGTTCTTATGCGTTTGAAATTGCAGAAAAAATTGGCCTCGACGACCGGGTGATGCAATACGCGCGCCAGAAAATTGGTCAAAATGAAAAAGCGGTAGACGAGTTGCTCGTAGATTTGCAGCGAGAAAAGCAGGAGTCGGAGGAACTGCTCAAAGAATTGAGTCAAAAGCAACAGCAACTCGATAAACTGATCCGCAACTACGAACAATTGCACCTCGACCTCGAATTCCGGCGCAAAAAAGTGAAGTTGGAAACAAAAGAGAAAGACTTCGAGCAGACGGCGCAGCAAAACAAGGACTTCGAGCGCATCATCCGGGAAATCAAGGAAGCACAGAACCTCGAAAAGGCGAAAGAATTGGCCATGAAAGCCAAAGAAAGCCGCCGTCAGATCGAGGAAGAAATCGTCCAGATCAAGGAAGAAATTTACCAGCCCATTCTCTCCAATAAAAAAGCGGGAGTCAAAATCGGCGATTACGTCAAACTGCGCAGCGGCGGCGCTACAGGGGTCGTGGAAGCCGTCGAAAAAGGCAAAGCGATCGTGCTGATGGGGCAAATGCGCATGAAAATCAACGCTGCCGATTTGTTGCAGGCCAACGAGCCGCTCGATGTGCAATCACAGCGCAGCGTTCAATCCGACGCGGTGCAACAGGCCGCTGCTTTCCAACCCAAAATTGACGTACGCGGGATGCGCATGGATGAAGCCATGAAAACGGTAGAAGAATTTGTAGACCGGGCGATCGTCAACGGCTCGGCAGAGTTGCGCATCGTGCACGGCAAGGGCGACGGCATCCTGCGCAAAGTGGTGCGCCAAAAACTGAGGGAATACAATATGCCCGTGGAAATTTCGCATCCGCCGGCCGAAGATGGCGGGGATGGGGTGACGATTGTGAGGATTTGATTTGATGAAGATTCAAAAACTGAGTATTCGAAGATTTGAGTATCTGAGTATTTGAGGAAAACGTAAGCCCTCAAATACTCAAATACTCAAATAACCGAATCCTCAACCCTTAAAACACTTCCAGTCCTGCAAAGTGAAACGCAGATTCAATGGCTGCATTTTCGTCTGAATCGGAGCCATGAACGGCGTTTTCGCCAACATTTTTTGCATAGAGCGCGCGAATGGTGCCCGCTTCGGCTTTTGCCGGATCTGTTGCGCCAATCAGTTTGCGGAAATCTTCCACAGCGTTTTCTTTTTCAAGAACGGCTGCAACGATTGGGCCCGAAGACATAAATTCAACCAATTCGCCGTAAAAAGGGCGTTCTTTGTGAACAGCATAAAATGCGCCTGCTGTTTGAGCAGACATGCGCGTAAGTTTCATTGCCACAATGCGGAAACCCGCTTTGTTGATTTGAGCCAGAATAGCGCCAATGTGTCCCGCAGCTACAGCGTCGGGTTTGATCATGGTGAATGTGCGGTTGCCTGTCATATTCCTGATAGTTATGATAATTTGAAAGGTAAAGGGTCTTAAAAAACGCCGCAAAGGTAAGAATCACTCAATATTTTCATAACAATTTCTAATTTCGCAGCCTGATTCTAATAAGCGCATGGAATACATTAGTGAAATACGGTCTTTACTGGCTTCGCCTAAAGACATCATCATTACCTCGCACCGCAATCCTGACGGCGATGCCCTTGGCTCTTCGCTTGCGCTTTATCACTATTTGATACAGTCGGGCCACCAGGTACAAATTCTTTTTCCGTCCGATTACCCGGATTTTTTTGACTGGCTGCCCGACATTAAGCGCATTCTTGATTTCGACAACAACCCGGACGAGTGCAAAGTCATCGCTGAACGGGCGCAGATCGCTTTTTACCTCGATTTTAACTCGATTGACCGCATTGACAAGCTGGGCGAACTACTCGACGGGCTGAATATGCGCAAAATTATGATTGACCACCACCTCTATCCGGAACCGGCAGCCGACTACATTATTTCAGACACGACGGCCAGTTCTACCTGCGAAATGGTGTTCGATTTTATTTGCGCACTTGGCGATAAAAAGGCCATTAACCGCACGATCGGCGATTGCCTGTATACCGGAATTGTAACCGATACGGGGTCTTTCAAGTACAGTACTTCGCCAAAGTTGTTCCGAATCGTATCGGAGTTGCTGGAGCTTGGCGTTGATGATTATGAATTGCAGGACCTTATTGCCAATAACCTGAATGAAAAGCAGTTGCGACTGCTTGGTCATTGCCTCGACAACCGGATGGAAATCCTGCCGGAATTCAAAACCGGGATTATTTCCCTCACTAAGGAAGATTACGCGACGTTCGATATCCAGCGGGGAGACACGGAAGGCATTGTGAATTACCTGCTCAAATTGCGGGAAATTCAGTTTGCCGCTTTCTTTATGGAGCAACCCACCATTGTTAAAATGTCTTTTCGTTCAAAAGGCGATTTTTCTGTTCATGAATTGGCCCGGCAGCACTTCAAAGGCGGCGGTCACAAAAACGCATCCGGCGGCTCTTCTTTTCAGACCCTCAGTGCAACATTAAAGCGTTTCAAGGCATTATTGCCGGAGTATGCAAGCGAACTTAATCACTAATTTATACCTATTTTTATGAGAATCACTTTGTTTTTTTTATTGCTGGGCGCCATCGCTTTGGTATCCTGCCAACCGGAAAAGCAGAAAACCAGCCAGGGCTACGAATATATCGTGCATAAAAGCACCGGAACTGAAAAGCCTAAGGCAGGAGACTATGTTTACTTTCATGCCTATGTTCGCAATGGCGACTCAGTGGTGATGAATACCCGTACGCAGCCTCAATTGCCGCATTTCCAACTGTCTGATCCAACCGCGCCGAAAGAGCCAGGCCAGCAGCCTTCACCGGTAGAAGACGTCCTACGGATGTTAGGCGTTGGCGACAGTGCAACGATCTTTATTCCTTTGGATACCGTGACCAACAAGCCGGTCGGGTTTGAAGATGCCAAGATGCTCTACTACGATATCGTACTGATGGACATCAAAACAAACGAAGAATACATGGGCGAGGCGGAAGCAGAACGCAAAAAGAAAATGGCGGAAGCGGAAGTCACCATGGCCAGACTGCCTGAAATTGAAGCCTCAGCAGCTGATATACTCAAAAAATACAAATCCGGTGCGCTGGCAAGCCAGATCAAAACAACGGCTTCCGGCCTGAAATACCTGATTCAGGAAGAAGGCAGCGGCCCGATGCCTGCCCTCGGCAAACCGGTAACGGTTCACTACCACGGCTTATTGACGGACGGTAAGATGTTTGACAGTTCTTTCGGACGTGGCGAACCCATCGAGTTCCCCTTAGGCGTTGGTCAGGTCATTCCGGGATGGGACGAAGGTCTTGCGTTGCTGAAAGAAGGCACCAAAGCCACCCTCTTCATTCCTTACGAACTGGCTTACGGCGAAGCTGGCAGCCCGCCGGTGATTCCTGCAAAAGCTGAACTGGTTTTCTACGTGGAGCTTGTGAAAGCGCAGTAATTTTTTTGAGGATTTGAGGATTTGAGTAATCGAGTATTTCAAAGCACGATTCAAATCCTCAAATCCTCAGATATTCAAATCCTCAAATACTCAACTCTTCAAATACTCATACATGACCATCGAGCAATTAAAAAATCTAAAAGACCGATTAGGTGTTCTGGGGAGGTATCTTTGACGTCCCGGGACGATTGATACAAATTGAAGAAAAAGAACAACAATCCCTGGACCCAAACTTCTGGAATGATCCGAAAGCTGCCGAAGCGGTGCTCAAGGATATGAAAATGCACAAAAATTGGGTTCGGCAATACCAAACAACCGCCGGACATGTAGACGACCTCGAAGTGCTGTACGATTTTTTCCGCGAAGGAGAAGCGACGGAAGCCGAGGTAGACGCCAAATTTAAAGAAGCCCTCGAATCCGTTGAGGAGCTTGAATTCCGCTCCACCCTCAACCGCCCCGAAGATGAACTGGGGTGCATCCTCGAAATCAACGCAGGCGCCGGCGGCACGGAAAGCTGCGACTGGTCGGAAATGTTGCTGCGCATGTACACCATGTGGGCAGAACGCAGCGGCTTTAAAGTGACGGAACTCAACCGTCAGGACGGCGACCAGGCGGGCATTAAATCAGTAGAAATTGAAATTGAAGGGGACTTCGCCTACGGATGGCTCAAAGGCGAAAACGGCGTACACCGCTTGGTGCGCGTGAGTCCGTTCAACTCGCAGGGCAAACGCATGACCTCTTTCTCCTCAGTATTTGTGCACCCCATGGTGGACGAACGCATCCAGGTAGACATCAATCCCGTTGATCTGGAATGGGATACCTTTCGCGCAAGCGGCGCTGGCGGACAGCACGTTAACCGGACGGAGTCTGCCGTCAGGGTTCGGCACTTGCCCAGCGGCCTTGTCGTGGAATGCCAGCAGGAACGCAGCCAAATCCAAAACCGCGAGACCGCGATGCGGATGTTGCGGTCAAAACTCTACGAGCTGGAGCTCAAAAAGCAACAGGCGGAACGCGAAAAAGTAGAAGCCGGCAAAATGAAAAATGAGTGGGGCTCTCAAATCCGCAGTTACGTACTCGATGATCGTCGGGTAAAAGACCATCGAACGGGCCACCAAACCAGCCAAACCGATGCCGTTTTGGACGGTGATTTGGATGGGTTTTTGAAGGCGTTTTTGATGCACCGGGAGGAGGTAGAGTAGCGCCAAAAAACAAAAAGGCCAGCGTTTTCACGCTGACCTTTTTTGTAGACCCGCAAGGATTCGAACCTAGACAAGCAGAACCAAAATCTGATGTGCTACCATTACACTACGGGTCTTTATAGCACTGAATGCGCCACTGCCGTTTAAAGCGCTGCAAAATTACAACAAAAGACAAAACGTAAAAGGTTCCGGCGAAAAAAATTAGCCAAGTAGCTAAATTTTTTTCGCCGGCGAATGCAAATCATAGTAAAAAGATGGTAAACATGAGGTGTCCCATGTTTTTCAAGGCCGGTCCTGTAGGGACCTAATGCCGGTAGACCTAATAGTCATCCGACATTTTATCTTCATCGCTGAAGTTGTCGAAGTCAATGTCGTCGCTTTCGGCGATGTCGTCTTCTTCTTTGTCGTAGTCGAAATCAATGTCATTGAATTCACGATCGAAATCAATATCATCTTCTTCTTTAACCGCTGATTTGGCGGCTGCCGGATTCGTGGATGATTTTTTGATCACCTTGGTAATGATTTTCGGCGTTGCAGGCGCAGGCGTTTCAGATTCCGCCTTTTGGATATAGGGCGTTTTGGTGATTTTGGTCACCGTCTTCTCGTCCGTTTGCTTTTGCTCTTCGTTCTTCGCGAGCACGCTTTTGGTGGTCGTAGGCACAGCCAGCAGGCGGCGTTTGTCAATCAGTTCGCCGGTAACAATACAAATCCCGTAGGTCTTGTTTTTGATTCTGACGAGGGCGTTCTCCAAATCCTGAATATACTTTCGCTGGCGAATGGCCATCGTATTGAGCATCTCCACTTCGTTGTTGATGCTGCTGTCATCCATCCAGTCGCCACCATGTTCATCGCCTGTATTTTCAGTGATTTCCCATATTTGCTCCTGAAGCTTCTGAAGTTGCTCGCGCGAATTGTCCAGCTTCGTTGTGACCAGGGTTTTGAATTCCGCCAGTTCTTCGTCGGGGTATCTAGCCGTTCCGGATATTTCAGACATGGCAAGTCTTGTTTTGGTGTAAAGTAATGTAAAGAAAAATGGCAACCCGCTCCCAAACAAATTGATTGCGTTTGGCAACAGGCGCCAAATTTTAGCGCGAAATTAGTTTATTTTTTTATACTCCGCCACCAAGATTTTTATTTGACATAAGATCAGGCGTGACAGGTTGGACGCCGCACGCCGGAGTTGATCCGGCGGGCGTACCTTTGTGAAAGCAAGCGTTTAGAATTGAAACAAGCTCCCCAGTCGTTGCAGCAGCGGTTTGCGTCTGCTCGGCTTTTCTGCTTTGTCCTTTTGTTCGGTGTCGGCAAAAGGTTTGGCTTGAGGCAGGTCTTTCAATTGCCCTTCTGCGTTAAGGGCAACGTACGGTTGCATTTCTTCTCCGCAAAACTCTTCGAAACCTTCGGAGAAGTTCTGCTCTTTCGTTCTTTTTAAGGCAGGCATTAGGAATTATGAATTTGGATGTTCAAGAAATATAGTGTTCAACTGTTGCAATATAATGGAATTTTCAAAAACTTCTGAAAAAAAAGACAGCTTTTAACGGCGATTTAACAAGATAAATGCATTTTATTCAGACGTTCTCTTCAAACAACGCAAAAACGAGGAAAATGGCTGCCTGAATTGCCGGGAAATTGCAATATTTTTTTTCACAAAAGACTGATTCCCAAAAACTCTATGCCCCTTGAGCTAACCCTGGAGCGCAAAACCAATTCCTCTTTTTATAGACGTTGCTAATGAACGCATGGATACAGATTTCTGTTTCTCATTTACACATTTTTTTTTAACCTTTTTACGACGCGCGAAAGGTTCATTTTCTGAACGTTATGATCGAATCACCCCGGTGAAAGCGCCGATGGTCTGTAAATCGAACGTTAAATCTTGAAATTGTAGGCATCCGGTGGACACAGCCGGAATAACTTTGAGCCAAAATTTAAAAACCACTTGCATGAGTGATGCCGCTACCCACACGAAAACAGTAGCCAAAATGGTACATCCCGGAGAATTTGAAGCGCTGAACCACTGGTACCCCAGGGCGCTTAATGCCACCATCCACCCAATGGTGAATTTTTTTCTTTTTCTAAGCCAGGAACGCATCATCAACCGCTATTGTCATTTGCATCCAACCGTTGATGCAGCCGCTTTGCGCGAAATCCTCAATTACCGCTGCAAGTATTTCCATTGGGCCGGCGCCGATTTGCTGAACGTGACTTCTGCCGGGGGCAAACGCCAGATGGTGGTGATTGAAAATAACTCCTGCCCTTCCGGCCAAAAATCCATGCCCTGGGTAGAAGACAGCCAGGAGCAGGGCAGTTACCGCTGGTTAGTGGAACGCTCTTTTAAGTCATTTGCCGGAAAAAGCAAGCGCTCGGCCATACCCGGTGCGCTCGCAGTTATTTACGACAAAAACCCGATGGAAGCTTCCGGGTATGCCGCCGTCATTGCGGATGTAATGAAGGAACCGGTGTATTACGCCGATTTTTACGAAAATGACAAAGACCCCGCGGTTCGGTTTGAGGATGGCATCATGTACATCCGCGACGAAAAGGAGCAATGGCAGCCGATTCGCGCCGCTTTTCGCTACCTGACCCAACGCCCCTGGAATCGCTTGCCACTGAACAGCAAAACCCGGATTTTTAACCCCATCATTGCTTGTCTGGCCGGTGGTCGAAACAAAATGGTTGCCGCCAAGGCCTACGATATTTTTAATACAGAATTGGCAGAAAGCGGCCTGAAAATCAACGTGCCGGAAACCATCTGGGACGTAAGCAAAAATGAAGTGCCGCTGTGGGTGAAAAAAATGGGCGGACACGCGGTGGTGAAAGTGCCGTACAGCAACGCCGGCCAGGGCGTTTATACCATCGTGAGCAAAGAGGAATTAGATGCTTTTATGAGCTTAGATTTTCCTTACGATCGCTTCATTGTGCAAAGCCTGATCGGCAACTACCACTGGAGTTCTGCCGGCCCAAAAGGGAAGTTGTACCACGTGGGCACCATTCCCAACTCAAAAGGAAAAACTTATGTGGCCGACCTGCGCATGATGGTCAGCTCTACCGACCAGGGCATTCGCCCGATTTGCGTGTATGCCCGCCGTGCTAAAAAACCGCTGGAAGACCAGATTGAAGACGGCGTGCAGTCGTGGGACATGCTGGGTACCAACCTGTCGTTTAAAAATCCCGATGGCTCCTGGGGCAGCGATACCGATCGCTTAGTGCTGATGGATCGGCGCGATTTCAACAAACTCGGCATCGGCATTGATGACCTCATCGAGGCGTATATTCAAACGGTGCTTTCCACGGTAGCCATTGACCAGATGGCGCAGACTTTAGTGAACAAACAGGGCAAATTCCGGATGCGCCTTTTCCAGTCGCTGAATAATGACGATGCGTTGATTTCAGAGATTATGCGGTAATTTTTTCAAATTGGCAAGTTTGCAAAGGGTAAATTTGCACACTTGCCCTTTGCAAACTTGCCAATTTGCCCCTTCCACAGTTGCCCTTTACCTCAAAATTCGTATATTTGGACATTCAAATCTGACAAAATATGCCGGAAACCATTGCCCGCAAAAAAAAGCCTGCCGCCAAAGCTGCTGCCATACCGGATATTCTCATCCGTGATATAGTAGATGGACGCCCATTTTATTATAAGGGCTATCAAAAAGTGGTAAAAAGGCTATTAAAACCCGAAGACATCATGGGAGCAAGTGGATTGCAATCTGTTTTGGTAATGTATTTGAATACTTTATTAATCAAATACCTAAATCTTGACAGTTATTATGTATTCACCTCCGAATCCGGCAACCACCTTGCGAAAAACCTTAACTATGGCCTTGATTTGGCTGTCTATGAAGCTACCATCTTGACCCCCGATCGCATTACCACAAAATATGTGGATGTGCCACCGAGACTGGTTGTGGAAGTCGACGTTCGGGTAGACACGGAACCGCTTTCCGAAATTGATTTTATCCACCTGAAAACCCAGCGTCTGCTAGAATATGGGGTAAAAAGAGTAATCTGGGTGACGCCTGCTACCCAAAAAGTATTGATCGCTGAGTTGGATAAAGACTGGTTAGTGCGAGACTGGAACAAACCGTTCGAACTCTGGCCGGGCATTGAGGCCAATGTCGGCGCATACCTGAAGGAGCGGGGGATTGAGGTATAGCAAACAAGCACGAAAAAATGAACCAACCGCCGTTAATGCCGGGTGTGGAAGCACCCATCGTACAGGAATTGAACATAGCAGCCATCGCGCCGGGAACCATTGCCCGGCTTTGGATACAGGTAATTTCGGATGGATTAGGTCAGCCGATTTGTATCCCGGTAATTATTGCAAAAGGCGCCAGGCCGGGGAGAACCCTGGGATTGACCGCCGCCCTGCACGGCAACGAACTCAACGGCATTCCCATCATTCAGCGGTTGTTCCGCCAGCTCGATCCACTTCGACTTTCCGGCACCCTGATCGGCATTCCGGTGGTGAATGCGCCGTCGTTTATCCGGCAGGAACGCTTTTATTTAGATGGTCGGGACCTCAACCACCTCATGCCCGGACGACCCGACGGCAGCGCCAGCGAGGTTTACGCACACAGCGTATTCAACAGTTTCGTTGGTTCGTTGGACTACTTAGTTGATTTGCACACGGCCAGTTCCGGCAGGATCAACAGTTTTTACGTGCGGGCAGACATGGACAACCCGGAAACGCGGCAAGCGGCGTTACTGCAAAACCCGCAGATCATCGTGCACAACCCGCCTTCCGACGGCACGCTCCGCGGCGCAGCTACGGCACGAGGGGTTCATGCCATTACGCTGGAATTAGGCGATCCCAACATTTTTCAAAAAAACCTGATCAGCGCAGGGCTGGCAGGCATCCAAAACCTGATGGTTCACTTGGGAATGACAGAGGGCGTCCTCGTTCCGCCTTTGCACCAGCCGGTTTTGTGCCGAAAATCCTATTGGCTTTACGCCGACGAAGGCGGCATCCTCACCGTGCGCCCGAATCTGACTGATTTTTTGGAAAAAGGACAGCGCATCGCGTCCGTCCGCAATATTTTTGGCGACTTAGTGAAGACTTACGAAGCACCGGAAGCAGGCATTGTAATTGGAAAAAGCGTCAATCCGGTGAACCACAGCGGGGGAAGGATTTTGCATTTGGGCGTGGTTTGAGGAATTAGTTGGCAGTTTGCAGGAGAAGAGTTGGCAGGTTGGGTTTAACGTGAGTTCGGGCATTTACTGGTTGAAAACAAGGGTTTTGTGATTTGTAGTCGCTCCACTTTGCGTTCTTTGCGATAAATCTTTGCGTTCTTTGCGTTAAGAAAAATTAACCGCAAAACTTGTCCCGCTCACGGGAGGCGCTAAGGGAATCGCAAAGATCGCAAGGCGATAATAGTCAATGTGGTAGGTTTGCCAAATGAGTTGGCACAAAATACAATTGGCAGTTTCGGGTCAAGACGACTCAAAACTGCCAACTGAAGAAGAATTGAAAGCTTCAATATAATTACGATATTTTCAATCGTTGATTAACAGCATTTTGCAATCTAACACTGACTGTCAACTGTTTTCCTGCCAACTGCCAACTGTATAGTCGGTAACCAACATTTTGAACACTAAACTTGACTGCCAACTGTTCTCCTGCCAACTGCCAACTGTTTTTCTACTGTAACACAGCTTCCTTCTCCTCAATCATCTTGCGGATGTTGATCAGCGCGTAGCGCATACGGCCCAGGGCGGTATTGATGCTGACGCGGGTGAGCTTGGCGATTTCTTTGAAGCTCATGTCCGCATAGTGACGCAGGATGACCACTTCGCGTTGTTCCGGCGGGAGCATATCAATCAGGTGGCGCACTTTGTCGTGCGTCTGGCTGCGGATGATGTGCTGCTCCGCGTTATCGTCAGATGAATGAAGTACATCGAAGATGTCGAATGTGTCGGTTGGCGCCACCTGAGGGCGGCGTTTAGTGCGGCGGAAATAATCCACGCACATATTGTAGGAGATACGCATGGCCCACTGAAGGAATTTGCCCTCGTGGTTGTATTTCCCCTTTCGGAGGGTATCTACAATTTTAATGAAGACTTCCTGAAAAATATCTTCTGCAAGGCTTTGTTCCTTGACAAACAGATAGATAGAAGTATAAATTTTTTGCTGGTGCCGATTGAGCAACTCTTCGAAAGCGCGCTCATTTCCTTCCAGATAGCAGGCGATTAACTGCTGATCGTTAAGCATTGTAACTTGCATAACTAAATAACTTTAAAGAGTGATGGGATTACCAAATTATTTAGTGTAAGCGTTACAATCGATAACAGTTATGTTTTGGTGAAAAAAAGAAGTTTGTTATTGAATACTGACCAAAGATAAAGACGCAATTCTAATGCCGGCCATTTTTTGGGCAGTTTTTTACGATGTTAACAAAAAATTAACAAAACCAACAAAATAAATCGCATCCTGAATTTATCAAATACTTTCTTTTTCAACAAGTTGGCTGAATCCGGACAAAAATCAGGGAATCGGATTGTTAAAAGGCATCCGGATCAGATTTTGTCGCTTTTTAACGCTTGCCTTTTCCGGTGATCTTGGCGTCTTTGTTAAATTTTTTGCGAATTTTTTGCAGGGCGTCCCGGAGTTCTGACTCATTTTCATACGCCATTTGCACACTGACCTGGGTGAGCCGGCCTCTTTTGTCGGTGAATGGCTCGTAGCCCGCTTCGTACAATTTCGAAATGAGCCGTTTGACGTTGTCCTCGTTAGAAAAAGCGCCGATCACAATGGTGCCGTACTTCTGATTGGGCGCCATCGTAATGCTTTCCGTATCGGCTTCGGTGTTTGTTCCCGTTTCATCGGGATCGGTGTCCTCTTCCTGGCCGAGCGCTTCGGGGAGTTCGGCAGGCACATCGGGCGTTTCGGTTTCTGAAGAAGGGCTGACGTTCACTCGGGAAGGCGGTAAAACCTCCGCAATCGGCGCGTCCGGCGCCTTCGTTCCGGGCCAGAACAACAGCAACAGGGTCGTCGCTAAAGAAATTGCCCCGATAATCGCAGCTATTTTCCTGTATTGCCGGAACCAGGTTAAGGCCAACTGGTTGAAATTTTGTGCAGCCGGCAATTCAGGAGCTAATCGCTCCTCGCTGCTTTTCTGGGCGCGCAACACCGGGTAGAACTGCACCGTTGGCAGACCAAAAGTATCCGTATTAAAATTGGTATTATCAGGTAGAAAGCGGAGTTGTTGCTCAAAATCGCGGTAAAGTCGTCCGACTTCCGGAATGATGACGATTTCGCGGCGTTCGAGCGCACTTTTTACCTGCGCCACAAAATCCGCTACCAGTTTTTCCGCTTCCGCGTGGGAAAGATGCCCTTTTTGAACTAAGCAGTTGATCAATAATCCGTCATTGACCGCCAGGTTGGCATTGAACGTCCATTCTTTAGATGGCGGACTGATCTTGCCCTGGACGTGCTCAATTGCAGCAGGCTTGTATTGGCCGACCAGCGATCCCAGACCGGGAATGCTCACCGTATCCTGTTCGTAAAGCAATGCTGCAATGCATGCGCCAACGTCTATATCCATAGCCAAACAAAACTTTATTGGGCTAAGGTAAGGTTTTTTTTTAGAACCTGTTCATTTTCATATCTTGACGCTTTAGAAACATACTTTTACGAAGTCCTGACAGAAGACCGCACCAAATCCCCCAACAGTTCCTTAGTTTTGTTGTTCTAACGTGAACTCGGGCATTTTTTAAGGAACGGCGGGCTAAAGCCCGCGAAACGAAGGGCGCCGTGCTATGTTTCGCGGGCTTTAGTCCGCCTTGTTTCCTCAAAAGGTGCAAAATCCTGGCCACGGTTGTTGCAAAGCACTCGTTTTCAGGTAGTAAATTCCCGATCCCACGTTGTTCTAATGAAGTTTCAAGCACTACCATTATGAATCCAAACTATTCGCGCGAACGCTCAGGCAAACTATACGAAGCAGCCAAACAGTATTTTCCGGGCGGGGTGAACTCGCCAGTTCGGGCTTTCCGTTCAGTGACCGGCCCTCCGGTTTTCATTAAAAAAGGCGATGGCAGCCGCCTGTGGGATGAAGACGACAACGAATACATAGATTTTTGCGCATCCTGGGGGCCGCTGATTCTGGGGCACAACAACCGGGCGATCTTTGAACGGGTGATGGAAGCAGCCGCCAACGGCCTTTCGTTTGGCGCGCCCACGCAATGGGGTAACCGCCTCGGTAAGTTGCTGTTGGACAACAACCGCTACATCGAAAAAATGCGTTTTGTCAGTTCGGGCACAGAAGCCGTGATGTCGGCCATCCGCTTGGCTCGCGGCGCTACGGGCAGGAACAAGATCATCAAATTTGAAGGGTGTTACCACGGGCATCTCGATTCGCTGTTGGTGAAAGCAGGCTCGGGGTTGGTTACCTTTGGGGTGAGTACCTCGGCGGGCATTCCGGAAGCTTTTGCCAAAGAAACCCTCGTATTGCCATTGAACGACGGCGAACTTTTAGAAAAAACACTGGCCGAACATGGCCATGATGTCGCCTGCATCATCATCGAGCCTGTGCCGGCCAACAATGGCTTGCTGCTGCAAGACCGCTCTTTTTTAGAATTACTGCGGTTGAAATGTACAGAATACGGCGCACTGCTGATCTTTGACGAAGTAATTTCGGGGTTCCGGGTCGGCTTTGAGGGCGCAGCGGGGCATTATGGCATCCAGCCGGATATTTTGACTTACGGCAAAATCATTGGCGGCGGGATGCCGGTCGGCGCTTATGGCGCTAATCGGGAATTGATGGGCCATATTGCGCCCGACGGGCCGGTGTATCAGGCCGGTACACTGTCGGCAAATCCGGTGGCGATGGCTGCCGGGTTGGCGGCTTTGGAGCAACTATTAGCTCCGGGATTCTATGAGGCGCTGGAGCGCAAAACGCAGTTCTTTGTGCAGGCGGTGCAAAACCATTGCGATGCAAAAGGCTACGAAGTCAGCATTCCGCAAATCGCATCCATTTTCTGGATCGCATTCAGCCGTGAACGCATCGTTACTGCGGATCAGATTGACCCCAAAAGCATGGATAAATTCAAGGTACTGCACTTAGAATTGTTGAAAAGGGGCATTTATTTTGGCCCGTCCGGCTATGAAGTCGGGTTCGTTTCGGCGGCACATTCGGAAGCGGATATGGAATTGGCTGCCACTAAAGTGAATGAGGCGATGGATGTGGCACTATCCCCCTAACCCCCCGAAGGCAGAGGTGATCAGTTCTACATGTTCACCACGTTTTGAAGAAGGATTGATGAGAGATGATTGATAAATGATGATTGATGATGTAAAACATACACACGATGTTTACGTATCTCTTACATTAACAATCATCAATCATGTAATCGTCAATCATCAATAAAAAATAAAAATGTACGATTAAGCATCATTTTATAGAACTGATCACCTCTGCCCCGAAGGGGGAATACCGGAGATACAGACCAACTTCAAAAGAGATACATCAACTGCTTAGTGAAATCAATTATTTTAAACTACGTCATCAAAATTCCCCCTTCGGGGGTTAGGGGGCTATGAAGCAAAACATCCAACTCCGGCTCCTTTCCTACGGCGTCATCGCATACATGATGATGGCGTTTGCGTGGTGGTCGGTGTTGTTATTTGTGAAAAACAACGATGCTTTTGAAGCCAAGCGCGACCTGCTGCGCATCGGTATGATTGCAGAGGGGTTGGTGACCAATGACGCGGCATTTTATCAAACCCCGCGCTACCTTGAACTGGCGCGTCAATACAGCCGCCAGGAATGGATGATCGTTGGGGAAGCTTCGGTATTCATTGTCAGTTTGGTCATCGGCATTTGGCTGATTAACCGGGGCTACCATCGGGAAGTAATGGCCGCCCAGCAACGGCGCAATTTTTTGCTTTCCATCACCCACGAGCTGAAATCGCCGATCGCGTCCATCAAATTAGTGCTGGAAACCCTGCTCAAACGGCAATTGCCGAAAGAACAATCCGACAAAATTGCGCAAAGCGCCCTGCGCGAATCGGATCGGTTGAACGATTTGGTGAACGACCTGTTGCTGTCTGCGCGGTTGGAAACAGCTTACCGCCCTTATGTGGAAGCCCTGGATTTTTCAGGATTGTTGCACGATTTAATCCAAAAATTACAGGAAAAATACCCGCAGGTGCAGTTTTCATTCCGGGAAAGCAATCCGGTGGGCGTCGTTCATGCCGACAAATCAGGGATCACCTCGGTGGCGATCAACCTCCTGGAAAATGCAGTGAAATACTCCCCTGAACCGGCAGTGATTGACGTGCAGTTGTCGAGAAATGAGGGTTGGTTGGAATGGGTCATTGCCGATAATGGCATTGGCATCGAAGACAAAGAAAAAGGCCGGGTGTTTGAAAAATTTTATCGCATCGGCAATGAAGATACGCGCCAAACCAAAGGGACGGGGCTGGGCTTGTTCATCGTAAAAGAAGTCATCCGGGCACATGGCGGCAGTATTTCAATTTTGAACAACCACCCGAAGGGGAGTGTTTTTAAGATAACTTTGCCGGGGTGAAATGGTTATTGGTTACTGGTTATTGGGTTGGCGAACGGTTGTTCGTTGATGCGTATCTTTATCCAGTTTCCACTTTACCAATAACAAATAACTGATAACCAGTAACTAACTTTACATGCAGCGCATATTCATAGCAGAAGACGAAGAGAACATCCGCGAGGTCATCAAACTCAACTTAGAGTTGGAAAACTACGAGGTCGTGACCAGTGGCAATGGCCGGCAGGCTTTAAAAATACTGGGGGAGCAGCATTTCGATTTGTTGATCTTGGATGTGATGTTGCCTGAAGTAGACGGATTTCAGATTTGCGAACAAGTGCGCCTTTCCAACCGGGAAGTGCCCATTATTTTCCTGACGGCCAAAGATACCGCCATAGATCGGATCACCGGGCTAAAGCGCGGGGCGGATGACTACCTCACCAAACCATTTAACTTAGAAGAATTGCTGTTGCGCGTCAGCAACCTGATCCGCCGCACCAACCGGGCGGTTGAAAATACCTCCGATACCTACGAGTTTGACGGGCGCCGCATCAACTTTGCTACCTACGAAGCCGAGGTCAATGGCGAAATTATTCCGCTGACCAAAAAGGAAACCATGCTGCTCAAGCTGCTCATTGACCGCAAAAACGAAGTGGTATCGCGCCAGCAAATCCTGCAATCTGTCTGGGGCTACGACGTCTATCCTTCCACCCGCACGATTGACAATTTCATCCTTTCTTTCCGCAAATATTTTGAACTGGATCCGCGCAATCCGCAGCGATTTTTATCCATTCGCGGCGTCGGGTATAAATTTGTGGAAGGTTGACAGCAAGTCCGGCATAGAAAGTTGGCAGCGCTGTAAGTTGAAAATTCCTTATTTTCGCGCTCCGAACTAAAATGCGCATGACACCATCCTACACCTCGCTCCGGCAAGTACAAGCTGATCTCCACGCCGGGATCACCACCTGCGAAGCACTTGTTTCGCAGTACCTGACCCAAATTGAATCCAGCCGGGAACTGAATATTTACATCGAAGTTTTTGCAGAAGAAGCGCTGGAAAAAGCGCGGACGCTGGATATGCGCTTTCGCGAAAACCCTGCTACAATTGGGCGGCTTTTCGGCATGGTCTTGTCGCTGAAAGACGTGATCTGCTACGAAGGGCACAGCGCCACAGCCGGATCGCGCATCTTATCCGGGTTCCAATCGCCTTATTCGGCCACAGCCGTAGCGCGCCTGCTGGCAGAGGACGTCATTATTATCGGTCGCGTCAATTGCGACGAGTTTGCAATGGGTTCCACCAATGAAACCTCGTGCTACGGTCCCACCCGCAACGCCGCTGATGCAACGCGCATCCCGGGCGGATCGTCGGGGGCGTCGGCAGTTTCGGTGCAGGCAGACACTTGTTTGGCTTCTTTGGGTTCTGATACGGGTGGTTCGGTGCGCCAACCTGCTGCTTTTTGCGGCGTGGTGGGCATGAAACCAACCTATGGCCGCATTTCGCGCCACGGCCTCATTGCCTACGGCTCTTCTTTTGATCAGATCGGCACCCTGACGCACAGCGTGGAAGACGCCGCGCTGTTGCTGGAAATCATGGCTGGTAAAGACGAATTCGACAGCACCGTGAGTACGCGGGAAGTGCCGCCGTATTCCCAGCAATTGAATTTCGGGCGAAAAGCAAAAATTGCTTATTTCCATGCAGCGCTGGAGCACCCAAGCCTGGCGCCCGATGTCAAAGCAGCCTGCGACGACCTCATTGCCCGATTGCGCGCCGACGGCCACGAGGTGGAGGCGGTTGATTTTGAATATTTAGACTACATCATTCCGGCATATTATGTACTCACAACGGCAGAGGCTTCGTCCAACCTCTCGCGCTACGACGGCGTGCGCTACGGCCACCGCAGTGCGGTGGCACGCACGCTGGATGAACTGTACCGGAAATCGAGGACGGAAGGCTTCGGCGCGGAAGTGCAGCGCCGCATTGTGCTGGGTACGTTTGTGCTGAGCGCAGGTTATTACGATGCTTACTACGGCAAAGCGCAACGGGTGCGCCGGCTCATCCACGACCGGACGATGGAAATTTTGAATACGCACGATTTTATTCTGTTGCCTGCCGCGCCGGGCGGTCCCTGGAAATTGGGCGACAAGATAGACGACCCTGTTGCCGTGTATTTGGCGGATATTTTTACGGTGCAGGCCAATATGGTGGGCATTCCTGCGATTTGTGTGCCGGTTGGAAAACACGCGGATGGGATGCCGATGGGCCTCCAGTTTATGGCCGGGAAGTTTTGCGAAAGCGATTTACTGGCGTTTGCGCAGACGCTGTAGGTAAAGAGGAAATTGGCAAATTGCCCTTTGCCCTTTACACATTTCCAACAGCATCCACAAAACCAGCCACCTGCCACGCATCTTCCACTTTAAATTCCCCGATCTGCGTTCGGCGCAAAGCCGACAAACAACCGCCGCTGTGGAGTGCCTTGCCGAAATCGTAGGCTAAGGAACGAATGTAGGTGCCTTTGCTGCACGCCACGTAGAAATCCACTTCCGGCAGTTCAATGCGGGTGAGATCGAAGGCATCAATGCGGATATGGCGGGGTTGCAATTCGATGGATTCGCCTTTGCGGGCTTTTTTGTACAGCGCTTCTCCCTCTACTTTAATGGCGGAATACATGGGCGGCAGTTGGGCAATTTCGCCCAAAAACTGTTGTCGGGTGGATTCCAGTAATTCAGGCGTGAGGTGTGCTGTCGGGAAGCGGGCGTCAATTTCCGTTTCCAAATCGTAGGAGGGCGTGGTGGCGCCCAGCAGGATGGTTCCGGTATAGACTTTGGAAAAACCCTGGTATTCGTGCAGCAATTTGGTGGATTTGCCGGTGCATATAACTAACAGACCGGTGGCCATCGGATCCAGCGTGCCGGCGTGCCCGACCTTGATTTTTTTATCGCCGGTGTAGCGGCGCAGGGCAAAGCGGATTTTATTCACCACGTCGAAAGACGTCCAGCCTTTGGGTTTGTCCACCAGCAGCGTGACGCCGCTGAGAAAATCTTGCGGGGAAGGAAGGGTCATTATCGTTTAAAAATAGCTACAATCTCAACAACCAAGCCTGCCAGAATAAAAATAGGCGCCAGGACGGTGCGGCGAAAGCTGTAAATAATGTTCTCATCCCAGGTTTCGGGATTCGGCATTTTTCCACCGCTCATCAGCAGCAATCCGATAAAGATCAGCGCCAAACCTGCGCCCATCCAGATATAGGTGGTTTTGTTGAAGATTAATTCGTCTTTTTTGGCGGCAGCCGTCGGTGTTGTCCGGGCAGCAACCTGTGGTTTTTGAACCGGAACCACTACTTTTTTCCGTTGCGGATTATTGGTACTCATTGATTTTGATAGATTTTAGATTATAGACACCTCTCAATACAGATCATCCACCCGCATCTTCAGGTACTTGCGCACCACGAAATAAGAACTGATGGTGTTGATGAGAATGCCCAGCACAATCAGGATGGAAAACAAGAGCGCAAAGCTATAAATATCCTGCAAGCTTTTCAGTTCCGGCAGGTCTTTTTGCGCCCAGAATGCCAACAGCAACAAGGCGCCAATGGCGATGATGCCGCTGAGGAGCCCGTGCAGGACGGCGCGCTGGAGGTAAGGTTTGCTGACAAACTCCCACGACGCGCCCACCAATTGCATGTTTTTGATAATGAACCGGTTGGCATACAGCGCCAATCGAACGGTATTGTGAATCAGCACAATGGCAATCAGAATAAAAAAGAGGCAAACGACCAGTGCGGCGTAGGCAAAGCGCTCGACATTGCCGGCAATGGTGTCCACGATATTTTCCTGATAAAACACTTCTGCAACCCCGGATTCCTGAAGAATGGCTTTTTGAATGCGATCAATGCTGTCTGGCGCCATATAGGCCGCTTTTATATTAAAACTCAACATGTCGCGGTAAGGGTTAGGCATATCCAATTTGGCGTAGTCTTCCCCAAAAGCCTCTGCCATCGTGCGCGCGGCATCTTCTTTGGTAATTAATTGAACAGAACCGGGTTTTGCAAAAACGCTTTCTTCGAGCCCGGTTTTTATCGTTGCAACCTGTTCCGGCGACACCGTTTCTTCTAATTCTATCAGTACATTTACCCGTTCTTTGAATGCAGTCACTAAGCGCTGGGCGTAAATCAGCACCAATCCGCAAAAACCCAACAGGAAAAGCACCAACGACACACTGATAATAGCATAGAGGTAGTTGGGCTTGGTTTCCCGGAAGGAAGATTTCGGCGGGGAAGGCGTTTTTTCGGTGTAATTTGACATGGATTGCGTATGTTGGAGCAAAATTATAATCTTCTGTGGATAAAATGCGTTTCTATGCCTCAAGTTAGTTTTCAAAAATCATAGAACTATGAGAATCTCCATTCTGGCAATGCTATTCATTATAGCTTCTCACGTGCAGGCTCAACAAATTATTCACTTTCAGAACGCATCTTTTGAGGGCGAACCCCAGGATGCTACGGTGCCGGTTGGCTGGCTGCCCTGCGAACCCGGCAGCACCCCCGATATCCTGCCCGGCCAATGGGGCGTTTATCAGGAAGCTGCCGACGGAACCACTTACTTAGGACTGATTACCCGCGAAGACGGCACCTGGGAAAGCGTCGGCCAACGCTTGCCTGAAGCGTTGGAAGCCAATGAATGCTATTCCTTTCAGCTTAATTTGGCTTACGCGAAAACGTATGCCGGTTACAACAATCCGGTCAAACTACGCATCTGGGGCGGCCAAACCAAGTGCGCCAAAAACCAGGTATTGTACCAAACGGATTTCATCAAACACATCAACTGGAAAACCTACGAAGTCCGCTTCCGCGCCAAGCAACCCATCAACTACCTGATCATTGAAGCTTATTACAGCGATAAGGAGTTTTCGCACAAGGGGAATGTGCTGGTTGATAAGCTGACGCCGCTGAAAAAATGCCCAAGGGTGTAGTGTCTGTAAAATTCCCTACCTTCGCCCCCGTTTTTAAACTACAACCTCCTCCGTTATGCTCACGGTAACCGATCTGGCTTTGCAATATGGCAAGCGCGTGCTTTTTGAAGAAGTCAACCTCAAATTTACGCGCGGCAACTGCTACGGCGTCATTGGCGCCAATGGTGCAGGCAAATCCACGTTAATGAAAATCCTCGCCGGTGAAATAGACGCCAACCGAGGCAACGTGTCGCTGGAGCCCGGCAACCGCATGGCCGTGCTGAAACAGAACCACTTTGAATTTGATGAAGAAGAGGTGCTGAATACCGTGATCATGGGCTACCGCGAATTGTACGACATCATGATCGAAAAAAACGCGATCTATATGGATCCGGACGCAACGGACGAGGATGGGATGCACGCGGCGGAATTAGAGGCCAAATTTGGGGAAATGGGCGGCTGGAGTGCGGAAAGCGACGCAGCGGAATTGCTGAGCAACCTCGGTATTCCGGAGGCGCTGCATTATCGGCAGATGAAAGACCTGACCGGAGGCGAAAAAGTGAAGGTGCTGCTGGCGCAGGCGCTTTTCGGCAACCCCGACTTGTTGTTGCTGGATGAGCCGACCAACGACTTAGACGCGGAGACCATCACCTGGTTGTGCGACTTTTTGGCGGATTTTAAGAACACAATTATTGTGGTCTCGCACGACCGTTATTTTTTAGACATGGTGTGTACGCACGTGGCGGACATTGACTTCAAACGGGTGAACCTCTACACGGGCAACTATACCTTCTGGTACGAAACCAGCCAGATGATGGCGCGCCAAATGGCGGACAAGAACAAAAAAACGGAACAACGCCGGTCGGAATTGATGGAATTTATCCAGCGATTCAGCGCCAACGCTTCCAAGTCGAAGCAGGCCACCTCGCGCAAAAAGGCGCTGGAAAAACTCAACCTCGAAGAAATCCGCCCCTCCAGCCGGAAATACCCGTATATCGCATTCAAACCGGAGCGCGAACCGGGCGACCAAATCCTGCGCATCGAAGGGCTTTCGAAACGCGGCAACGACGGCGACTGGCTGTTCCGCGACCTCAGTTTTTCGATGAATAAAAACGACAAGATTGCCCTCATCAGTCGCGACAGCACAGCCCTGACTACCTTCTACAGTGTGATGGGCGGTATGGAGGCTGCGGATAGCGGGACGATCGAATTCGGACAAACCATTCTTTGGGAATACCTGCCCAACGACAATACCGCCTTCTTCAGCGGCGCCAACGACAACGACCTCATCAACTGGTTGCGTGAATATTCGAAAGAAAAAGACGAACAGTTTATCCGCGGTTTTTTGGGCCGCATGTTGTTCAGCGGTGAAGAAGTGTTCAAAAAAGCGTCGGTACTTTCCGGCGGCGAAAAGGTGCGGTGCATGTTTGCAAAAATGATGCTCCAGAACCCAAATTTCCTGCTTTTGGACGAACCCACCAACCACCTCGATTTGGAATCCATCAGCGCACTGAACAATGGCCTCACTGACTTCAAAGGCAACCTGATTATGACTTCGCATGACCACCAGTTGTTGCAAACGGTGTGTAACCGCGTCATCGAAATCGGCCCCGGCGGCGTCATTGACCAGTTGATGTCGTTTGAAGAATATTTGACTTCGGATAAGATTAAGGGGCTGAGGGCGGCGTTGTATAAGGGCGTGGCGGTTTAGGTTTTTACCACATAGGTTTGTTTTTTTACCACATGGTTTTTTTTACCACATAGGCACAATAGGGGTTTTCACATAGGGCACATAAGATTGTCGTTTTTTTTACACCAATTGTTTGTTGCTCCCTTGTTTATAAAGCAAATTGTTTTTATACTTACTCCCTCATTTTATAAAAATCAGATCACATGAGGGAACAAAGAATATCCAAAAGATTGATCAATGAGCTGTCTTATGAAATCATTGGCGCAGCGATTGAAGTTCATAAAGTATTGGGACCCGGACTTCTTGAAAAAAATTATGAGCAGGCTTTGATGCATGAGCTTCAATTGCGAAGTTTAAAAACCACCTCACAACAGACGGTCGAAATACTATACAAAGAGATTATTCTTGATTGTGAATTGCGATATGATGTACTGGTTGAGGACTTGATCGTTGTTGAAAATAAAGCAACTATTGATATGCATCCCGTCTTTGAAGCCACTGTGCTTTCCTATATGAAACACCTTAAAGTCCCCAAAGGAATTTTGATTAATTATCATGTTCAAAACCTTTTCAAAGAGGGGCAGAAGACTTTTGTGAATGAGTTTTTTGCTACCTTGCCAGAGATGTGATTTTCCGTACTGGCTCAATAGGGTAGAGGCTGTGTTCCTATGTGGACTTAAAAAGCGGAGCTTCTATGTGCTCTATGTGAAAACCCCTATGTGCCTATGTGGTAAAAAAAACATCCCTACTGTAGTTAAAAAACTCATTGTCGTTAAATCAAAACTCATGAAATACCCTCTCCTTCTCCTCTCTTTCTTGTTTGTTACCACGGCTTCCGCGCAAGACAAACCCGCCTACGTCCTCTACAACGCCAAAGGCAAAAAGGTCAGCTACAAAAAAATGATCAAAACGCTTGTTGGGAAAGACGTAGCACTGTTTGGCGAATACCACAACAACCCGATTTCCCACTGGCTGCAATTGGAAGTGACCCGCGACTGCAAACAAACCCGCGACCTTGTTCTGGGCGCAGAAATGTTTGAACGCGACAACCAGGAGGCACTGGATCGCTACCTGAAAGGTGAAATTGACGCCAAGCAACTGGCTGATCAGGCGCGCCTTTGGAAGAACTACAAGACCGATTACGCCCCGTTGGTCAATTTTGCGAAAGCCAATAACCTGCCATTTATCGGCACCAATATTCCGAGGCGATACGCTTCTTTAGTATCCAAAGGTGGTTTTGAAACGTTGGATACGTTGGCTACCGGGGAAAAATCCTGGATCGCGCCGTTGCCCATTGCGTTCGACCCGGAACTGCCTGGTTATGTAAAAATGATTGAAATGATGGGCGACCATGGCAGCCCTGATATGGTTAAAGCCCAGGCCATAAAAGACGCCACCATGGCGCATTTCCTGCTGAAAGCATACAAACCCGGCAGCTTGTTCATCCACTACAACGGCGCTTACCACTCCGACAACTACGAAGGCATCCTGTGGTATTTGCGCCGCCAGCAACCAACCTTGCGCTACGCCACCATCAGCACCGTTGCTCAGGAAAACATCCATTCTTTGTTGCCTGAAAACAAAGGAATTGCCGATTTTATCATTTGCGTAGACGAGGATATGACGACAACGTATTAAGGAACGCCGCCCAAATCGGGAACTTATTATTGCGACGTTCCTAAGGAAATTGATTTTTCCTATCTTGCCGGTGCAAAACACGTGTGCCCATGCCCCTGCGAAACTTTCCATTTTATCGCCAATTGGACGCCATGGACTGCGGCCCGACCTGCCTGCGCATGGTAGCAGCCCACCACGGTAAGCAATATCCGGTGCAATACCTGCGCGAGCGCTCCTATATTGACCGCGAGGGGGTTTCTTTGCGGGGCATTGTAGAGGCCGCTGAAAGTATTGGTATCCGCACCCTCGCGGTGAAATTGCCTTTGTTTGCAGGCAATTCCGAGGAAAACGGACTCAGCGACGCGCCCCTGCCCTGTATTGTTCATTGGCGGCAACGGCACTTCGTGGTCGTGTACAAAATCAACCGAAAGTACGTCTGGATCGCCGATCCGGCAGTCGGCAAGATGAAGCTGAGCCACGCCGATTTTTTAAAAAACTGGGTCGGGGAAAGCAACAAAGGCATTGCGCTGCTGCTGGAACCCACGCCGGAATTTTACGCACACGACGAGGTGTTGTCAACGACCACCCGACAGCGCGGCCTGATGTATTTACTGCAATACCTGCGGCCGTTCAGGGGGCTGTTGTGGCAGTTGGCCGCCGGATTACTCATCGTCAGTGTTTTCCAACTTATTTTTCCTTTTCTCACTCAAGCCATTGTGGACAAAGGCGTTGACAACCAGGATTTGGGCTTTGTCTCGTTGATCCTTTTTGCGCAATTGGCCTTGTTTTTGGGGCAAATGACGGCCAATTTCATCCAAAGCTGGATATTGCTGCACATCGGTGCGCGGGTAAACATTGCGCTGATTTCCGATTTTTTAGCCAAGCTCATGCGCCTGCCCATCGGTTTTTTTGATACCAAAATGACCGGCGATTTGTTGCAGCGCATTGGCGACCACCGCCGCATCGAAAGCTTTCTGACCGGCTCTACGCTCAATACGCTGTTTTCATTTTTCAGCTTAGTGGTTTTCGGCATCGTGCTGGCGATTTACCACCTGCCCATTTTTTTTGTATTTGCCTTAGCGGCAGCGCTGTATTTCACCTGGATTGTGCTTTTCCTGCGCAAGCGGGCGCAAGTGGACCACCTGCGTTTCCGCGAGCAATCGGAGAATCAGAATACCCTGATCGAACTGATTCAGGGGATGCAGGAAATCAAATTGCAGCGCAGCGAACGCAAACGCCGCTGGCAATGGGCGCATATTCAGGCCCGGTTGTTCCGCGCCAATGTGCGTTCTTTAGCGATTACACAATACCAGGACGCCGGCGCATTGTTTATCAACCAGTTGAAAGACATCCTCATTACGTTTATGGCGGCACGGGCAGTGATTGGCGGCGATCTGACCCTAGGTATGATGCTGGCCATCCAGTACATTGTCGGGCAAATGAACGCGCCGCTCGCCCAGCTCATCTCGTTTATCCGGGCCGCTCAGGATGCGCGCATCAGTTTGGAACGGATGAGTGAAATCCACGAATTGGAAGAAGAAACCAATGGAGAATATGCCGATGTGCTGCCTTCCTCCGGAGATTTACAGCTTGAAAATGTGTCGTTTCAATACAATCAGTTGGCGCCTTTTGCTTTGAAAGACATCACCCTGACGATCCCGCAGGGCAAAGTGACGGCCATCGTCGGCGCCAGCGGGAGCGGCAAAACTACGCTCATCAAGTTGTTGCTGGGCTTTTATCAGCCGACTCAGGGCAACATTCGCGTGGGCAAAACTGCTTTGCGCAATGTGGATCCGCAACTTTGGCGGGCGCAGTGCGGCGCGGTGATGCAGGACGGCTTCATTTTTTCTGACAGCATTGCCCACAATATTGCGGAAAGCGAAGATGCGGTGGATCGCGCCAAATTGCTGAGGGCCGTGCAAGTGGCGAATGTACAGGAGTTTGTGGAATCTTTACCGTTGGGGTACAACACAAAAATCGGGGCGCAGGGCAACGGCCTGAGTCAGGGACAACGACAGCGCCTGCTCATTGGCCGGGCGGTTTATAAAAATCCGCCTTACCTGTTTTTTGATGAAGCCACCAATGCTTTGGATGCAGAAAACGAGCGCGTCATCGTCGAAAATCTGAGAAACTTCTATTCCTCTTTCGAGGGAATCCAGGGAATCGCGCCTCCTCCCCCCTCGGGGGAGGCCGGGAGGGGGCTGACGGGGGGACAAAAAACCGTCATCGTAGTCGCCCATCGCCTCAGCACGGTGAAAGACGCCGATCAGATTATCGTGCTCCACAAAGGGACTTTGGTGGAACAAGGCACGCACGAATCGCTTGCAGCGGCAAAAGGGTATTATTACCGGTTGGTGAAGAATCAACTGGAGTTAGGGCTGTAGTTTTAATGTAATATATTTGGGTCACAAAAATTACCCGGTTTTCTTTTCATCATTAACCTTCCACCATTGCACATGCCCACTCATCTCAAACGTGCGCTTAAATACACCAGCCTGTTGCTGCTGCTGGTCTTGTTGTATCTCGTCGTTGTGCTCACGCATGGCACCCTGACCGATTACCAGCCGGAGCAACGCATTCCTTTAGCAAGCTCCAACCCCGCCGATGCACCGCAAGTGGTGGAAGACAGCATTTTGAGTTTTCTGATCTGGAATATCGGATATGGCGGGTTGGGCGCCGAAAGCAATTTTTCGTTCGACCAGGGGCGGATGTTGTTCTCCGGCGGCGCTATGGTGCGTCCGACAAAAGCGCTGAGCGATAAAAACCACGAAGGAATTTTCCATTTCGCGAAATCAACGGCTGCTGATTTTTTCCTGTTTCAGGAAGTGGATATGGATGCCAAACGCAGTTATGGCGTCAACCAATTCCAGCGGATTTCTGAAATTTTATCCCAATTCGCCGCCACCTTTTCCACAAATTATCAGGTTACACGGGTGCCTTTGCCCATTTTGGAACCCTGGAATGCCTACGGCCGGGTTCACAGCGGCTTGGGGTCGTGGAGCCGGTTTCAACCATCCGAAGCCACGCGCTACCAGTTGCCCGGCGAATTTGCCTGGCCAACGCGCATTTTTCAGTTAGACCGATGCGCCGCAATGTTCCGCTACAAAATGAAAAACGGGAAAGAATTGGTGGTATTCAACATCCACAATTCCGCACACGACCGCGATGGCGAACTGAAGCGGCAGGAAATGGCTTTTTTGCGAAAGCTGTTCCTGGAGGAATACGAAAAAGGGAATTATGTCGTGGCCGGGGGCGACTGGAATCAGTGCCCGCCATTTTTTCAATTTGATACCTTCATGCCCGGAAAAACGCAGGGCTATCACCAACTCAATATCGAAGACGGGTTCCTGCCGGATGACTGGCGCTGGGTATACGACCCCGTAACGCCTTCCAACCGGAAAGCTAAATTTACCTATCAGCCGGGCGAAACCTTTGTCACCATTATTGACTTTTTCCTGATTTCACCCAACCTGAAGGCATTGAGCATCAAAACCCTGAATCAGGATTTTAAATTTTCAGACCACCAGCCGGTGTGGATAGAGGTTGGGTTGGAGCGGTAGTTATTGGTCAGAAGTCGTTGCTGGTTGCCGGTTGTTCGTTGAGCGGAGTCGAAGCGTCGTTCTGTTCTCGCATCCTTTGCTGGTTATTGGTTATCGGTTATTGGTTATTGGTCTGTTCTCGCATCCTCAAATCCTCAAATCCTCAAATCCTCACACATCATACGTCAATTCCACGCCTTCCCCATCCGGGTGCGACTGGCACGTCAAAATATACCCCTGCGCCACTTCTTCATCGTCCAAAGCATAGCAGGCGTCCATCGTCACTTTGCCGTTCAGCAGGCGGGCGATGCAGGTAGAGCAGGCGCCGGAAGTGCAGGAATACGGCGGATCGTAGCGGGCGTCTACCAGCGTGGATAAAATGGTTTTTCCGGCAGGTACCGCGATTTCGATGCGTTTATCGCGCAGGTGAACCACAATATTGCCGGCAGCCGTGGAGGCTTTTCCATCTTTGCTTTCGCCGGGAACGGCTGAAGAAAATCGCTCAGAGAGGATATGTTTTTTGTCCACGCCCCGGGAGAGCAGGGCCGCTTCCGCTGTTTCGATCAGGGCGCCGGGACCACAGAGGTAATACTCCGCTTCTTTGGTGCGCTGGGGGTGCGTTTCCAGAAACCAGGCAATGTGCGCCGCGTCAATGCGGCCTGAGCGGCCATCCCAGGTGGAGGTGCCTTTGCTGAAGAGGCCCAACATGCCTTTGCTTTTTTCGCGCTTTGGCTGGCTCAGCACGTGCACCACATGCAGTTGTTCGGCGTAGCGCTGTTCCAGTTCGGCCAGACCGTCTTTGAAGAGGATATTGTCTTCGCTGCGGTTGCCGTACAGCAGGTAAATTTTGCTCATCGGCTCCGCTTCTAAGATCGTTTTGATGATGGAATAGAGCGGAGTGATGCCGCTGCCAGCGCCAATGAGGTAATAGGTTTTGCGGCTGCCCGCGTCGAGCGGTGTGAAAAAACGCCCTTCGGGCGGGTAGACTTCAATGCTTTGACCCGCAGTAACTTTATCGTTCAGATAATTGGAAACCAAGCCTTTTTTTACCCGCTTCACCGTAATGGCCAAGTGATCCTCCAACGGGCTGCTGCACATGGAATAGGCCCGGCGGACTTCCTGGTTGTTGATATGGAGCTTTAGTGTAAGGTACTGACCTTGTGTGTATTGGAACGTTTTTTTTAAAGATTCAGGCACGTCAAACAGCAAAGAAACGGTGTCTTCAGTCTCGCGGCGAACGGCTTTCACTGTCAATGGATAAAATTCTTTGATCATTGCTTACGGTTGTTGAAAAAGTTACTGGTTGGTTAGAAGTCGTTGTTCGTTGTGGGTTGTTTGTTGTTCGTTCTGTTCTCACATCTTTGTTGGGTTGTTCGTTATAACCATCAATGAATGCTTTTTACGGCAGATTGTTGAACTTTTAGCTTCAATTTTTTGTGATCGTTTCATTGAGCGCTGTTCGCTGAGCGGCTTGTACTGAGCGAAGTCAAAGTAAGTCGAAACGAACAACGATCAACGATCAACTCCATTTCAACCCCACCAATAACAAATAACCAATAACCACTCACCCCCTCCGATACAACGGGTGATAACTCAGCACCGTATCCCGCAAAAAGGCGGTGTCTAAGTGCGTATAAATTTCGGTCGTCAAAATAGATTCGTGCCCCAACATGTCCTGCACCGCTTTGAGGTCGGCGCCGCCTTCAATCAGGTGCGTGGCAAAGGAATGCCGGAACGTGTGCGGGCTGACGTTTTTTTCGATGCCGGCTTTTTCTGCGCAAGCTTTCACAATCAAAAAAACCATGACCCGCGTGAGTTTCCCACCCCGACGATTGAGGAACAGGATGTTTTCACTCCCTTTTTTTACCTGCTTTTGCAACCGCCGCACGCCCTCCTGGTAAAATCGGATGTGTTTGATCGCTTCTTCCCCGATGGGCACAATCCGCTCTTTGTTGCCCTTGCCGATGACTTTCACAAAACCCACCTCCAAAAAGAGGTTTGAGAGGCGCAGATCAGTCAGCTCGCTCACCCGAAGTCCGCAGGCATACAAGGTTTCCAGCATCGCCCGGTTGCGCGTGCCCTGGGCTTCACTGAGGTCAATGGCGGCCAGCATCCGCTGGATTTCATCGTAGGAAAGTACTTCGGGAATGTGTCGTTCCAAACGTGGCCCTTCCAGCGTCTCCGCAGGATTGGCAAGGATGAGGTCTTCCGTCAGCAGGTATTTGAAAAAGGTTTTCAGCGCCGACAGGATTCTCGCCTGCGAACGCGCACCCAAGCCCAGCCCGTTGAGCCAAAAAATGAACGCTTCCAATTGTGCGGTTTCCACCTGGGTCGGCATCACTTGTTGCCCGTGGATCGAAAAATAAGCATCCAACTTGCCCACATCGCCAATATAAGCCGCTATGGTGTGCTCCGACAGGGCGCGCTCCAGCATCATAAAAGCCTTAAAACCATCCAGGGCAGGTTGCCAGTTCATCCGTACATCCGCTTTGGCGGCAAAATAAGGAAATAAAGGAGGATTTGAAGATTTGAAGATTTGAAGATTTGAAGATTTGAATGGTTATTGGTTATTTGTTATTGGTTACTGGTTACTGGCAGGATATGAAGAGATTACGTATCATTTGTCATCTCCCACCAATAACAGATAACCGATAACCAGCAAAGGATGCGATAACAGACCAATAACCAGTAACCAATAACCAATAACCAGTTTACGCCTTTTGATAGCAATACTTTGTTTTTCAACTAAACATGCCTATCATTGAGCAAAGCAAAAAAAGCTGACGGAATATGAAGCAGGAAGTACACATTCTATTGGGCTGTGCCGATGCGCGCGACCTGAACCAGGTTCAAATTGACACCACCCGGGAATTCATCAAAAAATACAAGGAAAAAGGTATTCATATTGAAATGCGGGTGATTCGGATTGCAGGCTCTTTTGCCTCCCGGGAAGCGATCAACGACATCAAGCGCACCATCGAAATGAACCAGCGGGAAAGCTACGGTAGTTTCGAAAAAACGGAGTATTGCATTCATATTCAAACACATGGGCATTTAGATGATCAATCTAACAAGGACTATATCAGCCATATTTACGAAATGAATATTGTGCCCGGCTCTCCGCTCAACTGCGGGATGCTGGAAGCGGCCAGTGTGGGCATCGAGATTGAGCAGATGCTGCTGGAAGAGCGGCCTTTGGTGGAAACTCCACGCGGTGTTTTCCGGATTGACTCGGACGAAGACATTCAACGCTTGCTGAAAGAAGTATACGCCCACGAGGGCTACTTAGCGGGCGACTGGATTCGGAGCATAGACAAATTGCGTACCCACCCGCGCCTGCAAAAATCAGTGCTGGAACAGGTCATCCGCACAGACCCGGCCATGAGCCGCCTGAACATTAAAATCACAGCCGGGATTCAGGATTATTCCATTCACGGCCTCATCCGCTTAGACAACGGGATTCCCAAAGCGCCATTCTGGGATGATGTGCAACGGGAAATCCGCAAACGCAGCGAAAAGAAAAAAGGCGATCTGGGGCTTCAATCACAAAAACAAAAGCCTTTAGCCGGCTTAGTTTCGCTTTCCGATCCGCAACTATCCTCGCGTTCTTTAGCCGCACAGTATTATTTTGACTTGAAAGGCTTTGAAAACAATGGCGCCTACCTTGCCAATACAGTCTTTAACATTTCGGGCAGCGGCTTCGATCTGCCTTATGCGCCGTTTGGTCCGTATGCCAACGCAGGATTTTTCTACGGCGTGAAACACCTGAATCTGACGGATCAGATGGTGATGGGCTACGATGAAGAGCAAACCGAACGCATGATGAAAAAAATCTCGAAAGATCCGATCATGGCCCTTACGGTGAAAAAATTCGGCGTCAACCTCATTCCGATTAACCAAAAGGCGCTCCTTGCTAAGTATGATAAGGAAGCGGAAGAGGCGGCGGAGGTGTTTTGAGGGGAAGTTGGCAAAGCCTGTCCCGCCCAAGCGGGAGGGCAAATTGGCAAGAGGCAAATTGGCAAGAGGCAAAGCTTGTCCCGCATAGCGGGGTTGGCAAAGCCTGTTCCGCCCAGGCAGGCGGGAAGGCAAGTTTGCAAGGTAAATCATAAAAATGGCTGAGAAACGTTAGCTTTGTGAATCATTCAAAAGTAGCTTTAATTGATGCACAAGTTCATTTTTTTGCCTTTCGGCAAAACGTTTCTGGCGGTATTGACCCTGTCAATCCTGCTTCCGGCCTGTGGCGAAGAAGCGCCGCTCACGCCAAAACCCCGGGGATACCCCAAAGTGGTTTATCCGGAAAAGGCTTACCAGGCTTTCGATGCTGATTATTGCAATTTCACGTTCCAATACCCGGTATACGCTCAGATTCAGCAGGATACGACGTTTTTTGAAGAACGCCCGGCTCACCCCTGCTGGTTCAATGTCTACATTCCGGACTTCGACAGCCGGTTGCACTGCACCTATTCCCCGATTGGCAAAGCCAACAGTTTTGAAGAGTTGAAAGCAGATGCGTTCGAGCTGATGGACTGGCATAAAAAACGCGCCAACGGCATCGAAGAAATTCCCATTAACCTCCCCAATGGCATTAGTGGGTTTGCGTTCGACATCGAAGGCCCGGCTGCTTCGCCTTTTCAGTTTTACCTGACCGACAGCACGCGCCATTTTTTTCGTGGCGCGCTTTATTTCAATACGCAGGCGCGACCCGATTCGCTGGCGCCAATTTATACGTTCGTAAAAGAAGACTTGTTGAAAATGATTGAAACGTTTCAATGGACGAAGCCCCCTAATAACCAATAACCAGTAACCAATATACCAAGTAACTAAATACGCTCACATTCCCCCTTCGGGCAGAGGTGATCAGTTCTACATGTTCACCACGTTTTGAAGAAGGATTGATGAGAGATGATTGATAAATGATGATTGATGATGTAAAACATACACACGATGTTTACGTATCTCTTACATTAACAATCATCAATCATGTAATCGTCAATCATCAATAAAAAATAAAAATGTACGATTAAGCATCATTTTATAGAACTGATCACCTCTGCCCTTCGGGGGTTAGGGGGCTTGAACCTAAAACCATGTATCCCGACCTCTCTTACTTCCTCCACGACCTCTTCGGCACGCAGCCCGACAACTGGGCTTCTATTTTCAAAATGTACGGGCTTTTCCTCGTTTTGGCCATCTTAGCTGCGTCTCAGATTTTTTATTGGGAATTGCGGCGCAAAGCCTCCGAAAAGCTTTTCCAGCCGACGACCATTGAAAAAACGGAGGGTAAAAAACCGGAAAGGCAAGACTACATTTACAACGCCTTTTTTGGTTTTCTTTTGGGCTTTAAAGGCGTTTATGCCGCCCAACATTTCGAGCAATTGCAGCGCAACGCGGACGAAGTTTTGCTTTCTACGGCAGGCAGTTGGTGGGGTGGCATTGTTGGCGCGGTGGCTTTTGCAGGCTTAAAAGCATGGGAGGCTCACGGGCTGCGGAATACCATGCCGGAAGTGCGCAGCGTCGAAATTTATCCGCACGACCGCATTGGGCAGATTACCCTCATCGCCGCTATTTCCGGCGTGGTTGGGGCCAAAATATTTTATGTTTTCGAGGATTTTTCTTCGTTCCTGGAGCATCCGGCGCAAACGGTTTTTTCTGGAAGTGGCCTCACCATTTACGGCGGCCTCATCGGTGGTTTTCTTGCAGTAAGCTGGTATTTGCGCCGCCACCGCATCCCGCTTGTTCCGGTTTTAGACGCCGTGGCGCCTGCGCTCATCATCGCTTACGGGATCGGACGTTTGGGCTGCCATTTTTCCGGCGACGGCGACTGGGGCATTGTTGCTGCTGCGCAACCCGCGTGGTGGTTTCTGCCCGACTGGCTCTGGAGCTACGATTATCCGCACAATATCCTGCGCGAAGGTATCCCGATTGAAGGTTGCCAAAATCGCTATTGTATGCACCTCGCCGAAGCGGTTTATCCTACGCCGCTGTACGAAATAACGATGGCTTTCGCCATCGGCGGCATTCTCTGGTTTGCGCGAAAGCGCTTCCATATTGCCGGCATGGTCTTTTTTCTATACCTCGCCCTCAATGGCTTGGAGCGTTTCTGGATCGAAAAAATCCGCGTGAACAGCAAATATGACCTGGGCTTTATGCAGGCCACGCAGGCGGAACTCATTGCCACGCTGTTGTTTGTGATTGGGGTGAGTGGGATGGTTTGGTTGTGGCGGAAGCGGGATAAAAAATAAATACAACTCACTTCACAATTACCGCCGGAATATTCTGCTCCCTGAACATCCGATTATAAGCCACCACATCCTTTTCCAGCAAATCGCGCATGGCCGTCTGGTGGGCATTCCACTGCGCTTCCAGGTCGCGGAGGCGATCCCGAACGCCTTGTGTGATGCGCGGGTCGTGCACGTCTACTTTGCTGCGCAGGTCGAAATATTCGGCGTTGAGTTTGCTCGGCCAGTTGATGACATCCTGGAAATTGCGCTGGCGGCTTTCCACGATGTTCGCTTCCCAGGCGTCAATTTTTTTGATGAGGTCTTCCCCCTGTTTGAGCATTGCTTCGTTTTTGTCCATGCCTTTTAAGGCGTCGTTGATGCCTTCCAACTGTTTTTTGACTTTGCGCAGATTGGTCACCGCTTCGTGCATATTGCGCAGGTCGTTGGTCAGCCGGTCAAGCAATTGCTGCTGAGCCGTCCAGTCGGCGGGGGCGATTGAAAGGCGCGGATCGGCAACCACCGCAAACGAAACTTCTGACACACTGCCTTTGTGGCTCAGCCGCGCTTTGTATTGCCCCGGCGCCACGCGGTAGCCGCGGTAATCGCCGTATACAAAAGCGCCCTGCACGCCGCCAATGCCTTCGGTACGGAAATCCCAGGCATAGCGGTTAACACCCGTTTCCGAAGGAATGACGGGGGCAGGCGGCGGTCCGCCAGGATAGGGTTTAAAAGTCTCGTCTTTTTTGTTGGTGTACGTTCGGATCACCTTCCCGCCCGCATCTAAAATTTCCAGCGTCAGCAAATTGGTGTCCGCTTTTTCTTTCAAATAATAATCCAAAATGACGCCGTCCAGTGGATTGCGACCAATGCCGGGGATGTTTTCCGGTAGCCAGGGCGGCGAAAAGCTGCTGAAACGCACGGTGGTTTTCGGCGTATAAATTTTTGCAATCGCATCGCCAAAGCTGCCTTTGTATTCCTGTATAGCGCTCACATCGTCGAGGATCCAAAAAGCGCGTCCCGCCGTGGAAACAACTAAGTCATTGTCGTGCTGGATGAGGTCGGTAATCGGCACAACCGGCAGGTTCAATTGCAACTGCTGCCAATTGGCGCCGCCGTTGAACGAAACATAAAATCCGCGTTCTGACCCTGCGTAAAGCAATCCCGCCACCTTTTTATCCTCGCGGATGACTTTGATGAAATCGTCGGCATTGACGCCGTTCGCTATTTTGGTCCAGGTTTTTCCATAGTCCACCGTCTTATAAGTGAGCGAAGTCATGTCGTTGAACTTATAACGGGTTCCGCTGATGTACGCCGTGCCTTTGTTGTGCGGAGAAACCTCGATGGACTGGATCAAACATTCCGGCAGGCCGGCGGGGGTGATGTTCTGCCAGGTTTTGCCGCCATCGCGGGTGAGGTGTACGAGGCCGCAATCGCTACCGGAATAAATCACATCCTTTTCCAGCGACGATTCGATGACGTAATTGATGGTGTTGTAGTTTTCGCCGCCGGCGCCTTCGTTGGTGAGCGGGCCGCCGCCATCGCCCTGTTTTGTAGTATCGTTTCGGGTCAGGTCGGGGCTGATGACCTGCCAGTTAAGCCCGCCGTCGGTAGTTTTAAACAGCACGTTCGCCGCGTGGTAAATTATCGAAGGATCGTGCGGGGAAGCAACGATTGGGGCATTCCAGTTGAAGCGATACTTCATTTCTTTTGGCGGATTGGCCAGGTTGAGCGACGGATATTGCATGATATCCTTGCGCTCTAAGGTGCGGGTGTCCAACGATTCGATCATCCCTTGATAGCAACCGCCGTACATCACTACAGGGTTCATCGGATCGAACGCGATGTAGGCGCATTCGCAACCCGGCCCTTCAAACCAGTCCTTGTCGGTAATGCCGTAGCTGTTATTTCGGCTGTTGATGACGACCGAGGTATTGTCCTGCTGGCCGCCATAAACGCGGTAAGGAAAGCGCTGATCCACGTTCACGCGGTAGAATTGAGCGGTGGGCTGGTTGTTCAGCGTGCTCCAGCTTTGGCCGGCGTTGAAACTGATTTCTCCCCCGCCGTCGTCGCCGAGGATCATGTTCTGGTTGTTGTTGGGATTGATCCACAAATCGTGGGTATCGCCGTGCCCGACATCAATACTGTTGAAGCTCCTGCCGCCGTCAATCGAACGCATCATGGGCGCGTTCAGCACATACACGATGTTGGCATCCACGGGGTCGGCAAACACTTCCATATAGTACCACGAGCGGGAAGTGAGGTTGTTGTCGTTGCTCATCATCGTCCAGCGTTTGCCGCCGTCGTCGGAGCGGTAGACGCCTGCTTTGGATTTTTCGGCTTCCACGATGGCGTACACCCGGTTGGAATTGGCGCGGGAGACCGAAATGCCGATTTTACCCATTTCGGTGGGCAAACCTTCTGTGAGTTTCACCCAGGTTTCGCCGCCGTCCACCGATTTCCAGATGGAAGAGCCGGGGCCGCCGCTTTCCACTTTCCAGGGCAGGCGCCGGTATTGCCAAAAGGCCGCGTACAGTACGCGCGGATTGTTCATATCCATGCTCAGGCTGGAGGCGCCCGTATTTTCATCTATATACAATACTTTGCGCCAGGTTTGGCCGCCGTCGGCGCTTTTGTAAATGCCGCGGTCGGGATTGGGGCCGTGCAGGGCGCCCTGTGCAGCCACGTAAACCACCTCCGGATTTTGTGGATGGATGACCACGTCGGAAATATGGCGCGTTTTTTCCAACCCAACATTTTTCCAGGTTGTGCCGCCGTCTTCCGATTTGTATACGCCATTGCCGTAAGAGGTCATCACCCCGCGCACGGCGTGTTCGCCCATGCCTGCGAAGACTACATTCGGGTCGGATTCAGCCACTGCAATATCGCCAACCGAACCGGTTTTGAAGGCGCCGTCGGAAATGTTGCGCCAGTTCAGTCCCGCATCGTCGGTGCGCCAGACGCCACCGCCAGTGTAGCCGGTGTAATACGTATTTTCATTGCCCACCACGCCGGAAACCGCACCGGAACGCCCGCCGCGAAATGGTCCGATGTTGCGCCAACGGAGCGCTTTGAAGGCCGTGGCGTCAAAAGCAGGCGCGGAACTGACCGCCGGCGCATCCGTTTTGGATTTATTTTTTTTCTGGGCAAAAACCGGTGCGCCCAGGAGTAGCAGCGCCGGGAGGAGGAACAGCAGATGGTGTCGCTTCATGATGTTGGTTGTTTTTTCGTTTTTCTGTTCGCTAATGTAGGATGTTTTTCCGAAAGAACAAGGGTGAGCTTGGCGAGGGATTTTTACATCAAAGGTTTCACGCTATGACACAAACTGGATGAGGTTGCCATGGGATACTTGCTGTTTTCACATCAAAGGTTTCACACAACGGCACAACGACACAACGGTTTCCTGTTGACCTGCTTTGCGTTGTGCCGTTGTGCCGTTGTGTAAAATAATCAAACCCTTGTGTGAAATAAGCAGCACCTCACCGGATCAACCGCAGCAAAACCCCCGAATCGGGATTGCCGGACCAGCTTTTGGTCGCGTCGTTTTCCTGCCAGCTCCGCACGATGACCTGGTCTTTTCGGGCGTCCATATTGCGGAGGGCCGTCTTCAGGCTTTGCTTTTTCTTTTCTGCCAGGTCGGGATCTTTTTCTACAATCACAAGAATGAGGTTGGTCAGCGGGTGTTGTTGCACACCTTCGAGGATGGTGTGCAATGGCATATTCACCCATTTTTCTTTGCCGGTATTGGGGGTGGTATAGAGCATTCGCCGGAGCGAACCAAAATCGTCGAAGGCGATCCGATTGGCGTAAGTTTCCACTATATTGACCAATTCTGTTTCAGAGATCGGCACCACCGGGATTTCCGGAACCTGTTCTTCAGCCTCCTCTTTGTCCGAAGCGGCAAAAAATTCCGGGCCGAAGCCGGGATTCTCGTTGCAGGGATAGGGTTTTATTTCCGAAAGCTTGTCTAACAGGAGGTTGCCATTGTAAGGAGTTAAAGTTGGCTCGTCGTAATACGCTTCTAAAATCAGGTGAGAATAAGCTTCCAGCGCTTCAAAAAACAAGCGGTAAGGTTTCCAATCTGTATGGATGACCAATTGAGTCGTAGTCAACAATTGTTTTTTGTCGCAATGCTTGAATCCACCCCAAACCCTGAGTTTGGCCGGGTTTGAATAATTGGCAGTTTTATCCGTTAACCGGCTGACACTCATATACGATAGCGATCTGGCTAAGTAAATTTCAAAAGCATAACACCCGCCTTTTTGCAGGGGCTGGCTAATTCGTTGGGAAACCGACTCCCAGGTGTCGTTGTCGCGGGTCACCATGCCGAGGTAGGTGGCGCCGTCGTAGGCTTCTTTGGTGACGTTGAAAATTGGGTCTGGCTGGACATCGGGTGGCGATTCGCCGGGAAATCCGCAATTGTACCAGTTAATGGGCGGATTGCTGGCTCTTGCATAATCTTCGAAAGAAGGATTGGTGAACTCAATGGGTGCTGTTTGCGCAAAGCAGGAAAGCGTTGCAGCACAGCATAGCAGCAAGATCAAATGGTTTTTCATCGCGCGTAATTTGTTTTGTGAAGGTTAAGAGCTTATTTAGTGTCTGTCTTTTTAGTCCCTTTAGGGACTTAATGTCGGTAGAAAAAACATTGGACGTTGCGTTTCGTGCCGTAGGTACGTAATATAATACCGGCATTGCGTACCTACGGCACGTACAAACCAACAAAATTTCGGAGCTACCGACATTAAGTCCCTACGGGACACCGACCACGCGCCAATTACCCGACTAAAAAGACAGACACTATTTAGGAATCTCAAGCAATTTCTAACGCAAAATCAAATGCTAACAGATTGAACATGAATGTTTTTAACTATACAAGCCTTCTTGCCAGATTGCAAGATGCCAACTATTTTTTAAAATCATAGAAAGGAGCTGACGAAACCCCGGTTTGAGTGTGTGAAACCCCGTTTTGACTGAGTAAAGTATTTTTTAGAACCGTTTACCGCGTCACCTCAAACTCCCCGGATTTTTCAAAATGCCGGAAATCCACCGGACTAACGCCCGAAACGCCCTGCTCGGCCATGTACACCCCATAAATGGTATCTACGGCCTCCATGGTGAGCTTGTTGTGGGTGACGATGACGAACTGCGAGTCCTTCGAGAACTTCTTGATGATCTTGTTGAACTTGGTGATGTTGCTGTCGTCGAGCGGCGCGTCTACCTCGTCGAAGATGCAGAACGGCGCCGGTTTCAGCAGGTAAAGCGCAAACAGCAGGGCCGTGGCCGTGAGGGTTTTTTCGCCGCCGGAAAGCTGGTTGATGCTTTGCGGGCGTTTGCCTTTGGGTTTGGCAACGATCTCGATTTTCGACTCTAACGGCGTTTCCGGGTTGAGCAGGATGAGGTCGCAGTTATCGTCTTCCGTGAAGAGGCTGCGGAAAACGTCAATAAAATAGAGCCGCGCCTGACCAAAAGCTTCCAGAAACTGCACGGTAGCGGTTTCTTCAATTTCCTTGATGGTTTCCATCAGGGAAGCTTTGGCCTGCACTACGTCGTCGCGTTGTTCGCTGATGGTTTCGTGGCGGATTTTCATCTCATCATACGCTTCCACGGCTAAGGGGTTGATTTCGCCGTAGCTGTCAATGCGCTCTTTCAGGCGTTCCACGCGCGGGCCGAGGTCGGCTTCGGTGTGTTCCGGATTGGGCTGCCGGTTGATGATGTCGTTGATGGAAATGCCGAATTCGATATTCAGGCGCTGGCCCACCGAACTGATTTTGAACTTGACGTCGCTGAGTTTTTCCTTGAGTTGATTCACCAGCAACTGCGTATCCTGGCTCACTTTGTTGGCTTTGCGCAACCCATCTTCAATTTCATTGATGGCGCCGCGTGCTTTGAAGTAGCTTTGTTCGGCTTCCGTGAGCAGGGCTTCGCGGCTTTTGCGCACCTCGTAGTCGGCCTGCAACTCCTGTTCTACCTGCCCGATCAGCTCCGCAGCCTGGGTGATTTCCGCCTCGTTCTGTTCAATATTTTTGGCGTTGACGACCATTGCGGCGTTGGCTTCTTCCAATTGCTTTTCGCGGAAAGACAGTTCGCGCTGCAAGGTACCCACCTTGTTTTGCTGGCGGATGAACGCGATATTTTGCTCGTTGTAGGCAGTGGAAGCCTGGCTGAGCTGCTCCGCTACCTGCCTGAACGAGCCGTCGGTGTTGGAAATTCGCTCCTTTACCTGGCGGGCGATCTCGTGTTTTTCCAGCAACCGCACTTCGATATCTGCATTGTCCTGTTCCAATTGCCCGATGGCCACCGTGGCGCGTTGCCGGGCTTCGTTGCCTTCGCGCAGGTAGGTGTCGAAACTCTCCATGCGGGTGAGCAGCGAGACTTTTTCCTGCACGAGTTTGTTCAGCGCAGCGCGTTCCTGCTGGATTTGCAGGGAAGTTTGCTGCGCTTTCAGGCCCTCTATTTTTGCTTTGAGGGTGTAAAAATCTGTGGACAGGCGGTCGGCTTCGCGTTCCGATTTTTTGATGGTCGCCTCCAGCATTTCTAAGTTCTTTTTGCGACCAATTTTTTTGCCTTCAAACAAACCGATGGAGCCGCCCGAAATGCTGTACCGGCGACGGATGAGCTGGCCGCTTTTCGACAACAACACAGCGGTGTCGGGCAGGGCGCCGGAGTAATCTTCTTTTTCCGAAACCAGCACGTTTTCCAACAGGTAGTTGCAGAGGTTGCGGTAAACCGGGTCCATCTCCACCAATTCGATGGCGTTCATCGTTTCCGGCAGCATGAGGATCGGCGCCTGGTAATCGCGGAAAGCGTCGAGTACAAAAAAATTGGCTTTGCCTTTTTGGCTGCGGCTCAGCAACTGGACCGCCTCGTAGGCGTCTTCCATGCTTTGCACCACGTAGTAGTTGAGGTACGGCTCTAAGTAATTTTCGATGGCCACCCGGTAAGCTTCGTTCACGTAGATGAGGTCGGACAGCAGGGGCGCGTCTTTTTTCCAGTCCTTGTTGTTGCTCAAAAAGCGAATGGATTCCGGAAAACCTTCCAGATTTTCGATCATGCTTTTCGTCAGCTTGAACTCGTTGCGGCGGGCGTCGAGTTCGCGGTTGACGGTGGTGATGCGTTTGGTGAGGGCTTCGTTTTCGTTTTCGGCGGCCTGCAGCGCCTGCAAACGCAGGGCTTCGGCTTGTTCCAATTCCTCTAACCGCTTCGCAAACCGCTTTTCTTCCCCTTCGAGCTGCCCGATCTTTTCCTGCAAGGTAGCGGCTTCGATCTGCCGCTGGCTCATGCCCTGGCTGCTGCGTTCCAGTTCCTGGCGGTAGTTGGCGATCTGGTTGCCGTTGATGGCTTTTTGTTTTTCCAATTCAAACACCGCGCGCTCGGCTTGCTGCTGGTTTTGCATCACGGCGTCCAAATCCGATTTGAGCGTGCCGTGGCTCTCGCGGATTTTTTGCAGGGTCGTTTCTGCCTGCTCCAATTCCTGCTCCAACCGCGCTTCGATGCGTTTTTCCAGCGTTACTTCTTCGCGGTAGTGTTCGATATCGCTTTGCAACTGGCGCGCCCGGCGTTCTGCGTCCTGCACCGATTCGACAAATTTGGCGCGGTTTTGCTCTAAGAACTGCATTTTTTGCTGGTGCATCTTGCGGTCGCCTTCCATGCCGCGAATTTTCCCCACGAGGTTGTTCAGGTCGCGCTGGCGTTCGGAAAGCGTTTTTTCCTTGTCGAGGTTGGCTTTGCGCTCCGCTTCCAGCTTGGCTTCCAACTGCCGCACTTCCACTTCGGCCTGGCGGTAACGGTCTTCTTCCTGCTCCACTTTTTGGCCCACCGTTTTTTGCTGTTCTTTCAATTCAGCAGCGCGGTGTACGGCCAATTCGATGCTCAGTTCTTTGTATTCGGCTTTCAGCTCTAAGTAGCGTTTGGCGCGCCGGGCTTGTTTTTCGAGGGTTTTGAGGTTGTTGTCAATTTCGTGCAGCAGGTCTTCGATCCGGTTCAGGTCTTCGGTGGTACTTTCCAATTTCTGGATCGTCTCCCGCTTGCGGATTTTGTATTTGGAAATCCCCGCTGCCTGCTCGAACATCTTGAGGCGTGAGTTTTCTTTGTCGTTCAGGATGTCGTCCACCATGCCGAGGGCGATGATGGCGTAGGAATTGGAGCCGATGCCCGTGTCCAAAAACAGGGTCGTGATGTCGCGTAACCTGCAAAGCGTGCCGTTGAGGCGGTATTCGCTTTCGCCGGTGCGGTACAGGGTGCGCGTGATGGTGATGGACTGGTATTCGGTGGGCAGCAGGTTTTTGGTGTTGTCGAACGTGATGGACACCTGCGCCATGCCGCTTTGCTTGCGCTTTTTGGTGCCGTTGAAAATCACGCTCGTCATCTGGTCGAGGCGCAGTTCTTTGCTTTTTTGCTCGCCCAACACCCAACGGATGGCGTCCACGACATTAGATTTGCCAGAGCCATTCGGCCCGACGATCCCGATGACATCCTCGTTGAAGTGGATGGTCGTTTCGGTGGCAAAACTTTTGAAGCCTTTCAGTTCCAGTCGCTTTAATCTCATAGGGTGCAAAAGTAGAAAAAAAGCGATGCGGTTTTTAAAATTTGAAGATTTGATGATTTGAAAATTTGAAGATTGGCGCGCGCCCCACGCGTCCACCCAGCATGGTAGGGGCGACCCTTGCAATCGCCCTGAAACGAACGGCAAATTCGGTAGGGGCGACCCTCGCGGTCGTAGGTAGGGGCGACCCTCGCGGTCGCCCTAAAGGCGAACAGCAAATTCGGTAGGGGCGACCCTCGCGGTCGCCCAAAATGCGAACAGCAAATTCGGTAGGATGGCGACCCTTGCGGTCGTGGGTAGGGGCGACCCTCGCGGTCGCCCAAAAGGCGAACGGCAAATTGGATAGGGTGGCCCCCTTGCGGTCAATGCCGTTTAGTGATGTTTTTTAATTGATTTACACGGAGTTTCCTGAGTTAGGTTTAAAGACTCCCCGGAACTCCGTGTAACCAGTTACTTGGCGTAATAACATAATTGCTGTATATTTGGAAAACAAAAAAGTAGTTGAATGAGCAATCGCGAGGCCTATATCCGAAAAAGAAGACCCTTGTTCTGGTCTGTTGCGGAAGACAAACTCGGCGAGGTCAGTGACGCGTTGCTGGTGGAAACCATTTTAAATTATGGGACACTGGAGGATGTACGCGAACTATTTACCCTGCTCGGCCTGGAGCACGTTGCAGAGGTGTTTTCCACTGCGGTAGAGGGCCGCTCGCGACACAATTACTTCCCACAAGTGTCCAACTTTTTCAGCATTTATTTCAAACGGCATGTACCTCAATATTCTATCGGATGAGCAAGCCAATGGGCAAACAGTAATCGTCAAATTTTCAAATCAACTTATCCTTTGATGCTTTATGAAAAAATATGATCTTTGAAGTATTGGGGATAGGCGCTTCCATGTAGTAGTTATAAACAAGTTTATGAGAAATATTTATCACATAACATTATTCTTGTCAATAACAATTCTGACTTCTTTTGTTAGTCTTGATAAATTTACTTCCGAATCTAGTCAACTTCAAAAGTTTGAATTATATGCTCTAAAAAAGAACATGCCCGGCAAAATTTATACCTATGATTTGACAAAGAAAAAAGGGTGTAATAAAACTATCATCAAATACTTGGGCATAATTAAAACTAAAAGTGGAAAGCAATACAAAGTTTTAAATTCTTTTTTTGTTTTTACTGCTGGAAGCACTTGTCATGGAACAAGCAATATTAAAATCTATGACAAAAAAAATAATTACGTAGGAAGATATCCTGTTGAAATGCCCTATGAATTGCCTGAAAAAATAATTAAAAGTAAAATTGCTATTTGGACTAATTCAGAGAGATGTGATGCGAGAGAAGGATTTACGATAAATTTTGAAAAAGGATTACCAAAGACTTTTTTTCTTCCATGTTCTAAGAATGGCGGAAAGGAATATAGCTTTAGCAGTGAGTAGACGTGCCTATAACAGCAGCTTGGTACAATTCAAGCACCCCGCTCTTTTGTCTGCCCTGATACAGACTTCTCTCCTTTTTTCATACTTTTGATACCGACCCGGTAATTACCTTCTGAGATACGTGGCTTTAGTTATTCCACCTTCAATTCCAATTCATGAAAAACCTCATCATCGGACTTCTATTGCTGTCAGTTACTTCCCTGCCTGCGCTGGCTCAAACCCTAAGTCAATATATCGTTATTGATCAGTTTGGCTACCTGCCCGATTCCCGCAAGATCGCGGTTATTCGTGATCCGCAAACCGGCTTCGATGCCAATGAATCCTTTACACCGGGGGCCACCTATGCCGTAGTGCGGTCGTCCGACAATCAACAAATATTCAGTGGCGCACTGACCTCCTGGAATAGTGGGACAACGGATGCCTCGTCTGGAGATAAGGTCTGGTGGTTCGATTTTTCTGCTGTTACCGAAGCAGGCAATTACTACATCCTGGATGTTACAAAAAACCTGAAGTCTTTCGAGTTTGATATCTCCGCGGCTGTTTACAACGAGTTGTTGAAACATGCCGTGCGAACGTTCTTCTATCAGCGCGCCGGTTTTGAGAAGTCAGCGCAGTATGCAGGTCCCGAATGGGCAGATGGCGCCAGTCATATCGGGCTTTTGCAGGATAAAAACTGCCGCGTGTACAATGCGCCGGGCAATGCGTCAACTGAACTGGATCTGAGTGGTGGCTGGTATGACGCCGGCGACTACAACAAGTACACCAACTGGACCGCTAATTATGTTACTGACTTTATGCGAGCCTATCTGGAAGCGCCTTCGGCTTGGGGAGATGACTATAACCTCCCTGAATCAGGTAACGGTGTGCCTGATCTGCTGGACGAAGCAAAGTGGGGATTGGATCACTTGCTGCGTATGCAAAGGCCGAATGGAAGTATGCTCAGCATCGTAGGCCTTGCACATGGCAGTCCACCGTCGAGTGCTACGGGACAAAGTTTGTATGGTACGCCTAACACATCGGGTACCTTGAATTCAAGTGCCGCATTTGCTGTCGCTTCAAAAGTGTATGCTTCTATAGGCATGACCACGTATGCGGAAACATTAGAGCAGGCTGCCATAGCTGCCTGGGAATGGGCGGACGCCAATCCTAACGTGATCTTCAGGAACAATGATGCTGCTTCCGGAACTGCCGGATTGGGTGCGGGCCAACAGGAGACGGATGATTACGGACGACTCACGGCGAAAATCGAGGCGGCCATTTTTCTTTTCGAGCTCACGGGAGAAACAACGTACCGCGATTTTGTGGATGACCACTACGATGAGGTGAACCTGATTCAATGGAATTTCGCATTCCCTTTTCAAACGACGAATCAGGAAATGCTTTTGTATTATGCGTCGCTTCCGAATGCAACACCCGCTGTGGCTACTGCGATTCGTACTATTTACCGCAACGCAATGAATAACGGCAGTGAGAATTTTCCCGCCTTCACATCGAATAAAGATCCCTATCGGGCACACCTGCAGGATTATACCTGGGGAAGCAATGGGATCAAGGCGGCGCAGGGAATGATGTATCGGAACATGATCACTTTCAACCTTGATAACTTACAAGAGGCTGCTGCCATGGAGGCTGCCGAGCAATACCTACATTATCTGCATGGCGTCAACCCGCTCAATTTGGTCTATCTGTCCAACATGTATGATTTTGGTGGCGACCATTGTGTGAATGAATTTTATCATTCCTGGTTCAGTAATGGAAGTCCGGCATGGGATCGGGTAGGCGTTTCCACTTACGGCCCGGCTCCTGGCTTTGTAACGGGGGGCCCCAACCCGAGCTACGATTGGGATGGATGCTGTCCTTCCAATTGCGGAAGCAGCGCAAATAACGCCCTGTGCAATTCAGAGTCAATCACACCGCCGAAAGGGCAGCCAAAACAAAAATCGTATAAAGACTTTAACACAAGCTGGCCGCTGAACTCGTGGTCTGTGACAGAGAACAGCAATGGCTATCAAATGAATTACATCCGCTTGTTGTCGCACTTTGTAAATCCCAGCTACGATTGCAGTGGCACGGAAAATGGCCTGGCATTTATTGATGTTTGCGGCCAGTGTGCAGGGGGTACGACCGGCATCACCCCTGTTTCCGATGAAAGCGAATGCAACATGACAAGCGTGGACGAGCATTTCCTCGAACGTTTCAGGGTATATCCTAATCCTACGGCTGGCAGCGTTTCCATCGTTGCCGGTAATGGTGAACGCTATTATTATGAGGTGTTGAATGCGCTGGGTAAACGTATGCTCGCGGAAGTGCATTTCGGGGATGCGCACTTCAGCTTAGCTTCGGAGCCTTCAGGTCTTTATTTCGTGTTGATCCGGCAGGAGGGCGGGCAACGTGTTGAGAAGATTGTGAAGAACTAAGCTTTCCCTTCACTCCTTCTCCTTCCCTTTTAAAACACGTTTCATTCGCTTCCTCGCCACCAGCGCAGCGATACCAAAACCCAGGGCAAGTGCGAGCATGATCCCACCAATGATCAACATGCCGCCGCCAAAAACACCCGCCAGTACCTGTGTTAGGGCGTAAGCACTATTCATCCCTGCCGACCACAGCAACGCACCCAATCCTGCACTAATGCTGCCGTTGATGGCCAAAATAATGGCTGCTTTGCGCCGTTTGCGGAAGCGGTTCTCTGCTTTTGAAATTTGCGTTTCGGGAATGCTGTCGCGCAGGGTAGCAGCATGTCGGGGTGTTGTTGAATGGACAAAACCCGAAGCCGGGCCGGGTAACAGGAGGAACGAAAGGAGCAGGAGCGCGCCGGTATACCAGAAGGCGAGGGTGGTGTTTTTCATTGTTTTTAGTTGGTGGAAGGATAGACTAATTAGCACCCTTAGTCCCTATCTGTTCTTTAGAGTAATGTCGTCAACTTAACGGGAATAACCACGAAGTGGTTGAAGGTGAATAGCCCCCGATGCAATCGGGGGACAGGGATGAACGAAAGGTAACGCCCAACCCCGGATGGGGTTGAATGTTAATCCGTTACACTCCATTTTATACATTCAACCCCATCCGGGGTTGGTTCGCCTCTCTACTTGCACTTTTCCCCGAATTGCATTCAGGGCTATTCACATTTGACCCTTTCAGGGTCGTTTAAGTCCTTAAGTTGACGACATTAGTTCTTTAGAGTTCGAGAGCAAGGCATGTTTCCGACTCCGCTCAACGACCGTTCGTTGAGCGGAGTCGAAACGAACGGTCGTTGAACCGGCGACTGAGCGACTTGTACTGAGCGAAGTCGAAGTAAGTCGAAGTCAAGTCGAAACGATCGGACTATAAAGACAGCCACCAATTAGCTCTTCTTCACCTTGATGCTGCAACCAATAGCTTTAGTCGTAGCCGGATCCGGCGCCTGGTTGTTTTCGATATGCTTGAGCGCCCTTTCCACGTAGTTGACCGTCACGGCAGCGGGGTCTTCGGCGTTGTCATCCAATGCGCCGGTGTAGCGCAATACCCGGTCTTTGTCTAAGACGTAGAACTCAGGGGTACGTGATGCGCCGTACTGTGGGAATACTTTCTGGCCATCGTCAAACAGGTAAAGGAAAGGGAAACTTTTCTCTTTCGCGCGTTGCTGCATGGCTGCAAAATCATCGCCAGGCTTCAACGCCGGGTCGTTTGGCTGGATGGCTACGACCGGATAACCCATCGCTGCTGTTTTTTTGTGCAGGGCAATGATGCGGTCTTCGTACATCACTGCAAACGGGCAGGTATTGCAGGTAAAGGTCACGATATAGCCTTTTGGCGCTTTGCCATTGGCGTCTTTGATGCCGGCGAGGGAATACGTTTTGCCGTCTACGCCTTTGAGTTTGAAATCCGGCGCCGTATCGCCAATTTTCAGGCCGCCAACCGCCGGAGCAGTCGCCGCAATCAGTATAGCCGCAAGGGCTGCGAATACTAAAGAGAATCCGAATACTTTTTTCATAGCAGAAAAAGGTTTTTTATGTGAGAAAATGTCTGTTGCTCTTTTTAAGGTTAAAGTTGAAAGGAGAAAGGTTAAAGTGGGTTTCGTGTCCTCGAAGATGATACGTATCTTACTTTAACCTTTCTACTTTATCCTTTATCCTTGTTTTCTATCAACATCCCTTCCAACTCCGCATAATCCGCAAACTGATCATCCTTGAACGCCCGGTTGCGGGCATTGTAGATCAGCGTCACCGGAATTGCGCCACCCCAGGCCGGAGTGACTTTGTCTATCCAGTTCTGGTAGCCCGAATCGGTCAAAGCCACCACGGTGGATTTCAACTTCCGGGATTGCAGGAAAGGCAGGAGTTTTTTTTCAAGGTCTTTTTTAAAATCGAGGCTCACGAGCACTACTTTAACTTTCTGATCCTGAAATTGTTCGTGCAACTGCTCAAAGTAGGGCAGTTCTTCCACACAGGGTTTGCACCAGGTGGCCCAAAAGTTGATCACATAAGTAGTGTCGTTGTCGAAGTGCAGCCAATGTTCAAAATCGTCAAATTTAGCATACACCGGAATGCCGCCCAGCATGGACGAAGGCGCCACAACAGGGTAAGCTGTCGCCTCGGATTGTGCCTCCGATTTGCAGCTGGAGAACAGTTGAAGCGCCACCAAAAGGGGAATGAGAAATTTAGCCATTGTGCGGATTTACAGTTTTCAACACAAAATGACAAAAAATAGCTGAAAAACAGCGCCTTTTAACCTGTTAAAAGCGTGTTAAGACTGGGGGAGGGAAAGGGGTATTTAAGGTTAAAGGGTTAAGGATAAAGGATAAAGTAAGATACGTATCATCTTCGAGGACACGAAACCCACTTTAACCTTTCTCCTTTTAACTTTAACCTTTCCTCTAATACTCACTCGTCAAATGAAACTCCACCTTCCCGTGGTTTTCCTTCGCCATTTGGAGCGCCCAGGCGCTTTCCGCCAGGAAGACGAGGTTGCCGTATTTATCGCGGGCCATGTCGCGTTTGCGACGGTCAAGGAATTCTTTCAGGGCTTTGTCGTCGTCGCAGCTCACCCAAAAGGCTTTGTAGAGGTGGAGCGGCTCGTAGGTGCAGGATGCGCCATATTCGTGCTGAAGGCGGTACTGGATCACGTCAAATTGAAGGGCGCCCACCGTGCCGACGATTTTGCGGCCGCTGATTTCGCGGGTGAACAACTGCGCAACGCCTTCATCCATCAGCTCTTCCAGTCCTTTGTTCAGTTGTTTGGTTTTTAATGGATCGGCATTGTTCACGTAGCGGAACTGCTCGGGCGAAAAACTCGGGATGCCTTTGAAGTGCAGGGATTCCCCTTCGGTGATGGTGTCGCCGATTTTAAAATTGCCCGAATCGTACAAGCCCACCACGTCGCCGGGGTAGGCTTCGTCCACCACCGTTTTTTTATCGGCCATAAAAGAAGTCGGGTTTGAAAACTTCATTTGCCGTGCCTGGCGCACGTGCAGGTAGTTGACATTCCTCTGGAAACGCCCCGAACAGATGCGCAGGAAAGCAATCCGGTCGCGGTGTTTGGGGTCCATGTTGGCGTGGATTTTGAAGACGAAGCCGCTGAATTTTTCCTCGTTGGGCAAAACGAGGCGCTCCTCCGTGTGTCGGGGCAACGGTTGCGGCGCGATCTCCACAAAGCAGTCGAGCAGCTCGCGCACCCCGAAATTGTTGACCGCACTGCCAAAAAACACCGGCGAAACGCGGCCTTCGAGGTAGTCTTCGCGGTTGAATGCCGGATAGACTTCCTCCAGTACGTTGGCGTCGTCGCGCAATTCAGCCGCCGCGCGTTCGCCTACGCGCTTGTCCAATTCCGGGTTAGCCAAATCCGTGATTTCAATCACATCTTCTTCTTCCTGCTTGCCGTGTGGGCGAAACAGGACGAGCTTTTTTTCATACCGGTTGTACACGCCCTGGAAGCGCTGGCCCATGCCCACCGGCCAGCTCAGCGGGCAAACTTTGAGCTTCAGTTTTTGCTCAATTTCATCCAACAGGTCGAAAGCGTCTTTGCCTTCGCGGTCGAGTTTGTTGATGAATACGATGATGGGCGTGTTGCGCATCCGGCACACCTCCACCAATTTTTCGGTTTGTTCCTCGACCCCTTTGGCCACGTCAATGACCGTGATGACGCTGTCTACTGCCGTGAGGGTACGGTAGGTGTCTTCTGCAAAATCTTTGTGGCCTGGTGTGTCTAAGATGTTGATTTTTAAATTTTTATAATCAAAAGCCATCACGGAAGTCGCCACCGAGATACCCCGTTGCCGCTCGATTTCCATAAAGTCGGATGTTGCGCTGCGCTTGATTTTGTTGGATTTTACGGCCCCTGCCACCTGGATGGCGCCGCCAAACAACAGGAGTTTTTCTGTCAGGGTAGTTTTTCCCGCATCGGGGTGGCTGATGATGCCGAAAGTGCGCCGGCGGCTGAGTTCTTCGAGAAACGACATGGATCGTGGTAGCTTTTTTCAATTGAAGGCGCAAAGGTAATGGATTGTTGTGAATTCATGCAGATAGTTGGTGTGACCGGGTTGCTCCATTTCCAAAGCAGGTATTACCAGATTTTGAATTTGCTACACGGTTCAAACAAAAAACTCCTTAACTTGCCTTCTCAAAGAAAGAACATCATAATGCAAAGGATCATCATAGAAAATTTTGGACCAATCCAGCACTTAGATTTGGAAATCAAAGATTTGTCGTTGTTCATTGGGGAGCAGGCGACGGGGAAGAGTACGGTGGCGAAATTGATTTATTTTTTTAAGTCGCTGCGGGGGGATTTGATTGATTATTTGTATTATCAAAGTGATTTTGAAGGAGATGATATATTCCAGCTTTTTATTAAAGACATACAGCACAAGTTCTCAACTAAATTATTTGGCTATATTAAAAACACAGCACCTGCTAATTTGACCTTTCAATATGGGAACAATAAATATCTTTCTATTAATTTGAATAGCAACCCAATTACGGTAACATTTAGTGATAGTAAGTTTGTAGGCAATAAAAGTTCACTAAGATTTTCTTTTGGGAGGGATCTTTTCAAGATTTGTAATGATATTAAAGAGTACAGACAATATTTTTTTAATCCTGATAAAGTTTTACTTCATACCACCAATACTCGTAATATAGAGTATACAAGAAGGTCTGAAGCAACAGCAATTGAAAAACACATTAACTCCTTTTTTGAAGACGACAAAGAGATTCAGTTTATTCCAGCAGGTAGGAGTATACTCTCCATACTTTCAGGTCAATTAACTCCTTATGGTTTTGATTTTTTCATGACAGCTTTCAGTAAACAAGTTGACAAGATTAAGCCAGCATTTAATCAACAGCCAATTGAAGAATTAATTAAGTCGAGTGTTTTGGGAAATAAAAATCCTAATTATAAGGAAGCCCTTAATCTCGCTATTCAGAAAGTTAAGACTGTATTAAAAGGAGAGTATGGTAAAGACCGTATTTATGGGGATGGCATTTACTTAAATGATGAGACTTATGTCAAACTATCCCAAGCCTCCTCCGGCCAGCAAGAAGCAGTCTGGATATTAATGCAAACATTCCTCCTCCTTCTCAACCGCGAAAAAGTCTTCCTCATCATCGAAGAACCCGAAGCGCATTTATCTCCTGAAGCGCAAAAATCACTGGTGGAACTGATTACCCTTTTGCTGAAAGAAAATGACAGCCAGGTTTTGATCACCACGCATAGTCCTTACATCCTCACGGCTTTTAACAACCTGATCTACGCCGGGAATGTGGGGAAAGAGCATCCGGAAGAAGTCGGAAAAATTATCCCGCCGGAATTGTGGATAGACTCAGAGCAGGTTGGCGCTTACAAGCTCCGGGGCGGCACTTCTGAAGATTTGATGGATCGCGAAACCATGCTGATCCGTGCAGAAGAAATTGACAGCGTTTCCCGGAGCATCAACGAAGCTTTTGACGCTATACTCAATCTGGAACTGCAATGAGTTGCCAGTATTTTCGGAAAAAGTACCCGAGTTGCTGTGAATGCAGCCAACATCAAACCATTAATGCGGAAGAAAACAAGCGAAAGTATTCTTTGCAGAATCCCCACAGGCGCGAAGTATGCAAAATCCACTTAGATGGATGCGCGAGCATGGAAACGAAGGGCAAACAATGCGACTACCTTTTTCTTTCCTGTGACACCAACCTTGCTTTTTTCATTGAATTGAAAGGCTCCGACCTTTTGCAAGCCATAGACCAACTTGACCAAAGCATTGATCGCTATAGGCATCGTGTGGCAGGGTTTGCCATCAATGCCAGAATCGTACTTTCCAGAGTTCAAACGCCGGATATACGCAGCTCTAAACGCTTAAGGTTTGAGAAAAAGATTAAAGACCTCGGAGGTACTGTACGCTTCCCCTAAGCTGCAACCGGGTAAAAGTAGAAATCCATGTTTAAAGTTTCATAGTTCATAGGGGCTAAATACCCCAGATTTTCATGAGGCCTGATTTGGTTATAGGTCACCGACCAATCC
>Ga0209573_1000377_pt1 | contig 98822 bp, 72 predicted proteins | sample TNRBio252014_DNA_FD_185870 | JGI IMG/M metagenome (GOLD analysis project Ga0209573, IMG submission 185870) | Wastewater treatment Type I Accumulibacter community from EBPR Bioreactor in Madison, WI, USA - TNR Reactor_6/25/2014_ DNA (SPAdes)... | ecosystem: Engineered > Bioreactor > EBPR >...
CGGTACTGTGGATTTAGCCTCAATTAAGGGGAAAGATCTGGTATTATCTCTCGACTCAGGTGCTCAGGCAACTGCAGAACAGGTTATGCACGGCAGGAGCGGGGCAATAATTGCGATTGAACCATCCTCAGGTGAGATACTTGCTTTTACAAGCGCACCCGATTATGATCTTTCCAAGTTTTCCGATATTACACCAAAAGAGTATATGAGGGATTTGATTTCAAATCCTCTAAAACCACAATTTAATCGTGCTACTCAGTCAACCCACTCACCCGGTTCAACTTTTAAGGTACTTGTTGCTTTATGTGGACTGGAGGTTGGTGCGATTAATGAGAACAGCACTATTTATTGTCCCGGGTCTTATACTTACGGAAACCGGACATTCAAATGTCACGGTTCTCATGGTGCAACAACTGTTTATAGAGCACTTGAAGGGTCTTGTAACGTCTTTTTCTACAAGTTGATCTTCGAGATAGGTGTTGACCGATTAAATGAGTTTGCAAAAAAGTTTAAGATAGGCACAAAAACAGGTATTGATCTTCTTGAAGAATCAAAGGGGTTGATTCCATCTTCTGCCTATTATGAAAAAGTTTACGGAAACAATTGGCCCCGTGGTATTCTGGTTAGCGTGGGTATCGGTCAGGGAGAAGTAAGCATGTCTCCACTTCAACTCGCATTTATGACTGCGCTTGTAGCGAATAATGGCAAATCGTTTACGCCACACCTTGTGAAGGGGTATCTGGATGAAAAAAGGAAGTTTGTACCGTATAAATTTGATGAGGTAATTACCGGAGTTTCCGATCGTAATATTCGAATAATTAAAAAGGGAATGTGGCTTGTGGTGAATGGTGGTGGAGGTACCGCCAAAAACATCAGAAGCAGTGAAGTTGTGATAGCGGGTAAAACAGGAACCGTTCAAAATGTTCATGGCAGAAACCACTCACTTTTTGTTGGATTCGCTCCGTATGACAATCCAAAAATTGCGATTGCTGTGTTATTTGAAAATGCCGGATATGGTTCTGAAGTGGCTGCACCGGTTGCGGAAGAGGTAATCCTGGCGTATCTTCGGTCGACAGGGGATATAAAGCCAAAACCAAAGGAGGATAAACCCAAAAAGGATAAAAAGACTAATGATACTTTGGATTTAATAACCGCCATCGAGGAGAACAGATAGTTTGAAATTAGGTGGTAAACTATCAAGTAAGTTTGATTTTATTCTGTTTGGTGCAGTATTGATCCTGTTGGTATTTGGGTTGCTTGCCATATACAGTTCAACTCAAAATGTGACACAGGTTCGAAACAATTTTGAGAAACAAATTTTTGCTCTCGGATTGTCTCTTGTGCTGTTTTTTATAATTTATGGACTTCCGACAACCCTTATCAGGACAATGGTTCCGTGGGGTTATGGAGTCAGCATTACACTGCTGATAGCTGTATTGATTTTTGGAAAAACCATTGGTGGCGCAAAAGCCTGGATCGACCTTGGACCGTTAAATTTGCAGCCGGCAGAGTTCTCCAAAATTGCAACCCTTCTCGCCCTTGCGTCTTATCTTGAACTAAAAGGACAGGATCTTGATGATATTAAAGTTATAGGGAAATATCTGTTAATCGGTTTATTTCCTGTTGCTTTAATTATGCTTGAGCCTGATTTGGGGAGTTCACTTGTCTATTTTGGAATGCTCCTTACTCTGCTTTTTTGGAGAGGGATTAGTTCATTTGGTTTGTTTGTTGTGCTCGCTCCACCACTTGTTATGATTAGTTCTCTATTTGGAATCTGGTATATTCTGGGTGCATTTGTCATAGTGGCTGCATTCCTCATTGTTTTTAAAAGAAATATTTTCATTACAAGTTCGCTTTTAGCGATCAACTTTGCTTCAGCCTTTTTTGTCAAATACTTTTTTAACATTCTCAGCCCCCACCAGAAAAAAAGAATACTCTCTTTTATCGACCCAAACTCTGATCCGTTAGGTGCAGGTTACAATGCAATACAGGCTCAGATAGCCATCGGTTCCGGTGGAATGTGGGGGAAAGGATTTATGTCGGGGAGTCAGACACAATTACAATTTATTCCCGAACTGTGGTCTGATTTTATTTTTTGCGTTATTGGAGAAGAGTTTGGATTTTTTGGGTCGATCATCGTAATAAGCCTGTTTTTGGTTGTTTTTTTAAGAATATTAAAAATTGCCGGGGAAACCAAAAATGAATTCCTTAGTCTCGTAACAGTGGGGATACTCTCCATTTTTGTTATCCACTTTGCGATAAATATCGGAATGGTTGTTGGCATAGTTCCGGTAATTGGAATTCCTCTCCCATTTGTAAGTTATGGTGGTTCCTCACTTCTTTCAAATTTTATAATGCTTGGTGTAGTTTTTAACATAGCCCGAAGTAAACAGGTAATTAATTAAAATGACTTCATTTGAGAAAGTGGTTTATCAAACCGATAATAAAAAACATGTTTGTGTGGGACTCGACACCGACCCGACTCGCATCCCTTTGATACTTCAAAAGGGAAACGATCCCGTTTTTACTTTTAATAAAGCGATTGTTGACGCAACTTTTGATGGAGCAGCAGCTTACAAGTTAAATTTTGCATTTTACGAAAGTAATGGAATTGAAGGAATTTCAACACTCAGAAGGACTGTTGATTATATCCGAAGCAAGGATGAAAAAATAATTATTATTGGTGATGCAAAGCGGGGAGACATTGGAAATACTTCAAAAATGTATGCTGATGCAATCTTTAATGAGTTTGGATTCGATTGTTCAACACTTGCTCCATACATGGGGAAAGATTCGCTTGATCCATTTTTTGAGTTTCAAGACAAAATAAATTTTGTTCTGGTGTTAACATCCAACAAAGGGAGTGAAGATTTTGAGAAATTAATCATGAGATCGGGGAAACCACTTTACAGGGAAGTTCTTTCAAGAATAAAGGAATGGTATCCGGCCTCATCTCTTGGCACAGTTTTTGGTGCTACTAATATTGAAAATCTAAAAGAGGATCTACCCGATCTTTCAGGCACCACGGTGCTTGTTCCGGGTGTCGGTGCCCAAGGTGGGAGTGCTGAGCAGGTTGCAAAACTTTTTTATACATACGGGCATAAACGATTTCTTATTAATTCGAGCAGAAATATCATATTCGCATCAAATGGTATTGATTTTTCTGAAAAAGCTGCCTTTGAACTGATAAAACTGAATGCTGAAATCGGTCAGGCTATTGTGTGAGTGTAAATTTGCATTAGTCTGCCAACTCTTGGATTTTCTTTATAGACTTAATATTGCGAACCACAAAATTCTCTTTTGTGGGAATTTATTCTTACAAATTGCAAGATAATACTACCAAAGATTATCATAAGAACCGGAGTGTGAATGAAAACTGCTGCGTTACCAGAAAAACTTCTGTATGAAATATGGAAGAATCAGGAATTTAAATCCGATATCTATACCTTCGATGAGGAGAAGATCGTTGTCCTCGACAGGGGTGTGGAATCAACCGAACTTGGCGGACCGGATTTTAAGAATGCCCGCGTGCAAATCGGCAGTTTAACTTATGTTGGTGATATTGAGATTGACAATTTTCATACTGACTGGAAAAATCACGGTCACTCAAAAAATCCCAAATTTAATAAAGTTATTCTTCACATTATTCTGGATGATGGTGACTCGAGACATTTTGTTACCACAAAAGATGGCAGAAAAGTTCATTCCTTAAGTGTCATCGAATTCATTGACGACACACTCAGTGAATCTCTAAGAAAACAAATTGCCCACTATCGTCTTTCCTCAATAAATAAAATTTCCTGCAAACAACTCACACTCCTTGTTACCGAAGAAGAAAAACTTGAATTTCTAAAAAAACTTGGAATCGAAAGATTTAAAAGGAAATGTGAAAAAGTTGCTTACCGGTTGAAAGAAATTTTATTTCTTGAAGAGATGAAGGTTAGTGAACCTGAACATGGCTATGATATCCCTCTTGAATATCTTGAACGAAAATTGACTTATAAGGAATTAAACAACAAGCGGGTATGGGAACAGCTTTTTTACGAAGGGATTTTTGAAGCTCTTGGTTACTCACAGAACAAAGACATAATGTTGAGAATAGCCCGGGCGGTAGAACCAAAATTGCTTAAAACTCTTGGAACGGATGACGAATTCTTTCGTAATGCCGAATCGCTCTTTTTCCATGTATCCGGCCTTCTGCCGAATCATCCAAACAGCAAGTCAGACGATACCTCAAGTTATATCAGATCATTACATGAAACCTGGAACACACTTGTAGATAAATATGACGGAAAAATGTTTGAGGAGGACGACTGGTCGTTTTATAGAATGCGCCCGCAAAATTATCCTCCAGTCAGGCTCGCAGGGGGTGTCAGATTGTTAAATGAAATCCTTAATCATAATCTGATCGGAAATTTGCACAGAAAATTTGTTGAAATCCACAAAATTGACACATTAAAAGTTTGCATGCGCAGTCTGTTTATCACAAAAGGAGCGGGTTATTGGAGCAGGCACTATATGTTTGATGTGGAGGCTAAACCACATATCAAATTTTATGTTGGCAAAAACAGAGCTGATGAAATAGTCTTAAATGTGATTCTGCCGATACTTTATCTTTATTATGAGATGTTTGGAAAGAAAAAATTTGCTTCCAAAACATTAAGGTTATATAGTGAAGTGGATATGGATTTGGATAATTCTCTTGTGAATGAAGTATCAACCGCATTAAATCTTGATATACACAAACATGGTCCGCTCATCTATCAGGGAATGCTTGAACTTTTCCGCAATAAATGTTCAAAAGACAAGTGCAATGATTGTATGATTGGTGAGAAAGTTTTCTCGGAGTAAATCTTTTTAGTTGCTGCTGCCGGTTAATTTGTTGATCTGATCTCTGATCTTGGCAGCCTGTTCGTAGTCCTCACTCTCAAGAAGTTCTCTAAGACGGTCTTGCAGAGCGGCAAGTTTTGTTTCTCTGAGAGTTGATTTTTCGGAGGCGCCGTCAATTTCATCTGCTTTAGTATTCTCTTTTGCGGGGTAAAAGCCTGCTTCTTCCAGAACTTTTTCAGCCACAAAGATAGGTACATTACACCTGAGTGCCAGATTTATGGCGTCAGAAGGTCTTGCATCCACCTCATTTGTAAATCCTGAAACATCCAAAACTATATTTGCGTAATAAGTATTTTGAGAAAGTTCGTGAATGACAACCTCGACGACATTAGCGCCGAGGTTATCAATTACAGATTTTAGAAGGTCGTAAGTGTTTGGGCGTTCAAGTGCATGTTTTTCAATTACATACGCCATCGACTGAGCTTCAAAATGCCCGATAATTATCGGCAGTTTTCTTTCTCCATCAACTTCTTTAAGAAGGAGGACAAAAGCTCCGCTACCTGCAGGACTGGTTGAGAGTCCCAACACTTCACATTCTATTTTATTCAATTTGAAGTTACTTTCTTTATTTCATCCTTAAGAACAGGAAGAATTTCAAAAACATCACCCACAATTCCATAATCAGCGATAGTAAAAATTGGAGCATCCTTGTCTTTGTTTATTGCAACAATATACTTTGAAGACGCCATTCCTGCAAGATGCTGGATGGCACCGGAGATACCACAGGCCACATAAAGACTGGGAGTTACTGTTTTTCCTGTCTGTCCCACCTGTTCGCCGTGAGGTCTCCAACCTGCATCAACCACAGCCCTGGAAGCGCCAACTGCAGCCCCAAGAGCGGAAGCCAACTCTTCAACAAGGTGAAAGTTTCCAGACTCTTTAAGTCCTCTTCCACCCGAGACGATGATATCAGCTTCGGCAACATCAAGTTTACCTGCCGATCTTTTAATTTCGGTAACAGAAGTGGATAAATCAGGTGAGTCGATACTTACATTTTCAACATTGGCTGATGTCGAATTCTCGACAAGAGGGAAGACATTAGGCCTGAGTGTAAAAACTTTTACTGCAGAATTCACTTTCACTTTTTGGAGCGCTTTGCCCGCAAAAACAGGTCTGATTGCGACCAATTCACCAGCTTGAACCTCAAGCGAAATACAATCCGACGCAATTCCGGCTCCAAGAAGAGGCGCCACTCGTGGAGCAAGATCTTTTCCCATGGCTGTATTCGAAAAGAGAAGAACTTCAACTCCGTTCTCTTTTGCAAATTCAACTATTGCTTTGGCATAGCCGGAAGGGGAATAATTTGAGAAAGCAGAATTTGATAATTTTACAATTCTGCCAATTCCATATTGTGCAATTTTTTCAGATTCCTCGACGGATGCAGCAGGGACTGCGGCAATTGTTTCATAACCGAGCTTTTGACCCAGTTCTGCGGCTTTTGAGACGGTTTCAAGACTTGATTTTTTGATTTTACCATCTCTTTGTTCGATAACTGCTAAGATTAATTTTGACATTCCTAAACTCCTTAAATTACTTTTGCTTCTTCTCTTAAAAGGCGAACAAGTTCAGGAACCGCAGATGAGTCGGTACCAAGAATTCGTCCGGGTGCTTTGGGTGCAGGGAGAGACATCTCCAGAACTTCAACTAAAGGAGAGGGAGCAGTTACTGCTTTTTCTTCCAGTTTTTTTCGTTTTGCATCCATAATACCTTTTAAGTTTGGATATCGGGGATCATTTAATCCTTTTTGAGCAGTTATAACAATTGGGAGGGAAGAATTTACGACTTCTCTTCCGCCTTCAATTTCTCTTTCAGCGGTAACTGAATTGTTATCAATTGTGAGTGAAACACAAACTGTTATACAATTAATTCCTGCTTTAGAGGCAGTAAGCTGGCCAACCATTGAAGTGTCAAAATCCACTGACTGTTTGCCCATAAATACAATGTCATATCCACCATCTTTGATTTCATTGGCGAGAAGAGTTGCCACCCCGTCGGAGTCGAGGGCTCCATCAGATTTTAATAACAAACCTGAATCGATACCCATGGCTAAGGCTTTCCGCATAATCTCTTTATTCGAGTCATCACCGACGCTGATCACCACAGTTTCACCACCAAATTTTTCTTTGGTTTTAACTGCTTCTTCAATGGCGAATTCATCGTAGGGATTGACTATAAAAGATACGCCGGTTTTGTCGATCTCTTTACCTCCGGCTGAAATCTTTATTTTGGTAGCTGTATCGGGTACATTGCTGACGCAAACAGCTATTTTCATTTGACCTCCGTTATGTATGAATTTGTTTAAGAATAGCTTACAAAAATAATAAAGATGACGGTTTTTTCCTTAAATTTGTATTCCCATTTTAAATTTATTTGGCAGCCAGAGACCCCGCAATAATTACCATGAATCCGATATACGCTAATATGAACGAAGATCAACCTTTAAATTCACCTTCTGCTCCGGAACCTGAGGTTCTTGAAGATATTGAATCAGGCTCTTCTGTAAAATATTCCGCCCGGGTCATTTTATATAATGATGATTTCCATTCATTTGATGAAGTAATAGAACAACTGATAAAAGCGTTAAATTGTTCCTTTTCTAAAGCGAATTATTTAGCCCTTAAAGCTCATAGTGAAGGAAAAGCCGTTGTTTTTAAGGGTCCCTACCATAAATGTATCAGAGTTTCATCAATTCTCGAAGAAATAGCATTGAGGACAGAAATTGTTTTTTAAAAGTATTACACTAAAAGGGGTTTTAATTACCCTCCTACTGCTGGTATCAGCAAGTGGACAAAACAACCGTTTCAATGAGGAAATGGAATCACTTCTGCAAGATAGCTTTTTTATCTCGTGCAATTCGGGCATTAAAGTTTATAATCTGACAAAAAAAGCGGAATTATTCTCTCGAGATAAACATAAATTGATGAATCCTGCATCAAATATGAAGGTAATTACCACAATTGCAGGACTTGTATATCTCGGTCCGGAATACACTTTCAATACAGGAATCGGTTACCGTGGTAAAATAGAAAATGGAGAGTTAATAGGGGATATCATCATTCGAGGGGGTTGTGATCCTGACTTTAAGCTGGACAGTCTTTTTAAAATTGTTGAAGTTATTAAAAATGCAGGAATAAAGAAAATTACGGGAGGCGTTTTGGTGGATGTATCCCGTAAGGACTCACTTTTTTGGGGTGAAGGCTGGATGTGGGATGACGATGGAGCGGTTACTTCTCCATTTATGTCAGCTTTAAATATTAACGGGAATTATGTAACAGTCACTGTCTCTCCTGATGCAAACGGTGGGGAACCGATAGTAACAACATCACCGGTTACAAAGTTTTTTAACATACAAAATGATGCAACAACCGGAGCCGGCTCCACCAATCTTAAAGTGTGGCGCGATTATCTTGGCAGAACAAACACCATATTTGTAAAGGGAAACATTAACAGGACAACCCAGGCTCAAGTCTATTATTTTAATGTTTGGAGGCCCGAATTATATATGGCTGAATTAGTTAAGGAGAAACTTGCTTCCGCCGGGATTCAAACTAAAGGAGCAAACGGAGTAATTGATCCCGGATATGAATATCAGAAGATTTACGAATTCAAACACGCCTACAAGAACCTGATCACCCCATTGAACAAAAGAAGTGATAATCTTTATGCTGAAATGATGCTTTTGGCACTGGGTGGAAAATCCCGTGAAAAAAATATCTCGTTTGCAGACGGGAAAAAGTATATTGACAGTGTTATCGCCTGGGCGGGAAAAAATCCGGGGGGTTTCAGAATTGCAGATGGATCGGGGGTATCCCGTTATTCTACTGTGAGTACCGATTTGCTTGTTGCCCTCATTTCAAAACTTTATTATGACGGTGGTGACTTGTTTAACATTTTTTATAATTCACTTCCAATTGCCGGTGTTGATGGCACTCTGGCAAACAGAATGAAAAACACGGTATGTTATAACAATGTAAGAGCAAAAACAGGATCACTTTCAGGTGTAAGTACATTAACGGGATATGCCAAAGGTAAAAGTGGTGACATGCTCGCTTTTTCAATATTGATGCAAAATTTTACCGGGAGTGCCGCAAAAGCGAGAGCTTTTCAGGATAAAATTTGCGAACTTATAACTTTATATAATTAGATGAAAAAGTCGATGAAATATTTATTTCTTATAATTACTGTTACCTCACTTGTTTTCATTTCCGGGTGCGGGAAAAAGGAGGAACCTGCGGTGGTAAAAGAAACAGCTCCTGCATTTGAGATCATAAAAGGAAATAAGGTTCCACAATTCGACAGTCTTGAGGCTTTTGAACTTGTAAAGAAACAGGTGGCTTTTGGTCCCAGAGTTTCGGGAACACCGGCATGGGCTTCGACAAAAGAATTTTTATCAAACAGACTTGTTCAATCGGGTGCAGTTGTAAAACATCAGGATTTTGAAGCAAAGGTTCCAACGGGGGAGACCCTTAAATTTACAAATATTATCGGTAGTTTTAATCCTGAGGCAGAAAAAAGGATTTTACTTTGTGCACACTGGGACAGCAGACCACATGCTGATCAGGAAGCCGACAAGAGCCTGCACAATAAACCAATCCCCGGTGCAAATGATGGAGCAAGCGGAACCGCAGTATTACTCGCTATGGCAGATGTTATTGGAAAAAACAAACTTGACTACGGGGTTGATATAGTATTATTTGATGCGGAAGACTATGGCAAATCAGGAAGTCTTGAAGGTTATTGCATCGGCTCAAAATATTTTGCAGCAAATAATCCACTCACACATAAACCACTTTTTGGGATACTTCTCGATCTTGTGGGGGATAAAGAAGCGATTTATATGAGGGAAGAGGGATCGGTCAGATTTGCGAGTGATGTGGTTGATCTTGTTTGGAAATTTGCTCAAAGTGAAGGGAACAGCAGGTTCAAGGATTTTGTGTCACATCCTGTTTATGATGATCACATTCCTCTAAACGAAGTGGGAATCAGAACAATAAATATTATTGATGCCGGATTGATTGGTGCAGACTCAAAAGACCCAAGGAGAAATTATTGGCATACTTTAAAGGATAATATGGACAATATTAGTGCTTCAACTCTTTATGATCTTGGCAGAGTGCTTACCGGGTTTCTTTATTCACTTAAAATAAATTAGAGGACTATGTATTATAATTTTCGCGGGATAGATGTACATTACGAACATCAGCGGACGGGGAGCAAATATACACTTGTATTAATCCATGGATTAGGAGGTTATTCAGGTGATTGGTCGAGACTGACAGAAGCATTTTCTGATGAACAAAGTTTTTTAATTCCCGATCTTCCGGGGTGTGGCAAAAGCAGTTTTGTGGATGACCCATGGTTTTTTTCTTTCGAGGGGTTAAGTGAGCTTCTGTTGGAGCTTATAGAAGAGATTAAGGTAAATAACCCGGTTCTTTGTGGTTATTCTGCAGGTGGCAGGCTCGTTTTTTACATGGCTGCGAATGAAATGTTAAAAAATAAAGGGTTCATCTCAATCAGTTCAACACCCGGACTTCCAACTGATGAATTGAGGGCAGAAAGAGCTGCTGAAGATATCGAACATGCTGCTAAAATAATGGAATTTGGAATAGATGCCTGGGTTGACAACTGGTTGAACCTTGAACTGTTTGATGGATTAAAAACGCTTCCTGAGACCTTCTATAAGCAGTATGATACTCGAAAAAGGTTAAATTCAGCCAAAATCTTAAAAAATTATTTATTAAATTCCGGGTTGGGAGTTATGCCGTTTTTGCAAGACAAACTGCGCTCTGTGAAACAGTCGGGACTTTTAATAACAGGCGGAAATGATAAAAAATATGAAGGAATAGCGCAGAGAGTATGCGGATTGAACAAAAGATTTGAACATATTGTTATTCCTGAAAGCTGGCACACTGTTTACATGGAAAAACCTGTTGAAACAGCAAAAGCCATCAAAGCATTTTTAACAAAAATTGAATGAATTAAATAGTAGAAAAATCATGATTGAATGGAAACAAGCCGGAGATTTCTCTGATATAATTTATGAAAAGGCAGAAGGAATTGCCAGGATAACCATAAACCGTCCGGAAGTTAGAAATGCCTTCAGGCCGGAGACTGTAACACAGATGTTTAATGCCTTTGTGGATGCAAGAGAAGATCAGGAGATTGGTGTTATACTCCTCACAGGCAAAGGACCCGCTGCTGATGGGAAATATGCCTTTTGTTCAGGAGGAGATCAGAGAATAAGGGGAGATCAGGGATATGTTGGTGGTGACGGAGTTCCCAGATTAAATGTTCTTGATTTACAGAAGATGATCAGAAGTATTTCAAAGCCCGTTATCGCTCTTGTTGCCGGTTATGCAATTGGAGGTGGTCATGTTTTGCATGTGGTTTGTGACCTCACAATCGCCGCAGACAATGCAGTTTTTGGACAGACCGGTCCAAAAGTTGGCAGTTTTGACGGTGGATTTGGTGCATCTTATCTTGCTCGACTTGTTGGGCAAAAAAGAGCGAGAGAAATTTGGTATCTCTGCAGGCAATACAACGCTCATGAGGCATTTGAGATGGGATTGGTGAACAAGGTTGTTCCTGTTGAAGAACTTGAAGCTGAGGGGATTCAGTGGGCGCGTGAGATTCTTCAACACAGTTCACTCTCAATAAGGCTGTTAAAGTCGGCTTTTAACGCCGAGCTTGACGGGCAGCAGGGAATTCAGGAATTGGCAGGAAATGCCACACTTCTCTATTACATGACTGAGGAGGCACAGGAAGGAAAAAAAGCTTATTTAGAAAAGAGAAAGCCTGATTTTAACAAATTTCCAAAACTTCCGTAGCTATAATGAATAAAACTCTGATTTGGATTCTGGCAGCGAGGCCAAAAACTCTACTGGCTGCTTTTGTTCCCGTGATTGTTGGCACTTCTCTTGCGGTTGCCGAGGGGAGTCACAATCTTTTTGTTTCATCAGTTGCATTAATATGTTCGATTTTGATTCAAATTGGGACAAATTTCACAAATGATCTTTATGATCATTTAAAAGGAGCGGATACCAAAGAGAGAGTAGGGCCCAAACGGGCTTTAAATGAAGGCTGGGTAACTGTAGCTCAGATGAAAGTTGCAATATATCTAAGTTTTCTCCTGTCGTTTTTGATGGGGTTATATCTCGTTTACTATGCAGGTCCGTTTATCTTGTTGATAGGGATACTTTCCATAATATCAGGATTTATGTACACGGCAGGTCCATTCCCGCTTGCATATAACGGACTTGGAGACCTTTTTGTTTTTTTGTTTTTTGGATTCGTGGGAACCGTTGGTACCTACTTTATAAATACCGGGTATATCTCAAGCCAGGCACTCATTTCCGCGATTCCTGTCGGAGCTCTTGTTACTAACATTTTAGTTGTAAACAATTATCGCGACATCGAGCAGGACAAAATGGCCGGTAAACAAACACTTGCTGTGTTACTTGGTAAAAATTTCGCATTTGTTGAATATTGCACTCTTCTTGCTTCATCTTTTGCCGTTCCGCTGATTATGTATATTTATTACGATCTGACCTACTGGATCTTTTTACCTTATCTTACTCTTCCGTTCGCATATAAATTGATAATTATGTTATTAAACTACAAAGGGACGGAACTGAATCCTGCTCTGGAATTGTCTGCGAAATTATCTGCTCTTTTTGGACTTTTGTTCTCTTTGGGGCTCTGCCTTTAACTAACTTGAATTTTAAGCAGTCCAGAACTCAACTTTTTCCTTCTCATATTTAAATCGGATAATAATGGCAACCACTGATTTCAGATTAAAAATTATTGAGTTGATGCAGGAATTGAAAATCCATGCACCGGAGTCGATGGTTGACAGATTAAGTGATTCCGGAATAAAAAAGATTGTCACCGGGAATTTGGAAAAACCGGATGGCTATCTTTTGGTGGATAACTCTGTATTCCAAAACCTTCCGCTCCTCACCTTTGATGAATCAAATGACAACAAAATTGTTCTTTTACGGAATTCCAATGATCTGGAATTCATCTTTAATCTTTATCAGATTTACAAAGGAGGTTTCCTCCCGATTTTAATTTCTCCTCTGACCACAGATTCAGAAATAGCTGATTTCATCAAAAGGTTTAGTCCGTGTGGTGTATTGGATGGGGGGATCTTTAAAAAGACCGGTGAATCAAATTTGTTCCCAAAGCTGAATGAGAGTGATGCGGCTGTGATTCTAACCTCGGGAAGTTCAGGAAAACCAAAAGCAGTGGTGCATACATTTTTATCACTCTTTAACGCAGCAACGAGAGCCAACTGTTCAATGGGTGTCGATGGGCAGGATAGATGGCTTTTGAGTCTTCCGCTGCACCATATCTCCGGTTTTTCAATTTTATACAGGAGTATTGTTGGATCAATTCCTCTGATTCTTGCGGAGTCGCTTAATCCAGCGGATAAAGAGTTTGGTAATGCTTTAAGAATTGCTCCTACACTTGTTTCATTTGTTCCGTCGCAATTAAGGGATTTTATAACATCATGGAAAAGAGAAGCAACAAATTTTAGACATATACTCGTAGGCGGCAGTGCCGTAGATCCATCACTTATTAAATCAAGTATTGATGCAGATTTTAGGCTGTCAAAAGTATATGGATCATCAGAAACAGCTGCATTTATTGCAGTTACCGGGTATAATTCTCTGAAAGAAGATATTAATTCAGCATCCCGACCCCTGGATGGAGTTACCGTTTCGGTGGAGGATGGTGAGTTGATAGTTGAAACAGACCAGTTATTTAACCGTTATCTTGATGATGATGCACTGACATCTAACAAACTTGTGGATGGGAAATTCCACACCGGAGATGTAGTAGAAATTGATTCCAAGGGACTTTTTAAAATCACGGGTAGAAAAAACAGATTCATTATCTCGGGAGGATTAAATGTTGATCCTCAAGAAGTGGAGAGAATAATTCTTACTTTTCCGGGAATAATTGAAGTTTTTGTGTTTTCTGTTGTAAATGAGAAATGGGGAGAGGCTGTCTCGGCACTTCTAAAAACAGACGGAGAGATCGATTTTCAGGATTTTCATTCTTATCTTAAGTCACATCTGATGGTCTATAAAATCCCCAAATATTACAGGATTGTTGATGAGATTCCATTAACAGCTATTGGAAAACATGATCTTGAGGGTTCACGCCAACTTCTGTTTGAGCGTTAGTCAATCAATTTTACTAAAGCTGTATCCAAATCTTCAGGTATATTACACTTCGCAAAATTTTCCTTCAAGACACACAAATGCACAGTTTTTACAGTGGCAGCTATCTCGCCGTTGTTTTTCAAAATTGTGTAAAACAAAGAGAATGAGCTCTCCTTCTTTTCCAATAGTGAGATGTTAACTGTAATTTCTTCACCTGCAAACAACGGTTTTTTGAAATCAGAAGAGGCATTAAGTATCGGTATTACAACTTCATTTTGGCCAAAATAGCTTCCGAGTCCATTCGCAAAAAGGAACTTTTCATATGCATTATGAGCTTTTTCGAACGCTCGCGAAAAAAACATTATACCTGCGGGATCGCAGTCACCAAATGAGATATATTCTTTAGCTGAGAACATTATACCGCCAAATCACAGTTTTTTGACATAAATTTCGTAATTTTGTACATTAAATAAAAAATACAGAGACCAAAAATATGAAAATAATCAGATTAATAACGATAGGTTTACTTTTGTCAAGCAGTTTGCTTTTCTCACAGAGCAAGGGCTTCGGTGCAGGAATTATAGTTGGTGAACCTACAGGGATTTCGCTTAAATATTTTATGGGGCAGAGTAATGCAATTGATGCAGGTATCGCCTGGTCATTCAACAAAGATGGTGCCTTGCACATCCATGCGGATTATTTATATCACGATTACAATTTTTTTAATGTGAGAACAGGTAAACTTCCGGTTTATATCGGAATAGGCGGTAGAGCAAAATTATCGAGCAATGCAAGGATTGGTGTCAGAATTCCTGTTGGAATGGCGTATGAGTTCCAAAATGCTCCATTTGATGTTTTTATTGAGGTAGTTCCACTACTTGATCTCGCACCTGATACCGAATTTGGTTTTAATGGTGCAATTGGATTCAGATACTACTTCGAATAGCTGAATGAAAAACTTTGCAGGTGAAGAACTTTATTGGTGTCGTCTCAAAAATGAAGACGGCACCTTTTTTTTGTCTGACGATGATGTAATACATATAACCAGGGTGATGCGTCACCAAAATGGTGATTTCATTTACGTTACCGATGGGGATGGGAAAATTCACAAAGTTTTGATTTGTGATGTCAACCGTGATAAAATCGTTGTTGAGAAAATCGAAGAATATAAAATTCCAAACCGGTTAAAGAATTTTATTATCGGTATTCCCAGACTAAAAGGCAATGACAAGATAGAGTTTCTTCTTGAGAAGTTGACTGAAATTGGTTTTTCGCGATTTCTCTTTTTTGAATCTGATTATTGTGTTGGCAAGGGGTTCAAAACTGAAAGGTATGAAAAGGTAATCAGAGCAGCTTCGAAACAATCATTCACACCCTTCTCACCCGAGTTGATTATTACCAAAAACTTTAAAGATATATTTAACAGGGGAGCTGATGTTATCGGATTTGATCTGGAAGCCGAAGTCCGGTTCACCTCATATATCCCAAATATGGAGGCTGAACAGATACTTGTTTGTGGCCCTGAGGGAGGACTAAGCAAAAGGGAGCTCAGTTTATTTAAAAATGAAAATCTCTACAGATTAACAAAAAACCGTCTCAAGAGTGAGACGGCTATTTTGTATTCTTCAATTCTTATCAGCTCACAAATCTAAAAATAATCAACAATCCTTCTTACAAGACGATTAAATTTGTTCTCAACCAATGTTGCAGCAATAGTTACATCCTCATGGCTGAGTTTATGGGGCGAGAGTCCGGCTGCATAGTTGGTGATACATGAGATGCAACTCACCTTAACGCCGTTTGCAGATGCCCAGTAAGCTTCGGCAACAGTTGACATTCCAACCGCACTTGCCCCAAACTTATCCACCATTCTGATTTCCGCAGGGGTTTCGTATGTTGGTCCTTTATTATACCAGTAAACACCCTCTTTTAAATGCACTTTCTCTTCAAGAGCCGACCAAATAATTATGTCATTAAAATCCGGGTCCGGAGTTTTCAGGAAGATGTTTCTTTCATCGGGTGTGGCAACGCGCATCACTTCATCAATTTCATTTTTGATATTAATACCGATGAAGGATGTGCATAACATCAAGTCGCCCGGTTCAAATGAAAGATTTACCCCACCGGCCGCATTTGTTAGCAGAAGATAGGGTATACCAAGACTTTTTGTTATGATTGAGGGGATAATGGTCTCGTAGAGTTTATATCCCTCATAAAAATGGAATCTGCCTTGAAAAACAAGACATTTTTTCCCGTTAATCTCGCCAATTATTAATTTCCCTGAGTGCCCTTCGACAGTCGATCTGGGATAATTGGGAAGAGTGTCGCCATCATAAGTCTTTATGATATTGATGGTTTCCGGAAATTTTCCAAGTCCGGAACCGAGTACAATAGCAAGTTTGATATCATCTTTGATATCCTTTCTAAGAATATCAATCAGGTCTTTATAATAAAAATCGAAGTCAAACATTTTAAAAGAACATTCCTGCAAAAGTAGCTGAAAGTAAAGTTGAAAGTGTTCCGCCGATAACAGCCTTTATACCAAGTTGGGCAAGGTCTGCTTTTCTACTTGGGGCAAGAGCTCCAATTCCACCAACCTGAATTGCGATTGATGAAAAATTTGCAAATCCGCAAAGAGCATAGGAGGACATAAAAATCACTTTAGGATTAATAATTTCTTTTAATTCGATCATTTTTGCAAGATCGAGATAAGCCACAAATTCGTTTAATACAGTTTTTGTTCCAAGCAGACTTCCAAAATTAAGGGCATCCTCAAACGGAATTCCAATCGCAAAAGCCACTGGTTGCAGGATAAACCCGATCAGCAACTGGAAATTGAGTGGCTTGCCATACTGTTCCATTAACACAGCATTTAGTCCGGTGATTTCACCTGCCCAGGTAAAAATGCCATTCATGACTGCAATCAAACAGATAAAAGCAATAAGCATACCACCAACATTCAAAGCAAGATGTAAACCATCAATTGCTCCATTAGATGCAGCTTCTATCACATTTGAACCATTTTTTTCCACACTCATTTTCACTGAACCCCTGGTTGCGGGAACTTCACTTTCAGGAAAGATGATTTTAGAGATGAGCAACGCGGCGGGCGCAGCCAAAACAGAGGCACTTAAAAGTTGTGTTGCAAACATTTGCTGGCCAACCTCAATTGAAACTCCTTTTGCAGCAGCATAAGACTGTCCAAGCATCTGGATATAAGCAGCCATAACTCCACCGGCAATTGTTGCCATTCCACCTGTCATTACGGTCAACATTTCGCTTTTTGTCATCTTCTCGAGGTACGGTTTAATAATGAGAGGAGCTTCTGTTTGTCCTACAAATATATTAGCGGTGCAAGAGAGCGATTCTGCTCCACTGGTTCCCATTATTTTTGCCATTACCCAAGCCATGGCTTGCACAACTTTCTGCATGATACCGAGGTAATAGAGTATTGACATCAAGGCTGCGAAGAAAATTATTGTAGGGAGCACTTGAAAAGCGAAGAAAAAGCCGAGACTGCCTTCTTTTCCGGGGCTGATTGCGAGATTCCCAAAAACAAATGATGCACCCTGTTCCGAATATTGAAGCAGCACAACAAAAAAGGAACCGACCCAGGAAAAAAGATCTTTTACCCATCCAAAAGGACTAAAAAACTCAGACATGGCCTCACCTTTTATAAGGAAAAAAGCCAAAACCAATTGAATTGAGAGCCCGCCAATCACTAATTTCCAATTTACATTTCGTCTGTTATTTGAGAGCAGGAATGCGATCCCCAATAAAACACCAACACCGATAATTCCACGAAGAACAGAGACAATATCCATATGTATTACCTAAATAATAAAATTATTTCCAATTAAATTTCATAAAACGAGATGTAAAATAATTAATAATTAAGAAAATTTCGTAGAAAATTTGGTAGAATACTATCTGAAATGGATTAAAATGGTAATTATATTTTTTTTGCAGGGATAACACGAGAATGAGATCAAACAGAATTTTAACAAAAAAGGTGAAACTGACTTCAGGGAAGAAGGGGAGTAGTAATATAGAGGATTGTGCATAGAGGTTGGGAAGATGCCAAAAAACGAGAATCCATTTTGATTGTTTGGAATAAAATTTTGAAGCGGCTGTGTGCCGTGCCTTTTGACGAAAATACTCTCTAAACGAACTGCTTGTATGTGAGAAGACGGCTGACTGCGGATCGGTTGAAAGGTTAACAGTGTAACCTTTATCCAAAAAGTTTTTGAGCAACAAGTCATCATCTCCTCCGAGCGAACCGGCTGTCGGGCGATATCCCCCCTCTGCGTGGAAAATCTCCTTTCTGAACCCCATATTTCGTGCAGTGGCAGAGACTGGATGACCCCACCCAAAAGTTGAAGTAATCAAAATAAAGGAACGCATGTTCTCAAAACATGAGATAGAGTTAACAAAACCACTTTTTTTAATTAAAGGGGCATTTGCGATTAAAAACTGTGTGTCAACAGTAAAACATTTGTCAAGCTGATCCAGCCAATCAGGTTGTGTCACACAGTCAGCATCAGTAATTATGATCCTGTCATGTCTCGCTATCCTGATTCCCGCTTCAAGAGCTGCCCTTTTTCCTCTTTGTGAATCCGGAGGAAGAGAAACAAGTTTAAGGTTGGGGATTCGTTCAGTAAAAGATTTTACTATAGTTGCTGTGTTATCGGTTGAGTGATCGTCACAAATGATTATTTCAAAATTTGAAGATGGGAATTTGATAAGTAATAATGAATCGAGCAAACTTGATATATTATTTGCTTCGTTTCTTGCAGCCACCACGATTGAAAAGTAACGGGGTGTTCCATCATTATCTTCTTTTTTTAGATTTTTCGGAACCCGAATTAATCCAATAATAAGAAAGAGGTAAGCAAAAAGAAATCCGATAAAAACGGCTGAGTAGAATTCTGTCAAGTAAATCTTAAAATAGTTGAAAGGAAAAATAAGAAGAGGATGGAGATAAAAAAAAGGCTGCCCTGTTCGGGCAGCCAAAAAATGATAAATTATTTAAAATTCAGGTGAAATCCAGCATACATCCAGTAAGAATTATCTTTACCTTTTTTCTCTTTGAAGATATCGCCCGGAAGGAAGGTGGCAGCTCCAAAATTGAAATTCAGGTATTCATTGTATTTTGCCATGAAACCGAGATCAATCTCTGTTCCAAATGCATTACTTTCGGTGCCTGATACAAGCTTGTATGCGGTAACGGAGTTAAAGAGGTGCCCTGTTACTTTTGCCGCCAGCCATGGAGCAAGCGCCATTTTGTAGTAAGCATACATATCAGTGATACCAAGATTATAAGTAGAAGCCGGAACTGCTTTGAAATAGTCCATATCACCGAAATATGCATGTTTTGTTGCATAGGTGTTATCAAAAACTTCATATTTATTGTCTGTAGCGTCTTTATCACCCGAGTAATAAGAGAAACCTGCACCAAGTGCTGCTTTTGAAGGGATCTTGAAATCAAGCTCAAGGTTGATTGCAGCCATTATTGCAGAAATATCAAGATTTCTGCCCATGGTGATATTTCCTGTTTGATAAGCAAAATCGATGTCGTGAACAATTGGTCCAAAATAACCGGATGCATTAAAGCCAAGTGTTAAACGGGCAAGATTTTCAACAGGCACTTTTCTGTCAAACATTAAATAGGGGTTAAATTTGAAGTTTTCCATGAATTTGAATTCGGAGAAAATTCCAAAGAGATTCTGATCAAGGCTATCACCGGTCATTTGTCTGTCAGCCAGTCTAAAAGCGAAGGCACTTAACCAATAACCTTTACCATAATATTTAACAGTGGCACCATCAAAAGTGATTGGCGTGTTACCCCAGTCAGAATATCCTATTAATCTACTGTTGTTATACTTCGCCTGCTGTCTTCCGAGGATGAATTCCCAGGAATTTTTTTTAATTTTGAGGTAGCCTTCGTTCAGGTCAAGATTTGCAGAATTTGACTGAAATGAAGCTTCTGATCCAAAAACTCTTGCGTCGATTATTCTGAACACAAACTCAAGATCATCATTATTCGAAATTATGGCACTGAGACGGGCACGGTTGTTTATGTAGTTGTGTATCCCGGTATTTGCATTAAAATCGAGATCATCAACCTCAAGTCTTGTTCTAAGCTCACCTTCAAATTTTACATTCAATTGTGCAAAAGTTGATAATGATGCAAGTGTAAAAACAACAAAGAGTGTAAACAGTTTTTTCATTTTTCTTCCTGTTATTAAAAGAGTAAAAAATCTGATTCAAAACTAACTAATTTGAATCAAAAAGAAAAGAATAAATTATGTGAGAGAAGCCCACCCTTTCCCGGATTCGTTGAAACGGGCTTTAATTTTATTGATCAGTTCATCCGGGAGTTTCCCTTTTGCTGCAAGTTTGAGATTTGCTTTAAGGTGTTCTATACTTGTGGAGCCGATGAGAATGGAATCGACGCCGTAAGTATAGGTGCTAAATCTTATCATTGCCTCCTCAAGCGGCATACCATAATCGATATTCATTTCATAGATTCGTCGTTTATATTCTGCAACGACGGGGTCAGCCAAATTGGCATTTTCATGCCAGGCAAAATTTGCGATTGGGCGTTTTGCAATTACACCCATATATCCCTGTTTAGCTTGATGGAGGATTGTATGAACGGTTTTTTGATCACAGATATTTATGGAGGATTGTAACGAAGCAAAGGTACCGCTGTGAACAGCAAATTCAAGAGCTTCATTGTCTCCGGAGTATGCCGGCACTTTAATTTTGCCTTCTTGGGTCATCCTGGTAAGAGCTTCGATCACTTCACCTTTTTCCAAAATGTCTTTATTACATGAATGCAGATGAACAATATCTATATAATCTGTCTGAAGAATACGAAGGGCTTTTTCCACTCCATCTGTAATACATTTAAATGTCCAGTCATCAACACCTTCAACATCATATCCCACTTTTGTTGAAAGGATAAATTCAGTTCTTCTGTGTTTGAGGAATTTTCCAATTCTATGCTCGGCTTCGCCATAACTTCTTGCAGTATCAATCAGATTTATTCCCATGTCCAGGATGGAATTGAGTAACTTTTCAACTTTTTTATCAGTTAATTCACTACCGCCAATTTTTCCGGTGCCAAACCCTACTGCTGAAACTTTAAGTCCGGTGAAACCAAAATCTCGTAATTCAATAGACATCAAAGATCTCCAAAAATAAAATGAAACAAGCACAAAGGTAAGAAAAAAAAATGAAGGGGAAACTTTAAGTATAAAAGTTGGGATTTTAAAATAAAAAACGGGCTTTTTTGGAGCCCGTCGGGATCTTTTGCACTATTAAAAACTATTAAATGGTGTTAAACTTGAAACTAAAATCTGTTAGAATTTTATGTTAAAACTTACATTAAACTCGATACAAAAATAGCGATGCCATTTATCAAGTAATAACAAATTTCAGTCAAAGTTTAACAGATTTCGGACATGAGAAGCAGAGCGCCAATCCTGATACTTCAAATGTGACGGGGACAACACAGAAAGATGAGAGTAAATTAGCCTTATTGCTGATTTTCCGGTTCATTCCTCATTGAAGGTGATTCGCCAAATTCTTCTTTGTAACATTTTGCAAAATAGGAGAGATTGTTAAATCCGGAGGCATAAGCTGCTTCGCTGACAGACATTTTTTGTGAAATAATCATCTGTTTGGCTTTAATCAGTCTGAACGAGCGAATGAAATTGTTTGGTGATTTTCCTGCTACAGCTCTGATTTTTCTTTGTAACTGGCGTGGACTCATTCCGATAATGTCACTCAAATTTTCAACACTAAAATCTTCCCTGTGAAAATTATCGGTAAGCAGTGAATTTAATTTGAGCAGGAAGCGGTCAGTTACATTCTCAAGTGCCAGTTTATTATTCAAGCCTGACTCAAGACTTTTTCTTAGTTTTTCGCGATTCTCTATCAGCGCACTCACCCTGACCCTAAGTTCTTTCATGGAGACGGGTTTTATCAGAATTTCGTCAGCGCCTGATTCAATCGCTTTAATTCGATTCGCTTCAAATGTATCTGCCGTAAGCAAAATTACGGGGATATGAGAAGTTTTATCGTCATTTTTGATTATTTTTGTAAGTTCAATGCCATTTACACCAGGCATATGGATGTCTGAGAGGATGAGATCGGGGATATAGGAAACAGCCTTGCGCAATCCTTCAAAGCCGTTAGAGGCTTCAATAATATTAAACTCTTTTTCAAAAGTTTTTTTGAGAAATCTACCGACTTCATGGTTATCCTCAATAATTAAAATAATCTCAGCATCAGCAGGATTTTGTGTTGGATCGGATTCAAATTCCTTAGGTAATCCAAAACTTTCAGCAATTACAAAAGTGCTCCAAAGGTTAAATTCATCAAGAAATTCATCTTCTTGAAGATGGTTGCTCACAATCGGGAGTTCCACCTTATATAAATAATGTTCACCATCTGCTACTACTGCGGAGGAATAGCCGTAGGTTTCAGAAATTGTATCGATTATTATTGAGTCGATGATATTACCCGGCTGAGAAAGCAGCAGATGATATTGATTAATATTTATATCATTGGGGCTTATGTCGAAAATTGGTGTGAACAGAATTTTGATATCGAGATTGTCTTTTGACAGTTCGCTGACAAGCAGGGTTACTGAGGTTGATGGTTTTGAAGAACGGATCAGAATCGACAATATATGTCCAAAAAGTCTGTCCAACATTAACGGGGAGCAAATTGCTACAAATCTGTCAACTTCAGATAAGAAGACCAGTTCAATGTTTTTTTGTGCTGCAAGTGATTTAAGGTTTTCAACAATTATGTTAAGAATTTTTATGAGATCAACATTTTTATTTACAAAATCAGGTGTGTTCATCTCTGCCAGATTATCCATCTGTTGAGCAAGAAGTTGCAGGTTGTTGAGTGAGTTTTTTACATCATGAATCGATTCATCGATGTATTGAACAGAATTACCTTCTGAAATGATATCCAGATTTCCGAGTGCTACAGTAATATTACTCCGCAGGTTTGATGATATTGCAGAAAAAAGATTGTATCTTAATTTTTTTCTGTATGAATCTGACAGATATGATGGAGATCGTTGGTCGGACATCTAAAGGTAATCTCGTAAAAATTTAATAGTACAACACTAAATATAAACAAACATGACTTTTTAATTGGAATAAGATGGAAATAATTGAAGACAAAATTTTTATTCTTTCATTGATGGTGATCATTTCGATTTTCATCACCAAGTTGACTAAAAATTATGGCATCCCGACTCTCTTGTTGTTCATTGCGCTTGGTATGCTTGCCGGCTCGGATGGACCGGGTGGATTGGAGTTCAGTAACGCATCTCTGGCACAAGCGATTGGCACAGTGACATTAGTGTTCATTTTGTTTTCAGGTGGTCTCGATACAAGTTTTAGTTCTGTAAGAAGGGGAATCAAGTCTTCTGTTTCTCTCGCTACATTCGGGGTTATACTAACGGCAGCGCTTGCAGGTGGATTTCTTTATTTTTTTGCAGGGTTTTCTCTACTTTATGCGTTCCTTATAGGGGCGGTGATTTCCTCAACCGATGCAGCTGCAGTGTTATCCGTGCTCAGAGCGAAGGACTTAAATCTGTCGGGTGACATTCAACCGGTTTTGGAAGTGGAGAGTGGAAGTAATGATCCGATGGCGATACTTCTTACAACGATGATGATCTCGATAATCACCACCCCTGAAAAACCTTTTTATGACTACATACTGTTCTTTATTCTTCAGTTTGGGGTGGGTGCTCTTGCCGGGTATGCCGGAGGCAGAGGTGTTGCACTTATAATGAATAAATTAGATTTTATTACACCGGGATTTTATCCGGTATTTGCATTAGCCGGTGCCTTATTAATTTACAGCGGGACGGTTCTTATAGCCGGAAGTGGATTTCTTGCAATCTATATAGCTGGAATTGTTGCAAATAACCACGAATTTCAATATAAAACAAGTGTCATAAGATTTTTTGATGGTCTTGCGTGGCTGAGTCAGATATGTATGTTTCTCGCTCTGGGATTATTAATTAATCCCAAGGAGTTGTTGAGTGTTGCCTTTACAGGGATACTCCTTGCTGTATTTTTGATGTTTTTTGCCAGACCGGTGGCGGTATTTATCAGTCTGTTAAAGAGTAACTTTAATTTGCGCGAAAAATTATTTATCATTTGGGGAGGATTGCGCGGCGCAGTGCCGATTATTCTTGCAACCTTTGCACTCACAGCCAATATACCAAATGCTCAGGAGATTTTTAATCTTGTCTTTTTTGTCGTCTGTTTCTCTGCACTTGGCCAGGGTTGGTCTCTACAATTTATTGCGAAATTTCTAAAAGTTACACAACTTAAGCCGTTAAACAAAAAAGTATTACTTGACATAGAAACAGGAAAGGGCGATGATAAAACCCTCAGTGATTTTTTTATTGCTCCAGGTGCCCCGGCTTCTGGAACAAAGATTGTAGAACTGGGACTTCCTAAAGATGTATTAATTGTATTGATTGAAAGAAAAGGGAAGTATGTGATACCATCAGGCGCAACAATTCTTGAAGAGGATGATCTCGTTATTCTGCTTGCAGACAAATCGAAGCTCGCAGATGTTGCAAAATTTTTCCAGGCTAATTGAATAATATCCGTTTAAACTATTTTTATAACGCTTCTGTTTCTATAGTATCGATATATTTTTTTTACATACCTTAGTATCCAAAGAAGGAAGGCAGCGTAGAGGGTGATGCCGACAATCCTTACGAGGAATGAAAATGCGGCATTTTTTACAGGTTTATAAGTGGGGAGGATTCCTTCAGTTCTGATCACGGGATTTAGAAACATCGAAGTTTTGGGATTATAAACTTCAATTCTCACATAGGCTTTTAGTTTTGTTAACGAAAACAATAGTGAGTCACTGTTTGCCAGGCTCGAAAGTCGTTCACCATTATTGCCAATAACCACAATTGAATCAGAGATAGTTGAAAGTTTTAACCTTAGGGTATCGTTTACGATTTTTAAATATCTCAGTTCATTGTCAACCACTCCGCGATCCCCCTTCACTGCTATAGTATTCCCTTTCCGAAGTGCATCAAGAAAAAGATCACTAAGATTTGAGGTTGCCCTCACCATGGTCCAAAATCTTCCCGTTTCGTCCGTTTTTGTTTGGTCATGCGAATCATCATTTCCATAACCAAATGCGGGGTATCCGGCTGAAAGGGCAACATCCCAATGTTTCAGTGATGTTCTGTAGTGATTTAATATCTCTATGTGAGTATAGTTGGAAAGGTATTTAAAATCATCCGGGTCGTAGGAATTAAGAAATTCAGGATGGTTGATGGCAAGAAGTCTTGTCGTAGGACGAAGTCTTTCAATTATATCTTGTTTATGGTGAAGAGACTGGAAAAGGGGATAATCGAAGTTTACGACCTCTTTAGCACCCAGAGGATGTTGATGCCTCTTTAAAATATTTAATCCATGTTCATAAATCGGGATAAAAGATTCCGAACTTGTTCTTGCCGATTTCGAAATAAGATGGTAGTTCGAAATGCCAATAAAATCGTAGCCAAGCGAGAGATAAACAGAATCAAGTTGATTTGGGGACAGTGTGCCATTTGTCAGCCCTCCCCACGCTTTTGAATGTGCATGAAAATTGGATTTAAACCATTCACCCGAAGTATCTGCGTACGGATTATACCACTCATTTCCCGTAAAAGGTTTAATGTCGGGGAATTTATAGATATTGGTAAAAACATAGGGGAAGATTGCCAATGAAGCAACCGCCAAAACAACGGCAAGAATAACATACAGGGGTAATAATAGTAATTTTTTCAGGTTCATTCAAAAAATTTGGTACAGCAGCAGGGCTTGGAAAATGTTATATTTGTAGATAGCAATTTATGAAATTATACGATCATTTTACCGACAATTAAACACAGAAAGGATGAATTTTAATGGAGACAAAATCACAAGAAAAATTTACCTTCCAAGCCGAGATAACACAACTTCTCGATATATTGGTTCACTCACTGTATAGCAGTAGAGAGATATTTTTAAGAGAGTTAATTTCCAATGCATCTGATGCTCTCGATAAACTAAGAATTATCTCACTTAGAGGTGAGGAATATCATCAAAAAGATATTCCATTTGAGATAAAAATTTCATTTGATAAAGAGAGCAAGTTATTGATGATTACCGATACCGGTATCGGAATGACAAAAGATGAATTGGTAAAAAATATCGGAACTATTGCAAAATCGGGAAGTTCTGAATTCATCAAAGCTCTAAAAGAGGGAGACTCTGACGCCAAAGAGATTATTGGCAGGTTTGGTGTTGGATTTTATTCCGTTTTTATGGTGGCAAACGAAGTTAAAATAAAAACCAGATCTTACCTGAAGGATGAACAGGGCTACATCTGGAGATCAACCGGAAGTGGTGATTTTACAATCACTGAATCAGAAGATTCCATCAACAGAGGAACCACAATAGAAATTTACCTCAAAGATGATGCCCTCGAATATGCCACTAAAGAGACACTTGAAGGGATAATCAAAAAACATTCCGGTTTCATTTCTTATCCAATTTATCTTGCAGCTGAAAAAATAAACACAATAACAGCACTTTGGAAAGAACCCAAAAATTCTATAACTCCGGAACAATATTCTGAATTTTACAAATTTGTATCTCACGATTTTGAGGATCCCGAGTGTCATATACATATCTCCGTTGAAGGTATGGTTCAGTTTAATGCACTTTTGTTCATCCCGAAAAAGAATTTTGATTTTTTTGGAATGAACAGAGATAATTATGGCCTCGATCTTTATGTGAGAAAAGTATTGATTCAACATCAAAGCAAAGACCTTCTGCCTGAATTCATCAGCTTTGTAAAAGGTGTTGTTGATTCTGAAGATTTGCCGTTGAATGTTTCCAGAGAGACACTTCAGGAAAATGCAGTTTTTGGCAAGATTGCGAAACAAGTTACTCAAAAAGTACTTGATGATTTGATTCAGAGAGCCAAGGATGATCCGGAGCAATATAAAAGGATTTACAAAGAGCATGGTAAACAGATTAAACTTGGTTTTAATGACCATGATAATCGCTCCAAATATCTTGAACTGCTGAGATTTGATTCACTCAACAACACTGATCCTGAAAAACTTATCTCATTTGAGGATTATAAAAATAATCTGAAAGCAGAACAGAAAGAGATTTATTTTGCTTTGGGAACAATGAGAGAATCCCTCGCTGCAGACCCCGCAATTGAAATCTTTAAGAAAAAAGGGATAGATGTTATCTTCCTTTATGATCCTGTTGATGAATATGCTCTTAGCATGGTTGCGAAATATGGCGAACTTGATCTCGTTTCAGTTGAAAAAGCCGATATCAGTAAACTTGACTCATTTATTGATGTTGAGGAGAACACAAACAAGTTACCTGAGCTATCCACTGAAGATGAAAAAATTCTGGATGAACTCGCTAAAAAGGTAAAGGAGGTTCTCGGTGAAAAGATTAAAGATGTTAAAATCTCTAAAAGATTAAGCGATCATGCTGTATGGCTTTCCGGTGAAAATGAAATGTTTTCTGCATCATTCAGAAGAATGATGAAGGGAAGCAACCCGATGTTCGACAGCTTTGGAGCCTCCAAAGTGATGGAAATCAATAAAGACAGTGCGGTGATAAGAAACCTTCTGACTATCTACAAAGGAGATAAAGATTCTCCAATTGTGTCGAGAGTGGTGAATGTTCTTTATCTCTCTGCAGAACTTGGTTCAGGAGATCTTAAGGATCCATTTATTCTTGTGAAGGAGATGAATTCCATACTCGAGACATTCACGGGTAACTACACAATTATAAAGTAAATATTTATTGAAAAAATAAGGAGGATTTCCTCCTTATTTTTTTATAATTTTGAACCGTTAAATAATTGAAAATGTTTATTCAATAAAAGCAATAACAATTAACCCGGAAAACATATGGCAGCAAATATTTTTGATACAATGGCACACAAGATCGAGTTTTGGCGTTCCGATATGTCAACCTTTCTTAAAGAGAGTGGAGACACCAAGGTTTCTGATGTATCCATCTCTCAAGTTATGGGAGGAATGAGGGGGGTAACGTCACTCTGGTGCGATACTTCAGTAGTTCCCAAGGAGCAGGGATTAATCATAAGAGGAAAACCCGTTAAAGATTTAACGGGGTTAAATGCTGTTCAGGTTTTTTATCTTCTTTTAACCGGTGACATACCCACAGATGAAGAATATCATGAGTTTTCGGTTTGTCTAAAAATCAGAAAATTTGTCCCTTATTATGTCTGGGAAATTTTGAAAGCTATGCCAAAGGATTCTCATCCCATGACTATGCTCTCAACTGCAGTTCTTGCGATGCAGAAAGAGTCAGCATTTGCCCATCATTATGAAGATGGAATAAACAAAAGCGAATATTGGAGATACACTCTTGAGGACGCGCTAAATATCATAGCTAAATTACCTGCAATAGCTGCTGCCATCTACAGGTTAAGGTATGAAAAAGGTGAATTGATTCAGCCTGATCCTGATATGAGATTAACAGAAGATTTTGTTCATATGCTTGGACTTGATGCATCCGGAGAAGACTTCCTTAAATTGATGAAATTGTTTCTCGTTGCTCACTCCGATCATGAAGGTGGTAATGTGAGCTCCTTCACTTCAGCAATTGTAAATTCAGCTCTTTCTGATCTGTATTATTCAATTTCTGCAGGGTTTAATGGATTAGCCGGACCTCTCCACGGTCTTGCAAACCAGGAAGCTTTAAAATGGATTCTTGATGTAATGAAAAGATATAATGGCACACCATCAAAAGCCCAGATTGAAGAACTCGTTAACGAGACACTTGCCGCCGGTCAGGTAATTCCCGGATATGGACATGCCGTGTTAAGAGTGGTTGATCCAAGATTTGAAGCGTTTTACGAATTTGGTAAACTTCATTGCCCGGAAGATCCCGTATTCAAAACTGTAGTGCATACTTTTGAAGTGGTACCTGAGATACTTAAAGCAATACCAAAAATACAAAACCCATGGCCCAATGTGGATGCCGTAACAGGTTCTCTCCTTCATCACTATGGATTGCGCGAATTCTCGTATTACACCGTAATATTTGCACTTTCGAGATCTATCGGTCTGGCTTCACAGGCGGTAATGAACAGAGCATTGGGAACACCAATCGTCAGACCAAAATCTGTAACAACCTCATGGTTGAAGAGTCAGGTAATCAAATAACTGATTATTCTCTGTCGCTTAAATGAAAGTTAATTAAGATAAACCCCGGTTAAAGCCGGGGTTTCTTATTTAATTTAAAGAGATTAAGGTTTTTATCAATCTTTTTAATGAAATTCTCTATTTTAAAGATGGAAGTTGCGAATTGAGCATCATTTTAAACTGTGAGTGAACAATTAAAATTGAGTTGTAGATGAATAAGTTTCTTTTTCTTATAGTTATATTAGCCTTCAATATTTATGGGCAGCCGGGTAAAACTGAATTCCCATACATCTCATTTTTTGACGGGTATGTCAACTACAAGATTCCTCCACATAATTGGGGTACCCCACTCAACCCGGATTCCCTCGCTATACGGGCGAAAGAACTCAGTTCCCTAATGGATTCACTCGGAATTACCCACTCGGTTTCATGGGCAGACTCAGTCAGCACCATCCCCGGTGACTTCAATCGTATGCGTAAAATTCTTGATATGCATCTGGAATGGTGTAAGGATACACCGGAGATACTCGGAGTAGAAACCGGAAAATACTTAAAAGCCCAGGGACAGGATAAAAATCGTTATCCTTTTCAAATTGGTGGGAATAGTGCTTTTAGTCTCTCACCGATTAATAATTTTGGATTCGGAAATGAAAGCAGTTCGAGTGTATGGTTTATGAATTTGCACCCCGACCTGATCCCTGCCTGGGTTGGTACCGATGTAACCGGTCGTGATACAATATTACTGCTGTATTCAGGCGAACTCAATGTAAGGAAGGCTGCCCCTTCTTTGACAAATGAAGTAACTCAACCCTATATGGTTTATGGGAAGGTGAACAGGATACACTTCACAAATACCGGCGAAAGACACTATATCTCAATTCGTGCGATGATTGAACCCAACTCTCTACCTGACTCGACGGAGGTGTTCAGGGTACGTCTCAAAGTTGTTCCGGCCTCAGGAAATATTGCATCAAAAGATTTTTATGACACACAAAAGGTCGATACGTCCCAAATCACCAACAAAAGCAACAAAAAAAATCCACTTGTTAAAACAATCGAAATGATTGTTAGAAAAGGGGATTTGTCTTCTACAAATATGGAATGGAAAACTTTAAGCGATCCAACTTTTCATTTTAGAGAGTATGGTGCTGTAAGTGTTGACAAGATTATTGAAGTGGGTATCCTGTATGCGAATAGGGTTACCACTTACATCGATGCAATTACATTTCACGATTCTCTTTATGAAGCCTTTTTTAATGACCCGGAACTTCGCAACAAGATAAAATCGCAGTTGAATGCAAAAAAGGCAGCAGTTGGTGGGAACCCGTTATTTGAATCGTTTTATTTTGACGAACCTTTTACTCTGACGGCAGCTGTCAGGAAAGCTTACACAAACTTTGTTCGAGAGAAGATGCCATCAGGAAAAAACTTTGATTTGTCAGGTGCAGCGGGTAACTACTGGAGGTGGCATTTCCGTTTTGATCGTTTCTATGCAAAAAATGATGTAACCGGTTTTTACAGGAACTCACTAATCATTAACCACTATCCTTTTAGTCTGGGACTAAAAAGAGGATATGAGCCGGGTGGTCAGGCAGATATTCAATTTGCATTAAATAATCTGATTGAGTATAAGGGGGAGAGAATTCTACCCTATAGTGGGAATGAGGATCCGGATCAATTTATGGGTCTTGTAACAGCAATCGATGCAGCACAAAATTTTAGTCCCGAATTGGAAGAAGACATTCCACTGATTCAAACCGTACAAGTCTCTGCAATAAGAGGTTTTGTACCGGGAATCCACACTTACACAAAGAGTCCATTTGGCCTGCGTGTCCCTTCTCCTCAGGAAATTACCGTACAGGCTAACCTTGGAATCTCATTTGGAGCCAAAGGATTTATGTTCTACATGATTCCAACGAGAATTGATCAATGGGGAATGGCAACCTATGGAGTATTTGACGATAAATACAATCCCTATGATGAATCCTCCGATAAAGTTGCCAAATCAAGAGCTGACAATCGACAGATACCAAATTCAAGATATCTGGCATTGAAAGACTACATCAAATCCCTGAAGCCGATAGAAAAATGGATTTTGCGTTGTACCTGGGTTGGGGCTTATTCAAGCGACACACAAACTTATAGAAGGAATTCAAGACAAAACTGGATTAAATCTGTTAAAACAAAAGTGAACAACACGGATGAGAATTTTGAAAATTTGTCATATACTGAAACAGGTATGTTCCGGTTGACCAAGTTTAACAATCCAACTGTCATCGAACCCGATACCCTGTTTTTGTATATCACAAATAAATTAGTGGATGTATCGGCTCATGATTCAACTGCGAGTACACGAAATGTAAGAGTTTATCTTAATAATTCTGGATTAACTTTTAATAATTATTCAGTGATCGATATGAACGAAGTGAGTCAACCAATAATTGCATCTTTAACTAAAGGAATGCCTGATTCAAACTGCTATTTTGATACAAAAATCACCGGTGGTGGTGGAAAACTGATAATGATAACTGCAAAAATGAACGGAGAATAGTTCACAGATTGTCGTATGAACACGATATTCACGATGAAAAAAGATATTCACTATGCGGCAACTCTGTTTTGTTTGAGCAATAAATTCGTGGAAAAATAATTGTCACCTCCCAACGAAACAATCTGCATGGGCAGAGTGACATTTTCGTAGAAAAATGATCATCGTCCAACAGCCCTTGTTCCCAGCGGGGAATTGATATTCGTAGCAAATGGCAAGCTTTATGCTCCTTCCATAACCCTCTATATTAAATTATTGTAAAATATTTTATATAACTATTGACTTTAAATGTTAATTTCGCTATTTTAGAAAAGGTCATTCGACAACTTTTTGTGGAGCAATCGGAAACATAGCTATACTAAAAAGAAGAGTATATATTCTCTTCAAGTCATTAAGATTTTAACCTTTTCAGGGTGTCACAGGGGTAACCTCCAATTTTTCATATCTCTCTTCCCACCCCAAAAGCGCACCATAGCAAAACGGGATAGTTTACTATTTCACCCTGCTTAGAAGTTCAGAAATTGAACAAAACAGAATAAAGTTTATGATTTAATTGAGATAAAATCATGAAGAAGATTAGCTTATTTTTATTATTTATCGTTATTATTACCCCCCCCCCCATATTTATGGGCAACCCGGGAAAACAATGTTTCCCTTCATTTCTTTTTTTGATCACTATGTGAATGCAAGAATGGGGGTTGAACTATGGGGTCGTGGGACCACGCTTGGTGTTTATGGTCAGGTGAAAAGTGTCTATGACCTGATGAAGGATGCGGGCATCACTCATACCGTAACATTATTGAATGATTACACAGCAGACCCGAACAATAATCCCGGCATAAAAATATACGACCGGCATATAGAGTGGTCAGCAATTAGTACCCTCCCGATTGGCGGAAGCAACAAGCCCGGAGAGTATATCCTTTCACAAGGACAAGAAGAGGACAACTACTCTTTCGAGATTGGTGAAAATAGCAGTATCAATGTGAATAGTCTTACCAAATCAAAAAATTTTGGATTTGGTCCCAATGGCGGATTTGGGAGTAGTGTCTGGTTTATGAACAATCATTTAAGTCTGATGCCATCATTGTTGGATGAGGATATAATTGGAATCCCTTTTGATGATGTTGATAACGGCACGCCAATAAAAGTCCGTCGAGCGACACCCCAAGCAACAGGAGGGGGTTACATGGTTTATGGAATTGTGAACAGGATGATGTTTACCCGTGACCGTCAACATTACATGAAGATCAAGGCTAAGCTGGATATTAACAATCTTCTGCCTGAAACCCCTGTTTTTACTGTAAAAGTTAAAATTAAGCCATACGCTAATATTATATCTGACCCACATGGAGGAAGGCAGAATATCAATCCTGTTGATACATTAAATATTCCTGACGACTCCCCTCAAGACGTTGAATTCGAAATGCCCGTTCTTAGGGAAGATTTTACATCTCCAGGCACTTATGAGTGGATCGAGATTACTCATACTGATTTCCGCCGTAATAGTGATTTCAACGAAGTTGGAAAGGAAATCGAGGTTGCCATCTACTTTGAGAACAATATTGCAGTAAATATTGATAAAATCGTAATACAAGACCAGGATTACAGAGAATATGCATCTAACGCAACACTAAGGGGAGTGATTACATATGCAATCAACCAAAAAATTAATTCATTCATTAGCAATCCCATATTCGAATCAAATTATTACGACGAACCCTATATGCTGACGGGTAGGGTACGTAGGGATTATCAAAATATCCTTCGTACCGGTACAGGCAGGGAGAGAATGGACTTGAACGGTGCAACCGGCGGTGCTTGGAAGTGGAACCTTCAGTTTGACCAGGAAAAAGTGTCCGCCAATTTCTTCTATCGACATTCATTATTGTATGATTGGTACCCGTTAAAAAGGCCTGTTCCCTCAGGGTCCATCGACCAGGCATGGCTTCAGCATGCGTTTGATGTAATGATAATTTATAAAGATCAACCCATCTTACAAACCGTCGATCATTCATTGGATGAGATGCAGCACATGGGTTATATTCCTGCCGTGGAAGCTTCTCAGAACTATTCACCGGATCTAAATGATGATATCCCATTGTTTCATACAATCCAGGTGGCAGCATCAAGAATAATAGAACATAATGCAGGATTATTCACATATATTGCCAACAATGATAAGTTGAGAGCACCCTCCCGTGAAGAAATCCATACAATGGGTAATCTTGCAATCGCATATGGAGCAAAGGGGCTAATGTTCTACATGGTTCCCACATTGATACCAATGTTTAACACTTTGTATAATGGGAAGCAAGTTGAAGCGACTTATGGATTGTTTGACAGCCAGGGGAGTCTGTATGATGACGATCCTAACGCCGATGTTTGCAAATCAAGAGCGGACTTGCCACAGATTGGAAATTACAGATATTTTGCTGTAAAAGAGTTCACAGAAAAGATAGGTGGAATCGCAAGTTACATTCTAAGAAGTTACTGGGTGAATGGTTATAATGCTGCAAACATGTCACACAGGGTTTTAGGAAATCTATGGATTAATGAGATAACCAGCAAAAAAACTGAAACGGGTGAGGCAGATCCTATACCATATATTGAAGCAGGATTATTTAAATACACCACGGAAGCAGTACAAGGAACTGCTGTAATTGTACCTGATACGATTCTTCTTTATCTTGTTAACAGATTCTGCGACGATGATGACACAGACATCAGCACTACCGTCCAAAGAGACATCACGGTCAAGTTGAACAATCTCGGTCTATCGTATAATAACTATACTGTGATAAACCTGAGCGAACCAACACATCCGATTGTCGCCAGTTTGTCTGAAGGGATGCAAGCTGAAACCAGGAGTTTTACTATATCGCTTTCAGGAGGAGAGGCTTGTATGATCATGATTACTCCTACAATATATTCAGGAGGTGAATTCAGAGAAGATGAGATAATCCATAAAAACGAAACCATCAAAAAAACAATTCACATGAAGGACCATAAGTTGACAATAGCTAATGGAGTCTCTCTGGAATTTCATTATGCATCCAAATTAATCGTTGAAGATGGTCAACTTAATATTGGCGACAGTAATAATACGAATATTGTCATTGACTTCCGTGGAAAAAACTGGACTGCAGGCAATGGTATATTTAGTTACAGATCACCTGTCAGAATAAAAAATGCAACTGTAAAAAATGCAAGTTGTGGTCTTTACAGTCATATAAGCCCCGGGGATATAATTGACGGACTAAAAACCGAAAACACACATACAGGGATAAGTCTTTATTACAGTTACAACTATGGTGTCGATAATACCGTCATTAAAAATTCACTTTTCATAAACAGTGAGTTATGGGGCATCACGATGGTCGGTTCCCAACCTTTTTTACACGATAACACACTTCACAATAGTGATCAAACAGGGATTGGAGTAAGGGCAATATCCGGCTCAAAACCTCAACTGTTGACACCATTATTGGACGATGGTAAAAATCGTTTTGAAAATATGGGAATATCCGTATCATCACTTAACTCTGAGGTCTTACTTGGTAGAGTAGAGGAGTACGGTTTTTTTGGAAAGAATTGCTTCCAGGGAGATATAACAAGTTTGGAATTAATCTCAGAGGATTTTGGGGAAACTGTCTATATTGATGTTTATGGTAATGATTGGGATGCCGAATCTCCTGAAAGATTCAGAATAATAATTGACGGCAATTATGATGTTATTACAGCTGGATATAACAATTATTGTAGCCAACCACAGAACAAAATGGTTGAAAACAAGGGTGTAAATACAAATAAGACAAATTCTATTGAACCCGACAGTATCAAAACTATATTCATTCAGATACAAAATCTTATAAATACCGGAGAACTCAGGCTTGCAAGAGAGTTGGTCAATGGTTTGGTTTCAGGTGAAACATCCACCTCATGCAAAAAGAAAGCCATCAGATTATTGCCCCACACTTTTGAAGAATCTGAAATTCAGGACCTGATAACTGATCTGTTAAGGATTAGACAGACAGGTAATTTATTTAAAGCAACCACTATGCTCTTGTTAAACATTGATTCCCAAAACATGGCAACCTACAAACAGGAAATCATGAATGCAGGTAACAACAAAATGTATGGAGCAGGTGACAACAGTGAAGAAGTGATGATGATTTACAATACTCTCCTTGAAGAGAAATACAAATCATCCGGAGTAATTGATACAGCAGGACAAGTTACACCAATGCTTACTTATCTGAATAATAATTTCCCGACATCTGAATACACAAAGACAGCAAACCTGTTGTTTAGTGACCTGCCTGAGAGTTCCCCAACAAACGGAGCATTGAGCAAACAACAACCTGATGATTCGAAGTCTGAAAGCGTAATTTATGAATATAAATTGTTCAACAATTACCCGAACCCATTCAATCCTGAAACAGTTGTTGAGTATTCAGTTAAGGAGAAAAGCACAGTCTCACTGTCAATCTATGATATTCTGGGAAGGAAAATCTATGAAATTGAACAACCGGAGATTAATAGTGGCAGATACGAGATGAGATGGCAGGGGACAAATAAATATGGTGAAAAAGTCTCCAGTGGTGTGTATATATTGGAGATGAGCGCAAAAAGTTTGGAAACGAACGCAGATTACAGAAGCAGCATAAAACTGCTTTTAGCTAAGTAAGGAGTCAGTCAATTGAGAAAAACAATAATTTCAACCCTGCTGATAATGATTTTTCTTAGCTTTGTAGTTGATGCCCAGTTAACCAGAATAGTCTTCAAGAAATGGGGCAAATACACAAGAATGTTAGCTATTAAAGCCGGAGACCAAAACGGAGATGGAATAAACGACTTCTGGCTTGGAAACCATGATTCTACCAATACAGGGTATCTCGAATTGTATTACGGTGGAGACCCTGTAGATACAATCCCCAATATGAGATTGAGATGTATTGTTGCCCCTAGCGGAATCTTCGCCTCAGCTCTCGAATTAAATGGTGATCAATACACTGACTTGATACTTCTCAAATCTTTTTTGGAATCTCCTCCAAAATTTGAAATATATTTTGGTGGACCACTTCTCGATACAATACCTGACCTGGTGATACCTTTTTCTGATACTCTTGCCCTGTATGCCATTTTTTATAATTGCACAAACAAATGGGTTGACTTCGACGGTAATGGGATGCAGGAACTTGCTTTAAGATACCAATATGCTCATCCTTCGAACCGGTCATTTCTCGCGTTCTACAAGACAGGTTCGGAATTCACCGGCGTACCTCACAAAATTTGTTACCTTGATACAATTTATTATAGTTCAGATTACTCTCATTATCAAATGGGAGATTTAAATGGTGATGGTTGCACAGATATTTTTGAACTTGCCAGCGATCCATATAATCATGACAACAATAAGCTTCATGTAATCTATGGGAATCCGGCTTTCAATTTTGATGATCATTTTGTATTTGACTATCACAACGATTCAACGGATTTTAGTGATTTGACAGATATATTCCCCGACATGGACGGTGACGGTAAAGATGATTTTCTCCATGTAGACATGACCAACCAATACCCCTATTGGATTGACACAAAAATAACAACAGGCGGATATCCCCCGTTTGAACATAAATTAGCGTGGAGGGGCTTCAACAGTCAGGAGGTTGGGCCCGAATACACAAGGCCACTACCAAGCCCGGGAGATTTTAATGGTGACGGTAAACCTGAGTATCTTCGGAATTTGGGATACAGTGAGTGGCTCTGGTTGGGAGGAAATCCCGGAAATACTGGTATGGTAGCGAATCAGAAATTCTACGGTTACAACGGCAGAGGGATGATTGGTGATGTAACCGGTGACGGGGTTGATGACTTTATTACATCAACCATAACCAACCCGTCAATTATTAATTATGGTTTTGCTGTAATATTTGCCGGTGACAGAACATTTGTATCTGTTAATGACACGGAAGACCCAGCCGTACCTAAGACAATCAAAGTTGAGGCATTTCCGAATCCGTTTAATCCCTCCACGCGGATCAGTTACACCATCCCAACCGTGGGAAGTGTGACCCTCTCTGTTTACACAGTCTCAGGAGAACTGATTGAAAAACGGGAACTCGGTGAAATATCTCCCGGAAGTTATGAAGAAGAGATAAACCTCGGTTCCCAGAACGCTGCCTCGGGAGTCTATTTTGCAGAGATAACTCTCAAATCAGGTTCTGATGTGAAAAAAGAGAGAGTAAAACTTCAATTGCTTAAGTAGATAAATCTGTTTCTAAAAGCTGTCATCAGAAATGCTGGCAGCTTTTTTTTTATTAAAGTAGCGAAGTAGCAAAAAATTAGGGCAACCAAATTTTCTTTTTGACACTCTCCAATTAACAAAGCCCCAAATTAAGGCTCAGTTCTATCATTCAATCGACTTCACTCTAAAATTAAGCAGTTTCTGTATTTTCGACCGAAAAATCCAAATCCGTCTTTTTTCAATTCATTCATTAAGTTTATGATAAATTAATTCTTGATAAATAATTATCTTACATGATTATTTTGAAAAAATTTGCAGAATAAAGGATACAAATTATGAGCATTCTTGTTGACAAGAAAACTCGCCTTGTTGTTCAAGGCATAACGGGCAGTGAAGGATCATTTCATACCAGACAGATGGTAGAATATAAAACAAAGGTAGTTGCAGGTGTAACACCCGGCAAAGGCGGAACTGAATTTGAGGGAATCCCCGTATTCAATACCGTTCAGGATGCTGTGAATGCAACAAAAGCCAATACTTCAGTAATTTTTGTGCCTGCTTCATTTGCTGCAGATGCAATTCTTGAAGCAGCGGACGCCGGGATTAAAGTTGTTATCTGTATTACAGAAGGAATTCCTGTTGCAGATATGGCTCCGGTTTATAATTACATCAGAGAAAAAGGCGTTGTATTAATTGGACCAAATTGCCCCGGAGTTATATCACCCGGAAAAGGCAAAATTGGTATCATGCCCGGATTTATTCACAAAGCAGGTAATGTTGGGGTGGTTTCCCGCTCGGGAACTCTTACCTATGAGGCAGTGAAACAATTATCAGATCTTGGTATCGGTCAATCAACCTGCGTTGGTATTGGCGGAGATCCAATCATCGGTTCACGCTTTATCGATATTGTAAAGTTGTTTAACGAAGACCCTGAAACAGAGGGTATAGTTATGATTGGTGAGATTGGCGGCTCAGCAGAAGAAGAAGCTGCTGAATACATCAAAAAGAATGTGAAAAAACCTGTTGTGGGCTTTATTGCCGGCCAGACAGCACCTCCGGGTAGAAGAATGGGACATGCAGGAGCAATAATTTCCGGGGGCAAAGGCACTGCCGGAGAAAAAATGGAAGCATTAAAAAAAGCAGGTATCAAAGTGGTAAATTCACCGGCCGATATTGGTATCACGATGAAAAAAGCACTTGATGCAAAAGCAAAAAAACATTAATAACAGAAAATAAACTCAGGAGAATGAATTGAGCAATTTAACTTTTGCAATAATTAAACCGGATGCTGTAAAAAATAATTATGTCGGACAGATCATCACTATGATTACCGAAGCCGGGTTTAAAGTAAAAGCTATGAAGATGACAAGAATGAGTCAGGACTCAGCAAAAGGTTTTTATGAAGTTCATAAAGAAAGACCATTTTATGGTGAATTGGTCGATTTTATGTGCTCAGGACCTTGTGTACCATTAATGCTTGAAAAAGAGAATGCTGTTGCCGATTTCAGAAAACTTATTGGTGCCACAGATCCCGCACAGGCTGATGAAGGTACCATCAGAAAAAGATATGCCGGAAGTAAAGCAGAGAATGCTGTTCACGGTTCTGACAGTGATGAAAACGCACTGATAGAGATCGCACATTTCTTTTCCCGCGATGAACGACTGAACAACTACACAAATTAATGTCGATTTCACGCTGGAAGAAAATTAAAAGCCGGGAGTATCACAAAAATCCATTTTGGACTTATAAAATTGATGATTTCATAATTCCATCAACCGGATTTAAAGGAGTTTATTACTATGTGCATACTACCGGCTCTTCAATGATAATTCCGGTGACTGAAAACAACACACTTCTTCTCGTTAAACAGTACCGCTACCTGAATAAAAAGTTTTCTCTCGAGTTTCCCTGTGGTGGAGTTAAAGAAGGTGCAACGCCTGAAGATACAGCACTCCTGGAATTGAGAGAAGAGACAGGTTATTCCGCTGAATCGCTTGAGAATGTTGGGAAATTTTGTCCGTTCAACGGTGTAACAGACGAATATTGCCATGTTTATCTGGCTCAAAAATTGGTGAAGTCACCAAAAAGGGCGGATGATACTGAGGAGATTTCTCTTCATGAATTAACCCTCGATGATTTTGAGCAAATGGTGGATAAAGGAGTGATTTTTGACGGAATGACTCTTGCTGCCTGGTCGATTGGAAAGAAAAAACTTTTCAGAACACTTGGGATTGTGTAAAAATGATTAAAATTGTGATATTTTTATTGCTGTTAGTGCCCTTGGCTGCAGGATGTCAGACTGTACAGGAGAAAACTTTCCCAACGAAAAAAAACGATTTTGTAAATGGAATAGATAACTTCCTCCAAAAAGAGTGGAACAGCGTTGCAGAAAAAAGATTGGGAATTGTTGCAAACCATACAGCAGTGACTTCCGATGGAAAACACCTTGTTGATGAGATAATCTTTGATAAAAAAGGGAAAATTACTGCTGTGTTTGGTCCTGAACATGGTTTCAGGGGAGTGGCTGCAGCCGGTCTTAAAATTGACAATACAACAGATGAAAAAACAGGTATTCCTGTCTTTTCACTTTATGGGAAAACAAGAAAACCGACACCGGAAATGCTTGAGGGAATTGATCTGATGATCTTTTCCATTCGTGATGCGGGGGTAAGATTTTATACTTACATATCAACTCTTTATCATGTGATGGAAGCTTGTGGAGAGGCAGGTATCCCTGTGTGGGTGCTTGATCAACCAAATATCATTGGCGGACTTTATGTCGATGGACCAGTGGTGGAAGATTCTCTGTTTTCATTTGTAGGGATTACCCGATTACCAATTGCACACGGAATGACGATAGGGGAGATCGGCAAATATTTTCAGGTCGATATTAAAGAGCGCAAAGGTATTAATTGCAATCTTAATGTCGTGGAAATGTCAGGTTATTACAGGGAGAGTGAATTTGAGGAGACGGGAGTAGAGTGGCTTGATCCATCACCAAATCTTAGATCGGTAACTGCAACAAAAGTGTATCCGGGCACCTGTTTATTGGAAAATACAAATGTTTCAGAGGGCAGGGGGAGTGATGATCCATTTTTGATATTTGGTGCACCATTTATAAACAATGATAAGTTGTTGGAGTTTATAAAACAGTTTCCCGGTATTAAAAGTGTTGAAAAAATTGAATACACTCCTGTTGAAAGTGAAGCTGCTGTTAAGCCAAAATTTATGGGTGAAAAGTGTTTTGGAGTTAGAATCAGGGAAACATCAAAGGAATTTGAAGCAGTAAAATTTGGATTTTATCTGTTGGATCACTTAAATAGAGAGTATCCCGATAAATTTGAGATTAAAGAGAGAGGCTTCAGGATTAAGTCCGGCAGGGGTGATATCCAAAATTTGTTAACCACCAAAGGGTGGGAAGCCGTCGTTGCCAGCTGGCAGGAAGAGTTACGACAATTTAAAGAGCTTAGAAGTAAATATTTATTATACACTAACTTAAGGTAACAAGATGTTATTTAAGAAAATTATATTATCCTTTTTCACAATTACTTTCCTCGTGCTGGTATCCGGTTGTGGATCCGATGGCAGCAAGCCATTGGTTTCGGGTGAAGTTGTAACCAGTATAGATACAAATCTGCCTAAACTCGAAGGTGTTACAGCCGCCGAAGGCGAGACAGAGTTTGGTTATAAATTGGAAAAAGGCTCAAAGTTTACATACAAGATCGCCTTTATCAATAATATTGATCAATCAATGAAAGCTGATACTTCAATCAGCCAAAAAGTTGAACAAAAAAATGTTATTGTAATCGATTTTGAAGTGAAAGATGTTGATAAAGACACAATTGCCGAAGTTGAAGTTACAACAACAAGCATCTACATCTATTCTGATGTGAATGGTGAAAAGAAAGAGTATAAAACAGGTGACAAACTTGACTCGGCTAAAAAGCTTGATTTTGGATTTTATGAAGCCCTGATAAACAACCCTTTTATGGCAAGAATTGACAAAAAAGGGGTTATTAAAGAGGTTTATAAAGTTGATAAGATTGTAACCAAGGCACTTCCTGAAAACATGGGTAAGGATACATTAAACCCACAGCAGCTTGAAGCAGCAACCAAAGACATTTCTGAAAACCTGAAGGGTATGATTATGCAGGTATTCAGAGCTTTTTCACCCGGATCACTTAAAGCCAACGAAACTTACAGAGACAAAAAAGCTCCTGTAAATGATCCTAACGGAATGTATCAGTTGAATGCAACTCAGCTTTACACCCTCAAAGAAAAAGGCAAATTTGAAGGTAAAGATGTTTCTGTGATTGAAGCAGGATATGAAGCAAGTTATCAATATAATCCTGATCTTGAAAAACAAGGATATAAAATTGATAAAAGTGAAATTACCGGTGGTGGAAAAGTATTCTACAACAACAGTGATCGCCTTTTGATGAAATCGAACACAAGATTAACTGAAGAGATTCAGTTTAGTGGAAAAGTACCTTCCCAAACAGGTGCCATGGTTGATTTCCTCAGCAAAAAGAAATCAGTTATCATAAATATCGTTGAGAGATTAAAGTAATATTTAGAATCTTATAATCAGAGGCTGCTCAATAAAAATCGGGCAGCCTCTTTTTAGTTTAAACCTTCTCTACCACAATTCTCATGCCCTCAACTTTTATAACCCTGATTTTTGAATCTTTTTCGATGTAGTCTCCTGCGGTAACAACATCGTGGCGGTTGCCATCAATAATTGCAGTGCCTGCAGGTCTTAAAACCGTCATGGAAGTTCCCTCCAATCCAACAAGAGCTGTATAATCAGGTGCAGTTGTGAACCCTGTTTTTGATCCCGATTCCACATCCAGGACAAATGATTTAAAAGTTCGTGTGTTTGGCAGGAATTTATAAGCTGCAAAACCCATGAGGAAAAATCCAAACAGAGAAACGCCCAATTGAATTATGGCATTTTGGAGCAATGAATATTCGAAGTAACCTTCAGTATTGAAAAGGGAGAAGAAAATTGATGCTATCATCAAAATAATACCCACTACACCGGCTACTCCAAACCCGGGTATAAGGAATATTTCGACCAAAATCGCCCCCAGTCCCAGAATAAAAAGAAGAATTTCGAACCAGGTTGCAAGATCAAGAATCAGAGATGAACCAAAAAAGAGAGCGAGAAAAGTAATTCCCAAAATCCCCGGCACTCCAAAACCCGGAGTTTTTATTTCAGTGTAGATTCCTGCCAGCCCAAGCATGATTAACAATGAAGAGATGATTGGATGATTGAGAAATTTTACAAATTCTTCCGCCCAATTGCTTTTTATTACAATGATTGTCGGGTCCTTAAAACCAAAAGCAGCCAAAGCCTCGTTTACACTGTTTACCACTGTGTCAGCAATTTTATATTGTAAAGCTTCTTTATCATCAAGAGATAGAAGTTGGGTTGAATCAACAAGTCCCGGAATAATTATTCTTTCATCAACCATTGCTTCAGCAATTTTGGGATCACGACCATTTTTTTGTGCGGTTGATCTCATTTCAGCACGCATGTATGACTGATATTTTTCGGAACCTTTTTTTCCCTCCTGATCAACAACAGTGGCAGCTCCAATGGTACTCCCCGGTGCCATGGCAATTTTTTTACATGCTAAAGTTATTAAAGCACCGGCGGAAACAGCTCTCTTATTTACAAAAGCTATGGTAGGAATTTTTGCATCAAGCAAAATATCCTTTAATTGTGTGGCAGCATCCACTCTTCCGCCAAAAGTATTTATTTCAACCAGAAGAGCATCAGCTTTGTCTTTTTCCGCCTGATCGAGGGCTCTTTTTAAGTATTGTACGAGGGGTAACGATATTTCATCATCAAAAATCACCTTGTAAACCCGTGATTGCGCCGGTGAGTTGGAACTAATAGTGATGAACAATGTTAAACAAATGAGGATAATTGTGTTTTTCATAAGTCTTGTCTAGATTAATTATCTTTATTAACCACTAATATAACGGGTTTTCTCGGATTTATTTATTAAATTTGTAATCAGAGGAGCCCTCATTTTTCGAAGGTCAGAATTTTAATAAAATGGAGAAAATCATGATCAAAAAATTCGCTGGATTTCGTTCAGTATTTTTACTCACCATTGCTGTAGTTGCACTTTATGGTTTCACATTCATTCCGGAAGGAATTGAAGTGGGCCCATTCAGCACAAAAAAAGTTGATATCCTATCCGACATCCAAAAAGATGAATTATCGCAAAGGAATAATGAATACAACTATTTTATGCAATTGGCAGATGCATACGGCATACTTGTAATGAGCGATGTTCTATCCGAAACAAATTACGGCAAAAGTTTTGAGGCTGAAGCATACCAGGCAAAAGTTCCCATCTCAGGTAACACCGCCCAGTTAAAAGCTTTCGCCAATGCACTGAAAAATGCCAAAAGTGGAATGGTTAGAATTGCATATTTTGGTGATTCTGCGATTGAGGGGGATAATATATGTGCCGATTTTAGAGAAGCACTTCAGGAAAAATTTGGCGGAACCGGTGTTGGTTTTGTTTCAATAACCACTCAGGATAAAGCCTACAGAGGGACAACCAAACTTGACTTCTCATCCAATTGGGATTCGCAGTTGGTTACAGGCGGGAACCCCAAGAGAGGTGCCGGTATCTCCGGTGGAGTTTTTGTGCCTAAAAGTGGCAGCTGGGTAAAATATGAAACCACCTGGAAATATAAAACGGTAAGAACATTCGACAAAGTTAGAGTTTTTTACACCGAAGGTTCGGGTTCATTTGATTATGAATTTGACAAAGGTGGTGAACTTTCCGCTCCATTCAAAACCGGAAAAGGCGTAAATGTAACAGACATTACCTATAAAGGTTCAAAATCATTCAAATTGACAGCTACAAAAGACAATCAGGCTGCTTTGTATGGTGTAAGTCTTGAATCCGGTAATGGCGTTTATGTTGACAATTTTCCTCTTAGAGGGGATGATGGTTCAGCATTAAAAAGAGTTCCAAAAGGCAATCTGAGCGATTTTCATAAACTTTTGGGTTATGATCTCGTTGTCTTAAGTTTTGGTTTAAATTCAGTTGACAAGGTTAAAGATACCAAAGCATATGAAAGAGAATTCGCTGCAACAGTGAATCATATCAAAAGTGCCATGCCGGGAGTGCCCATCATAATTGTTGGAGTTGGCGACAAAGGTAAAAAAGTTGGTTCCAAGTTCGAAACCAATTCAATGGTTCCAAAACTTATTGAAGTCCAAAAAAATGTTGCAAAAAGTACAGGTGTTGCTTTTTGGAACCTGTTTGATGCAATGGGCGGAAATGGTTCCATGGAAAAATGGTCAAAAGATAAACTTGCAACGGCAGATATGACACACCTTAGTGCAGAAGGATACAAAAAAGTTGCACGGATGTTCTTTGATGCAATGATGGACTATTACAGTAAAAATTAACGCGGAAAAAATAATTGAAACATTTTAATAATGTTTGGGAACGCTGGGAGGATAACTCCCGGCGTTTTCCCAATAAAGACGCTATTGTCCACTGGAAAGCCGGTGAGGAACCATTTAGATGGTCTTTTCAAAGTTTGTTGGATACAGCCAACAAATTTTCTGTTTTATTAAAGGAGAAGGGGATTAAACGGGATGAAGTCTGTGCGATAATTATTCGGCACAATCCTTTGTTTTTCCCTCTTTATCTTGGAGTTGCAGGATTGGGAGCCATTCCCGCAGTTCTTGCATATCCCAACCCCCGCCTTCACCCCGATAAATTTAAGTCAGGCGTGGAAGGAATGTCGCAGAGATCAGGGCTTGATTGGATATTCACCGAAAGTGATCTTGAACCTGTAATTGCTCCTCTTGTAAGTCATGAGGGATCAACAATTAAGGGACTTCACTTCCCATTGGAATGGGACAGAGATTTTAGCCTCACAAGCAATATGATTGAAGAACTTCAATCGATCAGATCTTCCACAAGTGAACGCGATCCGTTCCTTCTGCAACATTCATCAGGTACAACCGGTCTCCAAAAACCCGTACTCCTCTCACAAAGAGCAGTGCTCGATCATGTTGACAACTATGCCGAATCGATAAAACTTACTGAAGATGACAAAATTGTAAGTTGGTTGCCTCTTTATCATGATATGGGCTTAATAGCTGCGTTTCATCTACCTCTGGCATTTGGTATCACTTCGATCCAGGTTGATCCATTTGAATGGGTTTTGGCACCTTCACTTCTTTTTGAAGCTTTGGCAGCAGAAAAAGGGTCGGTTACCTGGTTACCAAACTTTGCATACAGTTTTATGGCTGACAGAATCGAAGATGATGAGATGGATAATGTTTCTCTCGAGACGCTTCGTTTGGTGATTAACTGTAGTGAACCTGTCAGAAATGAAAGCCACAAGAAATTTACGACTGCATTTGAGAGATATGGATTTAATCCACTTGCCCTCTCAGCTTCTTATGCAATGGCAGAAACAACTTTTGCAGCAACCCAAACAACCCCCGGGCAACCCATTGTAACAATCGAAGTTGACAGGGAAAGCCTTGCTCAAGGTCAGGTTGTTCCACCAATTCCGGGAAAAACCAGTCGGATTTGTGTCTCCTCCGGGCGGGCAATAGATGGTTGTAATGTAAAAATTGTTGATGAAAGTGGTAATACTGTTGAGGAAAATGGAGTAGGCGAGATAATAATCTATTCAGTGTCAATGTTTGACGGCTACAGAAATTATCCTGAGAAAACAGTTGAAGTGTTAAAAGATGGCTGGTATTTCAGCGGTGACTATGGATTTAAAAAAGATGGTGAACTTTTTGTAATTGGTAGAAAAAAAGACATTATTATCGTCGCAGGGAAGAATATCTATCCTGAAGATGTTGAAGATGCCATCGGTACAGTAAAAGATTTAATCCCCGGAAGAGTAATCTCTTTTGGTGAGGAAAATAATGAGCTCGGTACCGAGGAAATAAGTGTTGTGGCAGAGACATCAATCACCGATGATGTTGAAAAACGAAAACTTATTCAGCGTGTAAAAGAGAAAGGCAACTCTGTTGACCTTACCATCTCGAATGTTTATCTGGTACCTCCCCGTTGGCTCATAAAGAGTTCGGCAGGAAAACCGAGCAGAAAGGCAAACAAAGAGAGAATCGCTGAAATGAAAGAATTAAACAAACATTGAAAGTAGAATAAAATGATTTCGGAAAGACTTAAAAATACAATCCTGAAACAGCTTGAACTTGAAGATTATGAGATTCTTGAAGAGACAAAAGCAAACACGATACCCGGGTGGGATTCACTCAGTCATGCCAATGTTATTCTGACGATCGAGAAAGAATACAACATCAGGTTGAAGCATATTGAAGTTCTCAAATGTAAAAATCTTGGTGATTTACAGAGGCTTGTGGATTCAAAACTTTCATAACAGGTAATTAATTGAACTTTAATATCGACTTTTCCAAACTCCTTGGACTGTTTGCCTACAATCCGGATAGTCCTCTTCAGTTTGGTACGCTCACTTTTTTGTTCATCCTTGCAGGTGGACTGTTAATCTACCATATTCTCTATCCCAATCAGAAATTAAGGGCATGGTTCCTCCTGCTCTTTTCTCTGTTTATATACTACAAGATAGGTGGATTATTCCTTATCCTTCTACTTGGAGTTGGCGTTGTGAACTATGGTTTTGGATATCTGCTATTTAAGACATCTGATATTGATAAACGACGCTATCTGCTTTGGTTGATGGTAGTTATCAACATCGGGTTGCTTGGTTACTTTAAATACACCAATTTTGTTCTCGAATCGATTTCAGGATTTAGCGGGGGAGAATTCACTCCTCTTGACATCATCCTTCCAATCGGTATCTCATTCTACATTTTTAAGGTGCTAAGTTATTTATTTGACATCTATTACGAGAAGTTTGAAGAGTTGCCTGCATTGGATGATTTTATGCTTTATGTTACCTTCTTTGGTAATGTTCAGGCAGGTCCAATTGACAGAGCTGACGAATTTATACCACAGTCAAAAGTAAACCTGCTCACTTCGGAAGAAGGGAGACCGGTAATCGGACTCGCAGTATTTTACCTTATATCGGGTGTAATTAAAAAATTGATCATTTCAGATTACATTTCTCTGAATTTTATCAATCGTGTATTCGAAGACCCTTTAAGGTTCACAGGTACCGAGAATCTTCTGGCGATCTATGGGTATTCCATTCAGATTTACTTCGACTTTTCAGGTTACTCTGATATGGCTGTGGGAATAGCACTCCTCTTTGGATACAAAATAATTGACAACTTTAATTCGCCTTACAAAGCTACCAGTGTTGCCGATTTTTGGCGGAAGTGGCATATATCACTTTCTCGCTGGCTGCTCGATTATCTTTTTAGCCCGTTACAGATGGGGTTGAGAGGATTAAAAGAGTATGGAAATGCGATTGCGCTCATAGTTACATTCACACTTTGTGGACTGTGGCACGGGGCAACCTGGGGTTTTATAATCTGGGGTGCAATTCACGGCGTTATTATGGGTGTTTCAGTTCTAAGCAGAAAACTTCGTAAAAAGGGATTGTCTGCCGTTGGTTTGAAGGAAAGTAAGGGTCTCAATTTTGTAAGGGGATTCATCACTTTTAATATCATTACTTTAACCTGGATATTCTTCAGAGTTGATACACTTGAAAAAATTCCCATGATTTATACTCAAGTAACAGAAAACCTTCATCCCGGAGTGTTTTCGCAATTTTACGGTGGTTTTCCGGGAGTTACAATTCTGGCGTTTCTGGGAGTAATGATTATATTTTTCCCTGAAAAAATGAAAAACAGAATTAAAGAAAGCCTGATGAAATCACCTGTGTGGGCATTGGGAATTCTGCTTGGTTTGTTTTTATATCTGGCATCCCAGATCATGATGGCTGAGATGGCACCACCAATTTATTTTGATTTTTAGGAATTATTAGAAAAATATGTTTAGAAATATTGCATTAACAATTTTCTTATTAACATTCGGTTTTAAGATGTCAGCACAAGTAATTGGTCTCTCCCAAATGGATGGAGCCTACATGGCAGTGAAAAGTAAATATGCTCCCGATAAAAGGACGGCAATTCTCGATCTTAAATTTGATGTTCCTTCTCCCGATATACTTGTAATAACAGGCGAAACCACTGTTCCCGAAGCAATGGATGAACTGAAAACGATGTTATATAACTATACAATCAAAGATCAGGTCGTTCGGCTTCCTTTAAAATCATTAAACGGTTTGGAGCAGGCGGTTATCACTCTTTCTGTGGGTAACATAAGACAAAAACCGGACCATTCAGCGGAATTAGTAACACAATCGTTACTTGGTACCACAGTGAAGGTTTTAAAAGATGCTGAGGATGACTGGTTCCTGATACAAACTCCGGATAATTATATCGGCTGGATCGATGGGGCAGGGATTGAACTTATGACCACCGATCAGTTTAGCAAATGGATGGCGGCTGACAAGATAATATATTCGGATGTTTATGGTTTGGTCTATTCATCGGCAAAATTGGATGAAGGCACAATATCTGATATAACAGCCGGTGGAATTTTGTTGCTTCGTGATGCAGGAAAAAAAACATTTACCGTTGAATTTCCTGATGGAAGAAAAGGGTATATTCCTGCTAAATCTGCAAAGCCTCTAAAGAAATGGGTAAAAAACTTAAAACCTGATCCAAATGAAATTATCAAAACTGCCAAAAAGTTTATGGGTGTGCCTTATCTTTGGGGAGGGACATCACCAAAAGGGATGGATTGCAGCGGATTTACAAAAACAGTCTATTTTTTGAATGGTGTTCAGTTGGCAAGAGATGCCTCACAACAGGTTTTGTATGGGGAAGAGGTTGACATTTCAGGTGGATATGACAAATTGAAAAGAGGGGATCTCGTGTTTTTTGGACCCGAACCACCGGCAGGCAAAGACCAAAGAATTACACATGTGGGGATATATATTGGCAATAAAGAGTTTATTCACGCTGCCGGTATGGTAAAAATCAACAGTTTTGATCCCAAAAGCCCAATATTTAGTGAATATCGGACTTCAATGTTAGTGAAGGCAAGAAGGATTTTAACCAGCCTCGACACACCGGGAATTATAAAACTCAATCAGAAAATATTTTTCAAATGAGGAATTGATGGATTCGCGCAGAAATTTTCTTAAAAAAGCCTCACTCCTTGCCGGAGCTGCTGTTGTTTCGGGTAATGCCGGTTCAATTTCAAAATTTGCGGTAAATAGAATGAATACTGAAAAATTAAAATTAAGTTTCAGACCTTATACTCTCGAACTTAAACATGTTTTTACATTAGCAAACAGTTCAAGAACAACCACACCTGTGATGCTTACTGAAATACAATATGGTGATCTGGTTGGTTACGGTGAAGCATCAATGCCACCCTATTTAGGGGAGAGTCACGAAACTGCCTCAACTTTTCTTGCAAAAGTGGACTTGAGTCAATTTAATGATCCCTTTAAATTGGAAGAAATCATTGACTATATCGACACAATTGATGCAGGTAATTATGCCGCAAAGGCTTCTGTCGATATTGCTGTCCATGATCTCGTCGGGAAACTTATCGGGCAGCCGTGGTATAAAATATGGGGATATGACAGCGAAAAAACACCTTTTACAAGTTTTACGATAGGGATTGATACTCCTGATGTGGTTAAAACAAAAGTGAAAGAAGCAGCTGAATATAAAATTTTAAAAGTGAAACTTGGAAGAGACACAGACAAGGAAATGATTGAGACTATACGGTCTGTAACCGATGTTCCTATATGTGTAGATGTTAATCAAGGCTGGAAAGACAAACATTTTGCCCTCGACATGATCCACTGGTTAAAGGAAAAGGGGATTGTGTTTATTGAGCAGCCAATGGACAAAACAAAACTTGACGACAATGCCTGGCTTACTCAAAACAGCCCGTTACCAACAATTGGTGATGAAGCCGTTCAAGGTCTAAAGGATGTGATAAAAGCTCATGGTATCTATTCCGGTATTAATATCAAATTGATGAAGTGTGGCGGGATGCGGAACGCCAACAAGATGATAGCACTTGCTGACAGTCTTGGATTAAAGGTAATGGTTGGTTGTATGACAGAGACATCTTGTGCTATTTCGGCAGCTGCTCATTTAACTCCTAAAGCACTTTGGGCAGATCTTGATGGTGCTCTTTTGATCAGTAACGATCTCTACAATGGTACCAAAATTGTTGATGGTAAAGTTTCCATTTCCCGGCTCCCCGGAATTGGGATAGAAAAAATTTAAAAACGGAGAAAAATAAATTATGACGCGATATTCAATTATTAAATTGGTTCTGATAGTACTTATTATGACTACAACAGATATTTCAGCAGGCGGTGTTTTTCCATATAAAGTTCACCGGGTAAATCTAAATAATGGTTTTAAGGCATTGTTAATTCCGATGCCGGGAAGTGGACTTGTTTCATATTATACCGTTGTGAGAACAGGAAGCCGTGACGAGTGGGAACCCGGTAAGAGTGGATTTGCTCACTTTTTTGAACACATGATGTTCAGGGGCACAAACAAATATCCCCTTTATGATTCAGTAACTACCACAATTGGTGCTGATGCAAATGCATACACCGATGATGATCTTACCGTTTATCATCTGAATTTTGCTGCCGAAGATCTTGATAAAGTAATGGACCTGGAATCAGACAGATTTAGAAACCTTAACTATCCCAAAGATCAGTTTATGACCGAATCGGGAGCGGTTTATGGTGAATATCGAAAAAGTGTTACAAATCCGTTTTCTGTTTTATTCGAAAAATTTCAGGATATGGCGTTTGACAAACACACTTACAAGCACACTACCATTGGTTTTGAAGCTGATATAAAAGATATGCCAAATCAATATGAATACAGTCTTTCGTTCTACAATCGTTATTACCGTCCTGAAAATTGTGTGTTGGTAATAGCAGGTGATTTTGATCCTGAAAAAGTAAGTAAAATGGTTGAAGATTATTATTCACCATGGAAACCGGGGTATGTTTCTCCTAAAATAGAACCTGAGCCAAAACAGACTGCTCCACGAGAAGCAAAAATTAAATATGACGGCAAAACCCTTCCTTTAGTGGCAATTGGTTATAAATACGATGCTTTTAATGTTTACAATAAAGATTTTATGGCGATGTTACCCTTTGCAGACCTTGCATTTGGTGAAACAAGTGAATTATATAAAAAATTAGTATTGGATGAGCAGAAGGTTCAGTTTGTCTCCGCCGGAGCTCAGACAAAACGCGATCCTTTCCCTTTCATGATCTATTCAAGAGTGAAAGCTGAAAGCGATATGGATTATGTAATTTCCGAAATAGAAAAAACCATTGAACATTTCAAAAACAATCTTGTGTCAAAAGAACAATTGGACAATTTGAAGAAGAGAATGAAATATCAATTTCTGATGGGGCTCGACAGCCCTGAATCTGTAGCTTCTGTGTTACCAATGTTTATTACTCTAACGGGTGATATTGAGGTGCTTGATGAATATTTTATCCAAATGATGGATATAACCCCTGAAGATATTCAGAGAGCGGTTAAAAAATATTTTGTTAAAGAGAGCAGAAACCAAGTAATTTTGACAGGAAACTAAGATGTTTACAAGAAATATTAAATTTTTAAGCCTTTTATTGACAATAGTAATTATGAGCAACCTTTCTGCAATCGACAAAGACAGATTATTCCTTCTGAAAACTGAAGAACCGGTAATTGTATTTAAGGTTTGGTTTAATGCCGGATCAAAAGATGACCCAAAAGGTAAAGAGGGTCTTGCCGCCTTGACAGCAGCTCTTCTAAACGAAGGGGGAACCAAAAATTTCACTTACTCGCAGATTCTTGAAAAACTTTATCCACTTGCAGCCGGTTATTATGCGTCGGTTTCAAAAGAAAATTGTGTTTACAGTGGATCAGTTCATCGTGATAATCTGAATGAATATCTTCCCCTTTTTATCGGGCAGTTACACGATCCCGGCTTTAGAGAAGAAGATTTTAACAGAGTAAAAGAAGAGGCAATAAGTTATCTCTCAACCTCACTTCGTTATTCGAGTGATGAAGAACTTGGAAAAGCTGTTTTATATAACGAGATATATAAAAATACACCTTACGGACATTTATCAACCGGCACTATCAGCAGTCTTAAGAGTATTACGCTTGACGATGTAAAACAATTTTACAAAAAATATTTTAATAAAAGTAATTTTGCTCTCGCAATCGGTGGGGGATTCGACGAAAATCTTGTAAGCAAGGTTTGGGACGAACTTGAGAAACTGCCTGAAGGAGACTTGAACAAGGGAATGGATATTCTTCCTGCTGCAATTAACGGGCTGAATGTTGTGATTGTTGAGAAAAAAACAAACGCAACAGCGATCTCAATGGGTTATCCCATCGATATCTTAAGGAATAACCCTGAGTGGTATCCCTTGGCACTCGCAAACTCATGGCTTGGTGAGCACAGAAATTCAAGCTCACATCTTTATCAGGTAATTAGAGAAGCAAGAGGACTTAACTATGGCGATTACAGCTATATCGAATATTATCCAAATGGAGGCAGACTCTCTAAACCACCCGTGAATGTGCCATTAAAAAAACATCTGTTCGAGATTTGGATCAGACCGGTTCCCAACGAAACAAAACATTTTGCATTAAGAGCCGCTCTTCGTGAGCTTCACTTGCTTGTTGATGAAGGTATCTCCTACGATGGTTTTTCGATGACCCGTGATTTTCTCAAAAAATATGTACTTCACTATGCCCCGAACACAGAGATGAGACTCGGTTATGCAATTGATGACAGGTATTATGGTGTGGAAGCTCCCGGACATCTGCAAAAATTTAGAGAGAGTATGACATCCGTTACCCGGGATCAAGTGAATAGTGCCATAAAAAAATACTTTTCACCCGAGAATATGGTAATCGTGTTTATCACAGAGAATGCAGAAGCTCTTAAATCAGCTTTAGTGAATAATACACCATCACCAATTCAATACCAGACTCCCAAACCCGAGAGTGTTTTGGAGGAGGACAAATTGATCTCTTCATTTAAACTCAACATAAAACCAGAGAATGTTAAGATCATAAAAGTTGAGGAGTTATTCAATTAGCACTTTGAATTGCAAAAATATTTGAACATATTATATGTTAATCATTTTAAATTGAGTGAAAATGTTTAAACAGACAGTATTTGTCGCCGGACTTGCATTACTTTTTTCGTCTTGTTTTTTCTCTTCGTCCAACAAGGCAGAGGACAACATCAAGTTGATCCCTGTTGTTACCGATGAACGAGGGGAAGAAATTGCCGAATCATTTATACGCGTTAATCAGGTCGGCTTCAAGCGAAATGAGTTAAAAACTGCTGTCGTTTTAAGTAAAACTGATTTTGGAAACAAAAAATACAACATAAAGGATATCAAAACCGGAAAAGTTGTTTTTACCGATAACATTCCTCCAAGTATTGGGGGGTGGGGTGGTTACAATTTTTGTCATGTGATCGACTTCACCGGTTTAACTTCCGATGGAACCTTTGTCGTTGAAAGTGGTGAAGCCCGGTCTAATAATTTTAGAGTCGGAGAAAATCTCTACTCAAAAGTTGTTGATTCGTTATTGCTATTTTTTAAGGTACAGAGGTGTGGCCCCACAAATCCGCATTTACATCAGGTGTGTCATCTGTTTGATTCGCCAAATGTTGTCGGTGATCCGGCAGCCGGAAAAGTGGATGTTACGGGTGGCTGGCATGACGCAGGAGATTTCACCAAGTTTTTGAACACAACGGCATTTTCGACCTATATGTTGTTGTTTGCTTATGAATTTAACCCTAAAAAAGTGGAATTTGACAAAAATGGAGATGGAGCACCGGATATTCTTGAAGAAGCAAGAGTGGGGCTTGATCTACTTTTGAGAATGAATTATAAGCCCGGAAAACTTGTGATTCAAGTTCAAGACAGGCGAGACCAAACTGTTGGGTGGAGAATGCCTGAAAATGATACACTCCGTTTTGACAGACCTGCTTTTGCCGGGATGGGTAAAAATTTGATAGGAATCTACACAGCCGCACTTGCAATGGGTTCAAGAATCTGGAAAAATCGTTTTTCTGACACAGAATTCTCGACTAAACTTTTGAATGCAGCCAATAACATTTTTGCACTCAGGAAAACCGCCCCTGATCTTGATCAAAATCCAATTGGACTTTATCAGGATTCCAAATATGAAGGTAAACTTGCCTTGGGCTCTCTTGAGATGTATCTTGCTACAAATAATGGGCAGTATCTCTCTGAAGCAATAAGTCTTGCAAAAAAAGCTGATTCTGATTATTGGTGGAGTTGGGGCAATATTAATTCACTCGCTCACTACAGAATTGCCAAGTATTCAAACGAGATGAAACAGTATCTTGAAAATAACCTTGCCGCCTTTAATGATTCGAGAAAGAAAAACATATTTGGTGAGGGGACAGCATTCACCTGGGGTACAACTAATACTTTTCTTGGTATTGCACTGCAGGCAATTCTTTTCCGGGATTTAACAAAGAGTAACATTTATGATTCTGTAGCTGTTTTTCAGAGAGATTATATTCTCGGAAAAAATCCATGGGGAATTTCCTTTATCTATAATATAGGAAGCAGATTTACAAAACATTTTCATTCACAGGTGGGCTATTTTAACGGTGGATACCTGCCGGGTGCTGTTGCCGCAGGGCCCGCTCCGGCTGAAATGTTAAAAGGTTACAATATTCAGCGGACAAATTTTTCGTATGATAAATTTAATTCCCCTGAAGTAAAGTATTACGATGATCGTAATGATTATGTTACGAATGAACCAACTATTGTCTCAAATGCGACAGCATTGTTCGTTTTTGCACACTTTTACAAATAAATGTCTTAAAATGGGACAGCTGAATATAATGTCTCATAATGAAACAGTATTAAGGAAAAGTAGATAATATTTATTGAAAAAAGAGCATTAATAGTGTGATTTCACACTTTATATGCTTGGCATGATTATTGCACATTATTCCTACACACAATTAGTAAAGAAGATATGGCAAACGGAAAAATCAATCTAATCAATACCGGAATCAGCATTGTTGACGAGTCTTGGGGTGGTTTTTACAGAGGTGGCACCTATGTATTGATCGGGCCCAGAAAGTCCGGTAGAACCACAATCGGGTTGCAGTATGCGATGGCTGGTATTCAGCAAAAAGAAGTATGTTTATACTTCACGAGCATGCGTCCAAAAGATCTGATGATCCTCGCAGCATCTGTCGATTTTGATTTACAGACACATATGGACAACGGCGAGTTAATCGTCGTAAAAGTTACACCTCCTCTTGATGTATATGAGTCAGGTAATCCTGATAATTATCTCGTTGAATATCTTAATGACATCGTTAATGTTGTTGAACAGTATCAACCGGCAAGACTTGTATTTGATGAACTTACCTATTTTGTAGGTTTTGAGAACATTGGACTGCTTCAGCAGGCATTTTTGCGTACGATCGAGAGTATTGAGGATAAAAATGTAACCAGTCTTTATGTTTTAGGTGAGCCAGCAACACCTTTCGCCCAGAATATTGTTGACAACATTGTGCAATACACAACTGCTATTATCTATCTTCAGAAAGTGGAAGGCGGCAGAGTCCAGGGAGGTAAAGCAACAATTACCCCAAACATTGGGCATACCGAAGGGCAGTTTACAACCGATTTTACATTTGAGCCCTATAAAGGTGTTGTTTTTGCAATAGATAAAAAACCTCAAACTGAGATTTTAGATCCCGGTCAGTCAAACTCATTCCCTATGGGGATGCCGTCATCGACATCTTACCCGGCAGTTCAGCCACCAATGGCAAGTCAAAACAATTTTCAGCAGGTAGCCGGCTCTCCGCCACCAAGATATAAACCTCTTTCAGAGATTGAAGTTGTAAATGCTCCGATGGCACACACAAATCAATACAGTAAAGAAGAGTTTAATTTGATTTTGAATAATCAGGTGGCACTTTATAAGAGTACCGGTCAAGCCTTTACATTAATTGTCTTTAAATTAGACCCTCAAGCTGAGGCAGCCGGAATTATTTCAACAAATCAGTTGAATAATGCCATTAGACTTTCCCTTACACTTAAAGAAAAGGTATGTATAGATGGTTTTACAACGATTGTATTATTGGGAAAATCTGACGAACGGGCTTTGAGTGTGCTCACTTCAAAAATTAGATCGAACCTGCAAAGTAACGATCCTACCTATTTACCAAGAGTTTTAAGTGTTGTTTATGCATTTACTTATGTATCAAATGCCACCACTGAGAACGCTGATGGTATCTTAAGAGAAGTTTTGTAGGATATTCGATGATCAGAGTTAAAGTTTCAGTAATAACGGGACTATTCTTTTTTACATTGTTTTTTAGCAATTACGCTCAAAATTCAGGCGACAAGTACAAAAATGACGCCATAAAGATGATGAGCGGTGGTAAATATGGTGAAGCAATTGATTTGCTAAACAAATATGTAGGAGTTTTTCCGGCGCGTCCAGACGGATATAATCTTCGCGGCAAATGTTACGAGAAGAGAAATCAGCTTGTAAATGCGCAAAATGATTACAGAATTGCTGCCAAACTTGAACCCGGAAACAGAGAATATCAAAACGATTTAAATAGAGTTAACAACCTGTTAAATAATGATCTTAATGCAAAGATCAAGGGTTATCAGCGTGAAATAGCCATTAATCCCAAAAATCCAAAAAATTACCTCGCCATCGCAAACTGTTACAGGTTAATGTTTAACTGGACGGAGAGTGAAATTTGGTATGACAAATATCTTGAACTTGAAGAACCATCTGCTGATGAAGTCATTAGATACACTGAAGTGTTAAGTTATTTGAAAAAATATGCAAAATGTGAACCAATTTTAGACAGATTTGTAAAAAAATACCCAAATGATCACAGACTATGGAGCCGTCACGGCTATATTAAAATGTGGCTTGGGAAGAGTGAGGAAGCAAAAACCTCATTTGAAACAGCTTTAAAACTTCGCCCTTATTTTAAAGAGGCTCAGGATGGTCTCGATCAGGTACTCGGTAAATATTTTACCAATCTTTACAAAGACACCACAGCCACATGGGAGGCAAAAAACCAAAAAGCACCACCTCCGGCTCCTGAATTTGCGATTGATAAATATTACAGGATTCTCAGAAACAATCCTAAAGATGACAAAACCCGCTTTCTGCTTATAGATGAACTGATAAAGTATAGCAGGTGGGAAGAGGCATACCAACAATTGATTATCCTCGAAGAAAAGTATAAAGATGATCCAAAATGGATTGCGCTGAATGACAAAGTTCTTCAGATAAGAGAGCAGAATTATACCAAGAGGATAAACGAGCTGCAAAAACTGCTTGAAAAAAATCCAAATGATGTAAAATCATTAACAGAAATTGTTCAACTTCTTAATAATCTTAAGAGGACAGAAGAAGCATTTACCTTATTAAAAGCTTATTTTGATGCAAATCCTAACTCAGAAGATTGTAAACTAAGGAAAATCTATGCAAGAATAGCATCAGATTTTCAAGACAATTACACAGCCATCGAGCAGCTTGATTTTTGTCTCGCCAAAGATCCTTCCGATCTGGAGTTAAAACTTCAGAGAGGGATTATTTCGGTATGGCTTGGTCAGGATGAAGATCTGGCATATCAATATTTAAGTGATGTTGTTGCGGCAAAACCCAAAGAGGTTACCGCCTTAATCGGTCTCGCATCTTTAGAGATGAAGAAGAATAATTTTGATCAGGCGAGTGCCTTAATTGATTCCGTAAGGGCAATTGATCCAAACCATCCGGAACTTGAAACACTGCTCTCAAACCTTGAGACTTCGAAGTTAAGAGCCGCAGAAGAAGCTTTGTTCCAGAGTCTTGAGGTGGGTCGCGAAAAAATTAGAGCCGGAGACTGTCAGGGAGCCCTTGAGGTTTATGATGATTTTCTAATCAAACATGAGGGCAACAGAACAATTCTCAAAGAATATGCTGATATTAACTCTTGTCTAAAAAACTATGACAAAGCTCTTGCCATTTATGATTCTCTAATTAATCAGGAATATGATTATTTAATTGATCTTGAGAGAGCAAAAGTTTATTTCTCAAAAGGCGATTATCAAAAATCCATTTCGGAATTTGAGAGACTGGTTAAAGAAGACAATGCTGATTTTGCTGCTAAACTTTTCCTTGGTGATGCTTATGCCCAGGTTGAGGATTATGATAAAGCAAGAGATATGTATGATAGTCTTCTTGTGAATAATACAGACACCACACAAATTGCACTGATCAATCAAAGAATCGGCTGGTTGCCACTTGGTGGGGTGGAAGCCCTTCTGGGAGGATTTCCTGCTTATATCCTCTTAAATCCATTCATTTCCTATTTTGGTGATAACACCGATTTTGGTTATTTGACCTATGGTATCAGTTCTGATTTGGGAGTAACCTCCTTCCTCTCTCTGGGACTTCAGGGAAGCATCGGCAAGCTATCATCGCCATATACAACGGTCGATCTGAACACCTGGAAAGGGTCGTTGTATATCAGGCCCTTAAGTCCGTTTTTAATAGGATTAAGTTATGGTGAACAGGCATTCCTTTCACCCAAAAAGACTTATCCCCTTTATGAGGCATTTATAAGAGCCAATGAAGAGAAACATTTTCATGCGCAAGTTACTTACCTTCAACAGGAAGCTGCAACAATGTTATATTCTGCACTCCTTGTTTATCCATTTGGATCATTAAGTGACAGGTTGCGGGTTGAGATAATAAAAGCAGAGGGTTGGTATATTACGAGTGGGAAATACAGGGTTTCCGGTGCCTATACATATCTTATGATTTCGGATGGCAACAGAGGAGCCAACACTGAAGTGCGAATAGGAAGATATTTTTATCCGGAATTGCTTGCAGGTTATGAATTATATTCAACTATTTACGCAAGAAAATCGATATTTTATTATTCTCCACAGAGTTTTCTTTCTCACAGTATTTTTGCTGACTGGAATTTTTACAAAGATGAACAATTTGATATTTCAGCCGGTGGAAGATTTGGTTTTATACCTGAGAGCGCTTATTGGTTAAGAGAGGGATATGTTCAGGCAGTCTATTCACCTCTCGAAAATCTCAGGATTAATGCCAGAGGGCAATTGGGAAGTACTGCGAGAGAGACGATAGGCTACAGCTCGAGATCATACAGTATTTCAGTATTCTGGATGTTATAGCTGTCTCATTGTGAGAATTCCAACAATTTAATTTTTTAAAACCTTTATAATCAATCACTAATCGGACTTTTTTTATCAGGCATGATTTTTGCTAATAAGAAAGTATCACAAAAAAGAATATAAATGTCACAGAACAAGATCAGATCAACCAAGATAACCGTAAAAAACACAGAAGCAACCGAAACGGCTCATGTTAACCGGTTAAATCAGATTCTCCGGAGATTAGTCATCTCGGGACTCTCTTCGGTTGCGTTGATCTTCACAATTATTTTCACCATGCCAATGACCATATTGTCTTATTCAGCACTTTTTGAATATTCGACAATGATCTCTCTTCTACTTTTCCTTCTGATCCTGCTCATTCGCTATTTTGGACTTTTGGGGATGGCATATCTTTGGCTGAATAATTACACTTTTTCGAAGCGGCCCGATTTTCAACCTTTTGTCTCGGTGATTGTTCCGGTTTATAACGAAGGTATCCTGCTCAAAGATGCAATAGTATCTCTTCTTGAGTTGGATTATTCAAATTATGAGATAATTGTAGTGAATGATGGATCAACTGATAATACCTACGATGTTGCTAAAACAATGGTTGGTTATCAGCAGGGTGTGTATGGGAAAGTAAAAGTTTCTCTGATCAGCAAACCCAATGGGGGAAAAGCCCGTGCTTTGAATGCCGGAATCAGTTACTCCAAAGCTGAATTAGTTTTGTGTATGGATGGTGACAGTCAGTTATCACCCGAGACAATTAAAAATGCAGCGAGGCACTTCATCGATCCAAGGATCGGAGCTGTTGCAGGAAATGTTAAGGTATTAAACAGAAAAAGGTTTTACGCCGATTTGCAGGCTCTCGAGTATATTGAAGGTTTGAATATGGCACGAGCTGCACAAAGTTTTCTGAAATTAGTTAATATCATTCCGGGACCAATTGGTCTTTTCCGTAAAAAAGCCATTGAAGAAGTGGGCTACTACTCAAGCGACACATTTGCTGAAGATGCAGATCTCACTCTAAAGATTTTATCAAAGGGCTGGAAGGTTTATTATGAACCAACAGCAATTGCATGGACCGAAGCCCCTGTAAAGCTTCAACAACTTCTAAAACAGAGATATCGTTGGACTCGTGGAATCCTCCAGGCGATACGAAAACATAAAAATTTGTTATACAACCCAACAATTAATTTTGGTGATACATTCATTCTCTGGACCATGTTCTATGAAGCGCTTATCTGGCCTATCATGAACATAGTGGCAAATTTCTTCTTTATCGTAGTGTCACTTTTTTATGGCTATACAAGTCTCATATTTTTCTGGTGGGTTTTTCTGGCTTTACTTGATGCAGTAACTGCACTATATTGTGTGGCTGTAGAGGATGAAGAATTCCGTCTTGTGCCATATACGCTTGTTTATAGAATGTTTTTTGTTTTCGCAATTGATATTTGTAAGATGATGTCAACAATTGAAGAGTTCCTCGGTTTGGATATGAACTGGGGCAAATTGGAACGCATCGGAACCGGAAAGTAGTAAAAAGGATTTATTATGGAATTAGTACCTATATTAGCAACAATCATTTTGGTTGCAACAATCAGCACTTTTTTTCTCTCAATTGGAGCATATATATTGTTCAAGGTGAGAGAGGCAAGAGGAGTGAGACAAAAAAGTGTTCCTCCTGCAACAATACAAGCAGAACTTGTAACTCCTGAACTTGCTTCAGAACATACAGCTTCATCGACGAGAGAATCACGCAGAACAGCTCCGGCATTTGAGACTACTCATGCCCCGGCTTATCGTACTGCTCAATCCACCTCCACTAACTTTCAGGCTCCTGCCAGACCTGCAACCAATCTTACCGCTGAGAATGTACCAAATGTACAACCTTTCTCACCGAGGAGAGATGCACCGATTTCGGCAGTAACCACCAATGCAAAGAAATTTGTGAAAGTTACCTCTGAAGGGGCATCTGAACAACAACAACAGCCGCAACAAGCTCGTCAGGGCGGGAATTTGAAGTGGCGCTAAAGAAGAGGAACTTCTTTTTTTCCTTCAGTCTGATTGCGATCATTGGAGGAGTGATGATGGTACTTTCAATATTTATATATAATTATATATTGCAAGGAGTCTTCGGAGCTTATGCTTTTTCCTCCAATTCCTTCTCTTTTGAATCGTTTGCGAAGATTTTTTCGCAAGATCAGATAAAAATTGCCATTCTCTACTCCAGACAGACAGAGAATTACCTTCCCAAAGGATCCACCTGGGTTAAGGATAATGTTGCTGCCTGGGAGAGATATGCAGCGGGCAACAAATACCCGATTACTGTCATCACTGAAGATGATCTCGAAAAAGGGATTCTTACAACTGAAGATTTCCAGATTTTGATTCTGCCGAGTGTAAAGGCATTAAGCGACAGGGAAGTTTTAACGATCAAAGACTATCTCGATCGTGGTGGCAATATTTTGGCTACCGGTGCAACAGGTACTTTTTCCTCGGATGGTAAATGGCGTGGATGGGAATTCTTCAAGGAAGTTTACGGAACTGTATTTACAAAAGAGATTTCAAAATTTCCTTCGCCAAGATTATTAACTCTTAAGGGTGCTTCTCCAATTACTTCAGATATCCCGACAGGGTTTCGTTTAAAGATTGCCACCTGGGATAACATGGTTGCAACAAAAGTTTTGGATCCACGAACTCAACAACTTAGCTTTTGGTACGACTTTAAACTTGATTCAGGTCTGGTGAAAGAAGAAGTATTAAATACATCGGGACTATGTTTTGGCACTTATGGCAAGGGAAGATTTGTTTGGTATGGTTTCGACATTATTACCGTTGTTGGACAAAGAGAAGAATTTGTTGTTCTTGACAAACTAATCAGGAATTCACTTTATTGGTTATCAAAGAAGCCGAGCGCATATATTGTTGACTGGCCCGGAAATAAAAAAGCCGCGGCAATCGTAGTGGCTTCAGTTGGAGAAGAACCAGAAAATATTAAAAATTTGCTCCCCTTGTTATCATCATCGGGAATAAAAGCGACATTTCTTGTTGATGGGGCATCTGCTTCTTCATCTTCAAATTTGATCAAGAGTCTTTCAGGATATGGTGATGTTGCCGGCGTTGTTGATATCGGTTTCATGAATTCGGTTAATGATACCGTTAATAAACTTGACAAACTTGAAATCCAATCAGCTGATTTCAGCGGTGCCATAAAAACATTTAAGACATCCACCGGGACAAAGGTGCAGGGTATAAAGCCACTTTATGGATTGTTTGATGACAATTCTCTCATGGCGGCTGCCTCCTCCGGCGTTAAATACATTATAACTGATTCTTTAACTGACAGATCAGTACCAAAATATGTGGTTAAAGGGGAAGAAGCCATTATCACTGTTACAAAAACTGTGAGGGATGATAAGGAGATTGTCGGAAAATATGGTCTGAAGGATCATGACTTTCAATTATATACCTATCTCGAAGATGTTGACAGACTCCTTTTTGAGGGGGGACTTTATGTTCTTAAACTTCACACAAATTATCAGCTAAAACCTGAAAATATTGCTGTTGTTAAAGATATCTTTAAGTATTTTAAGGAGAAGGATATCTGGGTAACCAGCATGCCGGTTTTATATAACTGGTGGACAAATAAAAACAAGGTTGAGTTGAGAGTTGAAGCAAGGGGATCAACAAGAATGGTAATTGCGGTATCAAATGTTGGTACCACTAACTTAAAAGAAGTTTTGATTCCGGTGGATTTTACATCCATGCCGGGGACTTACAAGATATCATCTGAGATAATTAATACCCCGTTACCTGAAACAGAGATCAATAGAGAATTAAAAAAATTGACTCTTAGGGTAAAAGATTTAAAATCATCAGAGTCAAGAATTTATTATATCGATTACAAGAATTAAGAATTTGGTTTAGAGATGCTCAAAAAAATATATGTACCGGTAATGTTATTATTTGGTAGTTTTTTCCTTACCTCTTGTGTAGAACCTTTGGGAGGAAGTGATTCAATTCCACCTCAGGTTGCTTTGTATAAACCGACATCAAACGACACAATTATTCTCGGACCTCAGGAGATTATTTATGACGCCTCTGATGATCAGGGGATTGCAAAGGTTGAGTTATATATTGACGGGCTTCTTTCAGGCAGTTTTCCTGCTGAAAATGGTAACAGACCTGCAATCAAATTAAATTTGGATTCCGCAACTTTTGTTAACAAAACTTTCAGCTACTACATTAAAGTTTATGATCTTGGCGGTAATTCCAGCAGTAGTGAGACAAAAACCAAAATCGCTGTTGTTACATCTAAATCTCCTCCCGAGGCACCTTATGGACTTGAAATAATCGAACCTGAAGGAGCCAATGATATAATTCTTTCCTGGAAAGACAGCTCAAAATTGGTGGATGGATACGAAATATGGCTGAGCGAAGTGAACACTGATAACGCATCCTTTTTCCTTTATACAACTGTGTCAGCTTCCACAAAACTTATGCCCATTCCAAAACCGCCTGTGATTAATTATTACAAGATCAGAGCGTATAATAAAATTGGCAAGTCGAATTTTAGTGTAATTATAAATTCTGAGGGGGGCTCAGGCAGTGGTATTCTGGGACCGCAAGGTTTAACCGCTACAGCGTGGGGACAAAGGGAAGTGGAACTTAACTGGATAAACCGGGCAACAAATGGAGTCTATTTGTCCGTTCAGCGAAAAGCAGCCAGTTCGGCGGTTTGGTCTTCGATTGCCACTTTATCAGCGAGCAGGACTTCATACACTGATAACTCAGGAACCCTCTTCGGAGGAGCGACCTATTATTACAGAGTAAAAGTGATAGCTCAAACTGATTCAGGGGCTTCAAGGGAGGTTTCTGTGGTTACATGGCCATTTGATCTTACTCCTGCATCCAACCTGACAGGAGTTTTTGCTGATACACCGGCTGTATCAAAGAAAATGATTAAATTATCGTGGAAAGATAATTCAAATCAGGAAGAAGGAAATCTGGTTGAGCGAAAAGAAGGTTCTGGTGGCACTTACCAGACCATTGCGATACTGAGTTCTGACATTACAGCGTTTGATGATACTTTAGTCACCAAAGGTAAAACTTATTTTTATAGAATCAAGCTTTCAAAACAAGGTTACATTTCACGAGCTTCCAATGAAGTATCTGTGACAGTTACTGAACCTGCAAAAGCCATAATGCGGTACGAACGAAAAAGAAAGTAGATGCAGTAGATGTTGACTGCCGAAGAATTAAAATCATTATTTGAAACTTTCTCAAAGACCATCACAAATCCATTTGTGGTGCTTGATGAGAGAGGGAAACTTGTGGCTTTTAATTCTGAAGCAGAACAGTTGTTTAATATTAAAGAATCCAGCGATTCGTTTGCCGATCTGTTTCTGATTTCGGAAGGGATTAAATTAAAACATTTAATCTCCGGCGCCGGTTCAAATGATTTTTCTGACCCTCTAAGTTTTTACCTCCGGAATGGTAAAGAGATAACGGTTAATTGCCTTGTCCAGGATTCAAAGATTGGGGGATTCACTTTAAAGTTACTCCACTTTAAGAATACTTCCGGAGCCAAAATCAGTCAGCTTAAGGTGAGTATCACTAAAAAGGAAATTATTGAGATGGCTCTCTCCCCGGAGCTTGAATCTTTCCTTCAGGAGATAGAGTCTTCTTATCCTTTCACCTACCTTGCCAAATCAAAAATTCAGACTAAAGCAGATTCTTTTTCCGAAATGGTTTGGTTAAAAGATAGCGATGGGAAATATGTGATTGTTAACGACAAGTATGCAGGTCACATGAGCCTGAAAACCGGACAAATGGAAGGCAGACCCGAGAAGAATTTTATACCCCATTATATCTACGAATTTTATTCCTCACTCGAAAAATATCTTCGCGACAGCCTTACAGTTGCCACCCTGGTAACTGACAAGGTAAAGGGAATTCAGGTTGAACAATTGTATGAGATTATCGAGATTCCACTACTTGATCTCGAGAATAATCTTGCTGCAGTGATCGGGATCGCCCGACCAACGAATTCCAATGGCGCAGTTCCAATTAGACCTGAATCGCAGAATAATCTTATATTTACGGATACAAATAATTTTAGTTTAACTCTCGAATCCATTTTAAAAACAAAAAATAAAATGTACGAATTTATAGTAAGCAAAAACCCGGATGCCGTTTTTATTTACGATCTTGAATCTTTTAAGTTTCTTGATGTAAATGCAATGGCTCTTAACTTGTATGGTTACTCCCGTCAGGAGTTCCTACAGATGGACCTCACCGATCTTTATCTCCCTGATGAGATACAGACCATCGCAGATTCTGCGAAACATGAGGAGGGGAAATTTCTTGGTCCATTCAACCACAGGAAAAAAGACGGAAATCTTATTCAAGTTGAGATTTGTAGAATATCATTTAACTATGAGGGTTCAGAGGCTCACTTTAATATCATCAGAGATATAACAAGCCTTCTTGAAAAAGAAGAGCAACTCCAGATGATGCGTACTGTTTTTGAGTATTCACAAGACATTTTGATAGTTACAGATAACACCGGTTTCATTAGTTATGTAAACCCTGTTGTTGAAAAATATTTGGGATATAAAAGAACTGAGTTATTGAACAACAGTATTGTTCAATTGGCAAACGAGAGTTCACGAAACGATTTTATCAAAAAAAGTGTAACACCCAATAACTTTATCGCCCGCATCAAAAACAGTTCGGGAGTTGAAATTGAGACAGAATTTACATCGGTTTCATTTGCCGGAGTTGACGGTGCCATCTCGCAGATTGCATATATTGGAAAATTGATTGCTCAAGAGAGTGAACCAAAAGTTACGGTTGTCGAAAAAGAAGTTGAAAAAATCGTATATGTTGAAAAACCCGTTGAAAAAGTTGTATATATTGAGAAAAAATCGCACGGAAATCACGAAATAAAAGCCGGCGGGATAGATCCCGGCCAACTCTCATTTATCTTTCATGAAATTCTCACTCCGATTAATGTTATTGTCGGGTTTATCGCTGAGCTCAAAGATACGATAGAAGTTCCCACCGATGATCAGGCTGAAGCAATCAGTATAATTGATGAGAATCGTAAAAAACTTCTTTACACCATGGATTCAATATCTGAATATGCTCAGATAGAACAGCACTTTGGGGAGATTAAAAAAGAGAATTTTAGTCTCGATTTACTTCTTGATAAAGTTTTTAAAGAGATTAAAGAGGGAAATAACCCCTGGAAAAAAGTGCTTGTTGCGGATAGAATCTCCACCGGGGTCGAGATCAATTCAGATGAAGAAAAGGTTGTTAATCTGATTTGCCTGATAATCAAGATTCTCTCTCATGTTTCAGAGGAGAATGAACTTTATATCAGTGGTTATCAACTTGATGAAACACATTTTATAGTAACCTTCCGTGATCACAGTTTAATGATTCAACAGAAACTGCTTTATCTGATCCAGGGTCTGTTTTCTGATTCGGATGTATCAAAACTCAGGGCATTTGGCGTTTCAAGATTTACCATCTTTTCTGCTCAGCGATTGTTTAAATTATTGGATGCAAGGTTTGAAATAATTCAGAAAATGGGAACTCCATTTGATATCGGGCTGATTTTATCACTTGATGCACAGTTTCAGCAAGAGGTGCAACCTACAGAAGAAGAGAAGGAAAAAGTATTTAAGCCGGCATTAACAGCTGAAAAAATATCAATTTCTGATAGTGAATTTGACCACCTGGATTTACAGCAGCCTCGAACCACAAGGGAGTTTGGGAAAGAACGGTTACATGACGATCGACTTTCGAGCATTCCTCCGGAGAGAGTTCCAAAAGTGGAAGACACCGGTGATTACCGTGATTTTGATTTCGACAGTGAATTAGACTTCCTTACAAAGCGAAGGAAGAAGGAGCAGGAGAGAAAAGAACTTTCGAAACCAAAGAGTTCATTTGATGAATCGTTATCTCAGCGTGATATTTATACAGAAACCCCGAGAAGAAGAGATACTCAGGAGATAACAGGTTCTTATAGCATCCCGGCTAAAACTCAGAGTGAAATTCCTGAAAATCGTTTTGAAAAAGATACTCCGCAGAGATATGATAGAGAAAAAACAGATATTCAACCGCCACAGGTTAAGCGAAACGAGGAATATCCACCGCGACCGGTGAAAAGCGAACCTCCTACACCAATACATGAAGAAAAACGCTGGGAACAGAGGCAGGTGCCCACTACACCACAGCCTGAACCGGAAAAGGTATCAGCCAGGGAACAAACATCCGAATTCAGGGATGCCACAGGTTCAATTAATCTCTCCGGAATGAGTTGTCTTTATATTGAAGATCAGTTGGATTCCCAGATATTATTTAAAGTGCAGATGAAAGACATGAAATCGATAAAATTTGCACAAAGTTTTGAAGATGCCATTCCACTTCTCGAAAGTGAAAAGTTCGATTTTATTGTATTAGACATCAATTTGCAAGGTGAGTACAACGGTTTGGATGCCCTCAAAATCATCCGTACGATGGATAGACTTGAGGAAATACCGATTCTGGCAGTTACTGCATATGTTCTTCCGGGTGATAAAGAGAAATTTATTGCGACAGGATTCACAGATTTTGTTTCGAAACCGATTTTCAGAAACAAGATGGTAGAAGTTTTAAGTAAAATATTTTAACTCCCTTTTATGCTGAATAATAAAAGAATAATCGTGGTGTTACCCGCCTATAATGCGGCCAAGACCCTTGAACAGACCTACAAAGAGATTCCTTTCGATATTGTGGACGATGTGGTGCTGGTGGATGACGCGAGCAAAGATGATACCGCTGAAGTGGGAAGACGGCTTGGGATCACACATGTAATTAAACATGATAAAAACAAAGGTTACGGCGGCAATCAAAAAAGTTGCTATAAAAAAGCGCTTGAATTGGGAGCTGATATCGTAATCATGTTACACCCCGACTATCAATATACGCCAAAACTTATTCCTTCCATTTCATGGATCATTGCAAATGATCTTTACCCTGTTGTTCTGGCATCAAGAATTCTTGGAAAAGGAGCATTGAAGGGGGGAATGCCACTTTATAAATATATAGCAAATCGAATTTTAACTCTGGTGCAGAACTGGCTTGTGGGTCAAAAACTTTCAGAATACCACACGGGATATCGGGCATTTTCTGCCACAGTTCTTCGTGATTTAAATCTGGAAGCCAATTCCGATGATTTTGTGTTCGACAATCAGATGTTGTCTCAAATCATCTACAAGGGTTATGAGATTGGTGAGGTTACCTGCCCCACAAAATATTTTGAAGAAGCGTCCTCAATTAATTTCAAAAGAAGTTCAATTTACGGAATTGGAGTACTTGTTACTTCTCTGAAACACCGCCTCCAAAAACTGGGATTCGCTAAATTCGACATCTATAAATAGCTTCTCCTATTTTCTTCTCCTCATAAAAATAAAGCCGTTTTTCTCAAACATCACCTCAAGATTTGGGATTTTTGTCCATTTTTCCCGTTCGTTTATTTTGGTAACAAGGTAAGCCGGTTTTGAAATATCACCATTGATCAGAAAATCTTCGATATCTTTGTGTTTGATTCCAATACCGGAAGCACTGTTAATTTTTTTCTTATCGCTGTAGTAGATGTCGGCATAACTTCTGAACCCAACCGACTTTACATATACATCTTTCCCTCTTAACGATTTGTAAAATTCAACCGGTGCACCCTGCACATAGTTTTCGATTTGTGGCAAGATAAGGGGTAACATTAAGGAGAGGGTGAGGGCCGTTCCCCCGTATAATAATACAAATGCTTTTGCGAATTGTTTTTTATTTAACAGATAGACACCATAAAGCGAAACAAAAATAAGTAAAGCACCAATCAGTGGTTCAAATCCAAACCAGACAGAATCAGCCAGCAAATTTGCTCTCACAAATTCATCTTGCACATAGGGGATGATATCTTCTTTAAAAATACCAATCAAGCTGAGTGCCGATAAAAGTAATCCGATAAAAACACCAATAATGGCTGTGGAATACTTAATAAACCCGATCCTCTCTACTTTTCCATTTATCAATTTATATGCAGTGAAAGCCGCAAGGAATGTTAGCGGATAGTAGGTCATAGAAGAATAATGTACAATTTTTGTCTTCACAATCGAGAAAATTATCAACACGACAAACATCAAAATCATCATTATTAATCGAAAATCTTCATGTCCAGGTTCATCAGTTTTATCTTTTTTGAAACTGTGAAAAATGAATAATGAAGCAGGAAAACAGCCAATAAGGACAACAAGAAAGTGGTAATAAAAGGGTCCGCTAAAGCCTGCATCGCCGGTGGTAAGAAGCCTGACTTGATATTTGAAGAATGCCTCAAGAAATACCGGTCCGTTTGTCAAATATTCTATTCCAAACCAGATACCGGCTGTAAGGATTGAGACAATCCCAAAGATCAACATTTGAACAATTTTCACACCTGCTGTTCGATAGCGAAAGATGTTAAAAATGATATAAGTTAAACCCGGGAGCAAAAGACCCACGGGTCCTTTCACGAGTATTGCAAGTCCGGCAAAAACTCCTGCATGAATGAAGAAATAATTGGTTTTGTCTGAGACTTCAAACGATCTGTAGATAAACCAGACTGAAATAAACATAAAGAGGTTAAAAAGTGGATCGAGAATGCCGGATCTGAAATAAAAATAGGGGAGAATTGAGCCTGCATATGCCATCACCCATAATAAGCCAAAAGATTTATCAAAAAGTTTTCTGCCAAAAGCATATAAAATAAGCAAGGCGACTATCCCAAAGATAGCATTGGGAAATCTGGCTGCAAACTCATTGACACCAAATATTTTCATAGAGAGAACCTGGAACCAAAAAAAGAGGGGTGGTTTCTCATAAAACGGTTCATAATCGATATGAACCCTGAGATAATCACCGGTTTCGATCATCTCTCGTGAAGCCTCTGCAAAGTTGATTTCATCCCAATCGAAGAGGTGGACATCCCCAAGAAAAGGTAAAAAGAGGATAGCAGCAATCACTGTTATTAGAAATTTAATTTTCAGGTCTGAAGTGGTTGAGATTATTTTGAGCATAGTCTGTAAAAATATTTAGTAGTAACTTAAATTTAAGGAAAATTAGTAAACTTTATACACACTGAACTTTGTTACAGTTGTAGTAAATAATCCTTAATCAAAAAAATAATAGAGGCAGAAATGATCAATGGTTTTGCGGCTTATAAAGCCAAAGATGAGTTGAAACCGTTTTCTTATGAAAACAGTTCGTTGAAGGCAGATGAAGTAAAGATTAAAGTGACCCATTGCGGGATATGCCACAGTGATCTTCACCTTATCGACAACGACTGGATGATGAGCAGTTATCCGTTTATTCCGGGGCATGAAGTAGCCGGAACAGTAGTTGAAAAGGGAAGTGGAGTCAACGATCTGGCAATTGGTGACAGGGTTGGACTGGGTTGGCAGGCCGGAAGTTGTCATTCATGTGAAGACTGTAACTCTGGAGATGAAAATCTCTGTTCAGGCAGTCATGCAACATGTGTTGGCAGAAACGGCGGCTACGCAGATTTTGTGATCTCACAGGCAGCTTTTGCAATCAAGATTCCGGATGCACTTGAATCAGAGTATGCAGGTCCATTGATGTGCGGTGGAGTTACGGTATTTTCTCCTTTAAGAAGATTTGGAGTTAAAAAAGGTTCGAAAGTTGCAGTGATAGGTATTGGTGGGTTGGGTCACATGGCTCTCCAGTTTGCAAACAAGATGGGAGCTGAAGTAACCGCTATTTCAACAAGTGACAGTAAAAGAGCAGAAGCTGAATCATTCGGTGCCCATCATTTTATTAATTCACGCGAAGATGCATCTTTTGCAAATCACATGAATAAATTTGATCTAATTCTTACCACAGTTTTTGCAGATATGGATTGGCAAGCACTCGTAAATACACTTCGTTCAAACGGGAAACTTTGTTTCATCGGTGCTCCTCCACAGCCTGCGGTAGTAAATGCTTTTTCTTTATTAATGAAACAGAGAAGTGTTACGGGTTCGGTGATTGGAAGTCCGGCAATGATCAAGGATATGCTTGAGTTTTCAGCCACTCACGGTGTAAGACCTGTAATCGAAAAAATGCCGTTAAAAGATGTAAATCTTGCATTACAGAAAGTTGCGAATAACACAGTCAGATACAGAATGGTACTGGAAATTTAGCATATTTTTGTAACCCCCTATCGTCATTCAAAAAAAAGGCTGCCCGTTTTCACGAGCAGCCTTTTTAATTTTAGTATTGATCAATACCAGGCAAATAATACCTGATACTTAATACCTGATAATTATTTAACGAGTATCATCTTTTTGATTGAGGTAAATTTGTCTGCAGAGAGTCTGTAAACATAAGTACCTGATGACATACCATATTTTGCAGCATCAACATTTACAAAGTGATATCCTGCATTCATTTGACCTGAAATAACTGTTGCTACTTTTTGTCCTGAGATATCAAAGATATCAAGGGTTACATTGGCAGGAACAGGAATCGAGAATTCAATTTTTGTTGAAGGGTTAAACGGGTTAGGATAGTTTTGGCTCATGTCGAACGCAGTTGGAATACCAACTTCAACTTCGATTGCTGTGAAGGTTTCAGATGTACCATCATAATCAACTTGTTTTAGTCTGTAGGAATATTTGCCAGTGGCAACATTTCTATCAGAGAATGAGTATGATTTAGTAGTGGTTGAAGTTCCGGCAGCTTTAATACTTGCAGCTTCCATCCATTCACTGTCAGAAAGTTTTCTTTCGATAATGAAGTGTGAAGCGTTGGTTTCTGTTGCTGTTGACCATTCGATATTAACATTGTTTTTAACTGCGGTAACCGAGTATGAAGCGAGTTCAACTGGAACCATAGTAGTTATTGTTGCCTGGTTTGAATAAGGCGAGAAGAGAGTAGTGTTGAATGCTCTCACTCTGTAAGTGTATATTGTAAGAGGAGCAACAGTAGAATCTCTTGTTACGGTTGCACCGGCAATAAGAGTTTGAATCACAGTGTATGGATTAATACTGGTTGAGTCGCCATTTTTTCTTTCAACATAATATCCTGTTTCAGCAGTGGTATTGTCTGTCCACGAAAGTTGAACATAAGAGGGATTATTGCTGACAGCCATTAGAGCGGTTGGGGCATTAAGTTCAGTTGTGAACTCTTCAGCTCCAATATCAGGAGTTGTAAGGTCTCTTACATTACCATAAGCATCAGTTGTAATACCGGCTATTGGAAGAGCACCACCATTTGCAAGTGTGGTTACTTCCTTGTTCATCCGAATATTAATTGGAGTTGCGTAACTCATAAATGGTACCATCTCAGTAACCGCAAAAGTATCTCTGGGAGTTACATAAGCTTTGTAGTCGGCAAGTGTCACAAAGTCAGTTGCAGCATTGTAAGCTATAACATCAAGAACCTGCGCTGTATCTGCATAGAGAAGATTGTTGTTTGTTGTTGCCGCCAGTTTCAGGAAGTTTGTGCCTGAAGAAGCAAAAAGAACAGAATTTCTACCTGTGCCTGATTGAGTCATATTAACAAAAATATTGTTTCTGAGATCAAGTACACCTGTTCCGAAGTTACCCCAGAAAAGGTTGGTGGAATGAGTTGCAGCCAATGTGGGAGCAGTATTTCCATCAAGAAGAATCGTGTTGTAATAGACTTCATAGGTTACAGCACCGGCAGTTGCCTGAAGGTTCATACCGTGAAGTGAAGGACCGGTTGCAGTGCCTGTAGCAGTTGAGCGTGGTGCTCTCAGATCGTAAATATTACAATTCTGAATTCTGGTAACATTAGCACCTGTCGCAAAACCATTATTCAACTGGATACCAAATGCTCTACCTGTGGTACTTCCGTTACTATAGATATCTTTAACAACACAATTGTCAATGAGAAGTGTTGAATTCAAGCCTAACGCCTGAATATCAATACCAACAGCAAGACTGGTAGTAGGTGTTGTTCCATCACTCCAGATTCCTTCGATCGATACATTTCTTACAACAACATTTCCTGAAATATGGTCATTAGCTGAGTTAGCCGGATTTAATCTGATACCATAAACACCATTTGTGACCATTATCGAGGCTTTAATGTTGCTGATTTTTACATTCTCAATCAGAGGATTATTTTCAGCATTCATTTCTATTGTTCTGATGTCGGCCGCAGAACCTGAGTTAACATTAACATTTTTGAACTCGCAGAATCCACCATTTACACCGATGATTCTATTGCCTCTGTCAGGATTGGTTACACCATGGAAACCATACATCTGAACAGCGGCTCTCCAGAAGTCTTCAATGACACAATTTTGAATTGTGTTGTAACTGTTGGCTCCAAGAGTGTCTGTTGGGTTGGTTCCTTGTGTTCCAAGCCTCACGCCAATAGCTCCGGCGTTTGGTTGGCCGTTCATTGCATTCAGGTCGATCATCAAGTTTTTAACGGTATTGTATTTCGCACCTGTGAATGAGGCAACACCGGCAACGGGATAAACCGCATTACGCATTAGCACACCCATGTTGAATTTGGTTCTGGTTGTAATGTTATCAAGGTTTTCCATAAGGTGAAGACCATCGATGGTAACATATTGTGAACCTTCAAGTCTGATAAAAGCATCACCTGAAGCAGCACCCGGAGCAGTGGTTGAGTAACTGCCATTACGAGGCGAAAGAACAACAGTTCCACCGGAGACCAGTGTTATGGTGTTTGTTGAAGATGTACCTGCAACATTTATAAGGTGAAAAATATCGTCATAAACATTTGAGTTGACAGTCATAGTAACAGGTCCTGAGACTCCATTACGATTTAAAGCCATTGCAGCGTCACTGAGTGTTGCAAAATTTGCGCCACCGCCACCAACAGTGTAAGATCCAGAGAGGGGAGCAGGTGTTGTGGGTGTAAATCTCAATACAGTACCCGAGTCGGGGGCTACACCGATTCCGTTAAATTCTTCTCCCATCGATTGATGAAATGCTCTGTTACCGGCAACACCGGCGACATTGATTGAGAGGAATTGTCCTGTTGCCTGGTTGGCTATAAGGATAGGGGCTGAATTGGAAAGACCAATCGAAGCTGTAGGAGCGGTCACAGGTGCAACAAAACCACCATAGATAAATTCAATGACATTGGTTGTTTCATACAACTTAACGATGAAGTTTGCATTTGGCTCAGCAGTGCTCCATGGTATGAACATCGTTTTCCACTCAACGGTCAGTACCCGATTTGGTGAACTTCCCGTTACCTCGTAGGTAATTAAAGAAGAATCAACCGCTTTGAGATCGTCCCACAAAGGAGCGACTACACTTCTTGTGAGTCCATTAAGTGCGTTGGTTCCTGTCGCACTTGCGAGAGTACTACCAAAACGAAGGAATCCATTTGTAGTTACCTGGAATGTATCTCTTGCGATACCGTCATAGGTAAAGGGGAAGCCGATGAGTACGGGGGCTGTATAGCCATCGTCTCTGGAGCCTGTCCATGTAAATTGTTGACCACTGGCATTACCTGAATAAGTGGCGGTTGCCGTGGTTAGATTGTATTGAATCTGAGCAAATGACAAACTTGAAGCCATTGCCAGAAACAATAAAATTGTAACAAGTCTTTTCATAACTCGTTCCTTTATATAGTTGATTATGATGAGTAATTAATAATCTTTTGGGGATAAAACAAATCTATTCCGTAACATGCAAATTAAACAATAATTTGGTTGTACCCAATGATTTAAAATAAAAAAGCTGCCCCATTTCTGAGGCAGCTTAATTTTCTTTTGGGTATTAGGTATCAGGTATTATTTTAATACTTCATACTTACTTCATCAGAATCATCTTCTTTGTAGAAGTGAACTTTCCGGCAGACAATTTATAGATATAAATACCTGACGAAAGTTTCAGTTTCTGAGCATCGATATCAGCGGTATGGTATCCGGCAGTCATATATCCTGAAAGGATAGTGGCTACTTTTTGACCCGAAATATCAAACACATCGAGAGTAACATTAGTTGGTGTTGGCAACGAGAAGTTAACTCTTGTGCTTGGGTTAAACGGGTTAGGATAGTTTTGGCTGAGATCAAATACTGCAGGCACACCAACTTCAACTTCAATTGCATTGAAAGTTGTTGAGCTGCCATCGAAATCGATCTGTTTTAGTCTATAGGAATATTTACCTGTTGCAACATTTCTATCGATGAAAGAATAAGATCTTGACGAGGTGCTTGTGCCGGCGGCTTTTACTGAGCCAGCTGACTGCCATGTACCGTTAGAAGATTTTCTTTCAATGATAAAATCAGCCGAGTTTGTTTCGGTTGAAGTTACCCAGTCGATATTAACATTGTTAACATTGGCTGTAGCATTAAATGATGCAAGTTCAACAGGAACAGCATTAAGCAGTTTATACGCACCAAATCCATTATTGGAAGAGAGAGTAAATACTGTAAGCGTACCATCGGTATTGTTCATGTAAGCAACATCACCTGTACCATTGGCATTTGCATTGACACCAAGTGTAGGTGTTTTTCCGTAGAATGTTGCAAAATTAGGATCGCCGTCAGGGATGGTAGCCATGAATCCATTTTCATTACCTGCACCGTAGGCGAAAGTAAGAATGTATTCATTTACTGTTCTGTTAATACTGCCCAAATACTGAACAGAATTTGAACCTGTAGCAATAACAGTTCCCGGGATGGTGTCAATTACAATACCTGTGGCAGAATATTTCATAACATTCTTGCCTGCGGCGTTATAATAGAAAGAACCATCAGGTAGTGGAGCAACAGAAGCTGAACCACCAAATGCATTGTTGCTAAGAGTAATGATCTCAGGAACAGGGTTGAAAGCACCACCACTCATTGAGAATTTATAGACTTTTGCATTGGCTGCATCGGCTGCCCAAATAATTGCTGTATTGTTGTAGAAGTTACCTGTAACTCTAAACTTGTCACCAAGTCTTGTGTTTGGGGTAACAGGAGGAACAACATAAGTCATAGCAAGAACAGGTGTTGATGTGAGGTTATCCCACATGTAAACTTTCCAGTCCTGAGCAGTAACGGTTGAACCAACAACATTGGAAGCAAGAATTTTGCCATCGTATGTAACTTCGACATCGTTGATTACGATAAGACCACCAGAGATAATTGGATCCATTGTGAGTGAACCTGCATCATCACCGGTAGTGGCATCAACAACTCTAACCATGTTTCCGGCACTTCTTGAAACAACAAACAGTCTGTCAACCATATTGTTGCTACCGTCATTAACTTTACCATAAGCAAAGCCTCTTTCGGTATTTGAGCCAAACCATGATGGGAGTGATCCCTGTGCTGCTGATTTCTGCCACAGTGTGCTATACACCGGTGCAGGAGGAGCTGTGTAAGGAATTCCGATTGGTCTCATTACCCATGCGTAAGGTACGCTGCTGAGAACTAATGGGAACCATGTAGCTCCACCATCCTGTGAACCAAAACTTCTGCCTGGAACAGGAATCACACCTGCATGGGCAGCCATTGGGTACTGAATAGCAGCAACAAAACTGATGCTTACCCAGAAGTCACTTCCGGCAGCAAAAGTTGGAGCATCATCGCCAAGTGGCAATGTCACGAGCTGAGGAGTGGTTCCGGGGTTGATGTAGTTTTCACCGGCAAAGCTCTTTGTATAAAGAACTGCACCAGGAGCTAAAGTATCAGTGCCTGCTGCCCAAACTTTAACCACGATAGAATCAGTAGCTCCTTCATTTCTGTAGATAGCATCAATATTTGCAAGTCTCATGCCTTGAGCCGCGGTAAATCTTGCACCCGCAGTCATTGGAAGGTTGTTTGTTCCAAATCCAACTGATGTTAAAGCGTTGTTTTCATAGTCATCATTTTTCACAACAATCGCTGAATCAGGATATACTCTTACTTTGTGATTAACTAATGAATCGTTTGAAGAAACCGAATCACCAACAGAAGTTACATATGTGAATGCTGAGAAAGTTCCTCTTGCAGTCGCATTGAATGTAAAGAAAAGGTCTTCAGTTCCACCGATTGTACCGATACCGGGTCTGTTGATTGGAGTGGCACCAACACTGTTGAACGATGCATTTACGGTAAATGCAGGTCCTGTGCTGCCAAGTCTCTTAACAGTGGTCATCAGGTGAACAGGTAGTAATCCAACAAGATCGGTAGTGAGCAGGTTGGAATTGATAATAGTACTGTTGTTAACATTTGAAGAAGGAACACCACTTCCCTTAAAGTCCATTCTCATTTCAGGATTGGATTTTGAGAGTTTAAGTTGTGTAGTTTTTTCAGATGGAAGATTCATCACTTGAGTGAATCCAACAGCTGCATAGTCAACTTCTTTTGGAAGTGAGAATGTGATATCATCGAGATCGAGATGCCATTGATCAGCAACTGAATATGCCTGGAAGCCGAAATAATATACACCGGCTGCAGGAGCAGTGAAGAAAACAGAATTATTTTCATACACAGAATTTGTGATATCAGAATGATCAGCAAGAGATGTTGTCAAACTGTCAGGTAACTGTCCGCCGGTACCAACCCAAAGTTTCAATTTTTCAGGATAACCTGCTTGAGCTTTGTACCAGTAAGAAACTTCAATTACCTGTCCGGCATTCAATTGAACTCCCGGAGCAATTAACCAGTCATCACCGGGGAGTGTACCGCTATAAGAATAACGGGCATGTCCTGTTCCGGTTCTTGGCTGTGAGGTTGACTTATTCCAGGTTGTCCCACCATTTCTGTCAACTCTTGCCCATGCAGTTGGAGGGAAGGCTGCATCTTCAAATCCCTGGAAGTAAGGGAATGAAGTGATGTAGAATGGATTAACCGTAAGGACACCAGAAATACTTGTTGTACCATCCCAGAAACCGGTTGTTCCACCGTATCTGTAAGGGCCACCAAGATATTCATATCTGTAGGCATAATAATAAGTACCAACTGCAAGATTTTTGCCAAACGAAGCCATGAACTCGTCATTGTTGCCTGTCTGAACATTAAATGTTGCTTCTGTCCAGCTTGTCCATGTTGAAGGGTCTGTGTTTGTAGCACTTACGCCAACCCATGCTTTCAAGCCAAATGCCTGTCCGGTTGAATCCGTGACACCACCTTTGTATGCCTGACCATAAGCGGTAAGAGAGTCACCCTGGGTGATGGTAGCAGTAAGTGGCCATTGGAGGTTACCCCAATCGATGGCTACCTGAGCAGGGGTTCCCATGAACCAGTCGTCGAAATCAGAATAGAAGTCACCGGCTAAAAAATTACCGTCAACTTTTACCTGAATAGTCTGACCTGCATAAGCGGAGAGGTTCCAAATTTTTTCAACATAATTTGTATCGGTAACATGGTTATGAGCACCGATTGAATCGACAACAGTAAAGCTGCCGCCGTAATTTGTTGAAACAGAGACATAAATCTTAAAGGAAGTTCCAGGTGTTCCGGAAGCTGTTCCTGTACCATATCCTGAATAGTTAACTGCTCTGTATTTAAATTTTAATACAGAGGTTGCAGTTGAGGCAAAGAGAGGTGAGGTGAAAAATCCGGTCGGGGTTGATGACCAGAGGTTTCTCGTAAGTCTCTTTGACCAACCGATACCACCACTGGCATTCACTGTATAGTTTCCTGTCCAGTTTGCCGGAATAGTACCTGTTGAAGTATCAAAATTTTGAACTACTTCGTTTAAGATAAATGGAGTAACTGCAGTACCTGTGAGTTTGTAATAAAAATCACTTGCAGTAGCATCATTTGTTACAAATCTTATCGAATCACTGTAAGCACCGGGTGTAGTTGGTGTCCAGGTAAGCAAAAGATTAAATGATTGTCCATTTGGTACATTTAATGAGGTAGTGTTAGCTGTAATACCAGCAGGAAGAGTAAGGGTTCCTGTCAGAGCAACTCCACCGTTATTGCTTACCACAACAGTTTTCTGCATGTTTCCACCAATATATGTGGAACCAAAAGCAGTGGTTGTTGGATTCAAAGCTATCACAGCAACCATAGGAAGAGGTTCGATAAGAATATCGTCAAGACCAAATCCCCACCCTGATGTAGTACTGAGTTTATCTCTCCATCTCATTCTGAAGTTATTTCCGGCATAAGCACTTAAATCGAAAATGGCTTCTTCATAAGCTGACATATTGCTCGCTCTTGAAAGGAAGCCGAGTGTCGTCCAGGAAACTCCATTATCTATGGATACTTCGAAGAATGTTGTATCATTATTGATAGTGGCAGTAATATCGTCATCTTTCCACCAGAATTTGACTCTATGATTAGCAGGGAGAGCCATCTTCGGGGAGACAAAATGACCGAAAGTCTGATTGAGCTGCGCAGAAGGAAGATAATTATAAAGGAAGCTTGCTGCGTAGTTCGTTTTCGATTCGGTACCTCTACCAATAAAGTTTCCTGACCAACCAGCGTCAGTGATCAAACCGCTAACAAAATCCACAGAGTAAGGGAATGAGTTAACTGTTGTAACATCAGGAAGACCGTTAAAATAGTATTTATATTTTGCCAAACCGTTATTGGTTGCGAATAAATAAGCATCATAAGAGCCATCACCATTTGAAACAAGGTCAACATCCCCGGTTGCATTGGTATTTGTAGTTGTACCAATACTTGGTGAAAATTCAAGAATCAGATGTTGAGTGTTATATTGATTTGTTACATCAACCAGTCTCAAACCATTTTGAGGTGTCCCTGAGCTAACAAAGACTGAAATATATTTTTTCCCACCTTGTAGAAAATAAACAAGGGCACTTGCACCGGAAGGAATAAGATTTGTGTTGACTGAGTCAATAACAGTTCCGTCAGCATTAAATCTTCTTAACTGTGTCCCATTGGCTTTCCAAACAAACTCGGAAAGACCGGTTGTAAGTGGAAAAACTGCTGCGGTAGCACCGGGAGCGGTAGTTGAAACACCGGTTAACACTATAGAATCAAGCACAAGTGTTGCACCAAGATCAGTAGTTCTCCATCTATAAACTATGTTTGATGGCGCGCTGTTAGCATTGGTTGATGCAGGTGCATATATTGTGAGTGAATTATCAGCGGCAGAGCCAACAACAGTGAATTTGTCACCAAGTCGTTGAGCCGTTAGAGAATAACTTGCAACCTCAACAGGAGCGGCGGCATCATTAGACCATCTGTAAATTTTAAATGGTGCAGTCGTTGCGTTAGTAGTCATGTTGGCTGCGTATATCGCACCGTCAGCAGCAACTTCAACATCATTTAATGGATAGATACCACCGGTAACTCCGGTAACATTTAAAGCTCCCGTTGAATCGCCCGTATTGGCATCGACGGTGTAAACATTAGCTGTAACCCATTTTCTGGATACAACATATAATTTGTTGTTCCCAAAAGCAGAGCCTCTCTCTGTGTCTGTTCCCAGCCATAGAGGTTTGGTTGTTAGTTTGGCACTTTTTTCCCAAACTGATGTCCGATATTGCGCTTGTGTCTGTGTTGATCCTAACAGAAGGAATAACACCAACATAATGGCACTAACGGAGAAAGTAAGTTTATTTCGCATAAACCACCTTTTTTATGATGAATGAATGATTTTCACATTTTGAGTATATATCAATTAAGATAACCCGTATGTATTAATGATTTGTTAGTGAGTAACTGACTCAGTATTGTTATTCTGAATCGTCCGTAAATTAAAGATTTTTTGCGAGTCTAACAAAGTAAAAATCAGTGAACTTTTATAAGTTCAATTATATTTTATGCCAGTTTTAGCTCTTTTGAGACCACCTCAAAAACTTTTTCAACCAGGGTGTCATAATTGTCGCCCTCGGGATAAACCGGAGGATGAAACTTAACTTTAATTTTTTTCCAGGGCTTTGGAAACTTTGAACCGCGGGGTAACGCATTAATTGCGCCATCAATTGAAACAGGGACAACCGGGACATTTTTTTCGTGCGCCAAAATTGCAAATGCTTTCTTAAATTCGCCGAGTTCGCCTGTTCTTGACCTTGTACCTTCAGGGAAAATGATAATATTTTTCCCTTTTTCGAGTAAAACAGCAAGTTTTTGAAGCGACTCTTTCAAATCCTTGTTTATATCCATCACGACGATGTTGTTTCTGTTCGCCAAAGCTTTAATAAATTTTCCTTTTACATGTTTTTCTTTGGCATAAAAATATGTGTTTTTGAAAATTGAATTTTTGATAAAAGCTGAAACAAACAGCCCGTCAAAAAAGCTTTGATGATTTGGAGCGAGAATAAATGGCCCGTTGGGCAGATTCTCAATTCCTTCGCCGGTGATTCTAAAATAGAGTTTAAAGAGAAGTTTGGAAGAATTCTTAAACAGATTTTGTGTAAACCAGCTTTTGGGGAGATCAAGCCTGACTTCTTCCTTAAAAATTTCAGCCCACTTCACAATTTCTATGTTAAGTTTGGACTTGTGTTCCTTCATAAAGTGTGCAAGCTTTTCCACAGTCGGGTGGGTGATATGCATATCTTCTTTCAGTTTCAAGCCAAATGTCGATTCAAGAAAGACCTGGAAATTTACCTTGTCGAGACTGTCCATCCCAAGATCCATCTCAAAGTGATCATCAGCGAAAACTTCCACTTTTTTCAAGTTGTGCAGATAGTCTTTGATTACAATATACTCTTCAAAATCGGGTTGTGGTTTTTTATCTATGCTTTTATCTTTTCGATTTTCTTCAACAAGGTTTGCAAGTTGAAATCTTTTGATTTTCCCGAGTCGGGTTTTGGGTAGTTCTTCTTTAACCAGAACAAATTTGCCAATTTTTTTAGAAGGGTGGGCGGTTTTATTATATTTGTCAATCACTTCCCACTTAAAAGTTTCTTCAAAATTGTGAATGTCTTTTTCAGCAAGTTTTTTGAATTCAGGCAGGATGGCAACAGCTATGCTGTCATTTTCCGCGTAGGCTGCCACTTCTGCGATATAATCTGAGGTTTCTTTAAGTTTACCTTCGATCTCCTCGGGAGAGATGTTTTTACCGTTCGAAAGGATGATAATTTCTTTTGCGCGTCCCGTTATATGAATGTAACCTTCATCGTCCAGGTGTCCAAGATCACCTGTTCGCAGCCATCCATCCTGTAGAACTTCGGCTGTCTCTTCAGGCTTGTTATAATATCCTTTCATAACATTTCTGCCTTTAACGAAAATTTCACCGTCTCTTGTCTCAAGCAGTACTCCGGGCAGAAGTTCACCTGCCGAGCCAATTTTCCATCTTCCGGGTCTGGTAAAAGTGATCATCGGGGCACATTCAGTCATTCCGTATCCTTCGAGCATCTCAAAACCAAGAGTCTTATAATCGTTTGCAACTTCTTCATTCAGTTTTGCTCCACCACACACCATAAACTGAACATTTCCGCCAAATTTGGCGTGTACGGCACCAAAAACCTTTCTGGAAAAGCTTTTAGAATTGACACTTTTTGCGACTTTGAAGAGCATTGAGGCAACGGTATTTTTGTGTATTTTATCCATCACCCCTTTTCTGATTGCCTCATAAAGTCGAGGAACACCAATCATTATGGCAACTTTGTTATTCTGCAGCGTTGCAATAATATCTTCAGAAACCATTGATGGTGAAAAAGCCATTGTTCCACCGGCAAAGAGGGGAGCAACAAAAGAACCGATTAACGGGAGAATATGATGCATCGGAAGCAGAACGAGAGTGGTTCTCTCGGGAGTGTAAATTTTAACATAATCGCAGACACCCTCGAGGTTTTTCAGGATATTTTCAAACGAAAGCATTACTCCTTTTGGATTGCCTGTTGTTCCTGATGTGTAGGTTATTACCGCAGTTTTTTCCATATCGGTTTGTTCGAAATCGAGTGCCTCAAATTTGTCGAAATCTTCAGAAATCTCTTCGAAAATAATCACTTTAATGGGATACAGAAGTTCAGACTCAATTTTGTCGAATATTTCCACATACTCTTGAGGGATAAAAATTACTTCGGGCCGGCTGTCATTTAAGATGTAGGCAACTTCACCCGGCAGCGACATAAAATCTATGGGTACAGCGGTTGCTCTGTTCAACCAGATAGAGAAAAAAGCGAAAATCCACTCCGGGCGATTCGGGGAGAAAACTGCAACTTTATCAGGTTTTATGTCTGCATAGAGGGATGCATACATAGCCGATTGTTTAAAGAACTCGGTATAGGAAATTTTTTTATCTTTCCAGATTGCTGCAATTTGATTTCGTACAGTAAATTTCAAGTTAGTCTCCAGTTAAAAAAATTATAAGTAGCAAGATAAGGAAAATATTTAAGTAATGATTAAATAAAGTTGAAAGATTTTCTTTGTGGTGGTTGAACCGTTTGTTATATTTGCAGACTGACAAAAATTCATTTTTTTCTATAAACCAAAAGGACCGCAAATGTTTGCAGTTGTTGATATTGCAGGACAGCAGTTTAAAGTTTTAGAGTCGGAGAAACATTATGTTCCCCGCCTAAACGCTGAGCCTGACAGTGAAGTAGTATTTGATAATGTATTACTTTACTCAGATGATGCCGGTGTAAAAGTTGGCAAGCCATATGTGGATGGCTTAAAAGTTACCGCAAAAGTGTTAAGCCATCTTAAAGATGAAAAAGTTCTCGTGTACAAGAAAAAGCGTCGTAAAAATTACGAAAAGATGAACGGACACAGACAGCATCTGACCAGAATAGAAATAATTAAAATAGGATAAGGAGTTAACAATGGCACATAAAAAAGGACAAGGATCAACCAGAAATGGTAGAGACAGTAATGCCCAAAGACTTGGTGTAAAAGCTTTTGGCGGACAATTTGTTGAAGCCGGCTCCATTATCGTTCGCCAGAGAGGAACTAAATTCCATCCGGGGCTTAATGTTGGTAAAGGCAAAGATGATACTTTGTTTGCATTAACAGACGGTACCGTGGAATTCAGAACCCGCGCTAACGACCGTCAGTTTATTTCAATTGTTCCTCCAACCGAATAGATAAGAGGACTCGATGAAGAAGATCACCGTTGTAGGTGCCGGAAATGTCGGTGCCACTGCAGCTCAAAGAATAGCTGAAAAGCATCTTGCTGAAAATGTAGTATTACTCGATGTTATCGAAGGTATTCCACAAGGAAAAGCCCTTGATATGTGGGAGAGTGGACCTGTTGAAGATTTCGACAGTGCCGTAATTGGAACGAATGATTATAGTGACACCGCAGGTTCCGATATCGTGGTGATCACGGCAGGACTTGCGCGTAAACCGGGGATGACCCGCGACGATCTATTGATGAAAAATGCAGAGATTGTCCGCTCAGTTACTGAACAAGTGGTTCCCGTCTCGCCGGATGCCGTAATTGTTGTGGTTTCGAACCCACTCGATGTTATGACCTGGGTTTCAATGAAAACCAGCGGTTTCCCAAAAAATCGTGTTGTTGGAATGGCAGGAGTTCTTGATTCCGCCCGTTTCCGACTTTTTATTGCAAAAGAACTTAATGTTTCTGTAATGGATGTTCAAGCTCTTGTTCTCGGCGGTCATGGTGATTCAATGGTTCCATTGATCAGATATTCAACGGTTTCCGGAATCCCAATCAGCGAACTGATGTCTGCTGAAAGGATAGAGCAACTTGTTGACAGAGCTCGCAACGGTGGTATCGAAATCGTCAATTATCTTAAAACAGGCAGCGCATATTACGCACCTTCATCCTCCGCTGTTGAAATGGTGGATGCAATAGTTAAAAACAGACAAAGAATTCTTCCTTGTGCTGCTTATCTTGAAGGTGAATATGGTCTGAATGGAATGTATGTTGGTGTTCCCGTTAAATTGGGCAGAAACGGCATTGAGAAGGTAATTGAACTAAAACTAACCGATAAGGAACTCGCAGAGCTTCACAGATCGGCTATGGATGTAAAAACGAATATTGACAAACTGGGGATGTAAAACCCGGTTGACGATTAAAGTTAAATAATATTAGAACCCCTTGTCAGAAATGATGAGGGGTTTTTTATTTTAAAGGTCGAACTCTAAAACTGTCTCGGTTCCGAGAGGGGATGGATTAAAACTTAACGACTTTGAGTAGATGCGCATGAGGAATAATCCTCTTCCTGAATCTTTAAGGAGGTTCTCAGGTTTTGTGGGATCGGGAATTGAAACAGGATTAAATCCCGTGCCTTGATCCTTGATTGCAACGGTAAAAAGTTCATTATCGGCAGTGATGGTAATTGAAACGGATTTTTCCGGATCTTTTTTATTGGCATGGAATATGGCATTGGTGGTGGCTTCTGAAACAGAGAGCATGATACCATAAAGTTTATCTTCTTCGATCGCCAATTCTGCGGCGATACCAAGAATAAACTCCTCAACCGTGTAGAGGCTGTCCGGAATACTTTGTACTTGAATGAAAAACTGTTTTTGGTCCACTAACTTCAAAATTTTTATTGCAAAATAAGAAAAAATTAGATCACTTTAATTGAAATTAATCAAAGAAACCACTTGACTGCAAGATTTAATGTGGTAAGATACCTTCTTTCGTTCCCTTTTGAATCAATTCGTTCATACCACCCTCGTAAAGTAAACATAAACGCATCGTAAAATAGTGCACTTATCTCTGTAAGCGGAGCGATACCTTTATAATAGTTTTCCTCTTTTTTCAGACCGTTAATTATAACATCCGAGAAGTAGGAATAATATCGAAGCCCGACTTTAAAGGAAAACCTTCCTGCTGATGTGCTTAAAGCAGGGAGCAGAAGAAGTTCGGTAATTTCACGACTTGGCTTAATTTTATAGTCGTTCCACTTTAAATCACCTTGCTCACTTAATTTATAAAAACCACTAAATTCAAAATTAAGTTCTTTAGTAAGAACCACAACCGCGGAATCGACGAGAGAAATCTGACGGAAACTAAAACTTTTAAATCCGGGATTTAAATCTTCAAAATCATATACCATATAGTTCGCTAATATCTCAAAAGTTCCATAGTTCTTAAATTGACGACCTGAATAAGCGTATCCGGTGTTTAATCTAAAGATTCTGTTGGTGTTGTTATTTGAACTTCTCGCAGCAAGTATGTAAACAAGCTTTCCATATGAAAAATCGAATCCTGCAAAAAGAGAGAGATTTGAACTAAGTTGTCTGGTATATCTCAGTCTCAATTGGGAGAGAAGTTCATCCCTTTCATCTATATTTTCACTTGAAGGGGTGTCATATCTTAGTTTAAAGTGAGAAACACTAAAATCCACTCTATCGTAATCACTAATCAGAAAAATACTGCTTAGTGAAAGGAAGACCTGAGAAGCGACATTATTTTTTATCCCTTCATTCTTTTGGCGTTGTTCAAAATAATCAGGGTTCGAGTTTTCGGGATTAAGTAGAAGAAATTTTTCATTTCTTTCGGCAAAACTGGAAATAAATTTTATATCCATCGATTCCGAGGTGTAGTTGATTCCGGCAGCCAGATCAAATTTTAATTCTTCAATTTGAGAGTCAAAGGAAGTGGGGAAGAGATCATTGGGAAGTTTATACTGAGTTGATCTTGTCACCACCCTGTCAGAAAAATTCACTTTAAAGTTAATCGACGTGTTTTTAAGGACATTACTGTAGTTAAACTCATCTGAAAACAAAAACATTCTGTCATTTCTTCTTTGAAGGTTTTTTTCAATTCCGTAGATATCTTGTAACAGTGAATCAGAATCAAAGAAAAAATCCCGACCCGACTCGTGGTAGTTTACAAACAGTCTGTTCTGGATTCCCGGGTCTATGAAATTTTCGATGGTGGCAGTAAACTCTCTTAGAGTGTTTTTTCTGGGACTGATATCCTCATTCCTAAAAATGAAATTTGAACCAATCAAAAAGTCAGAGAATAGAGTTCTGTCGATTCCTCCCTGGATTCCATAGATTGCACCGTTGTTCGAAATACCCGATTGAACATCCTCTGTGTAACCCCCAAAGGGGAGGAGATTTACAAGGTCTTCAATTAAAGTCCGGTTAAAGAGGATCCCAAAATTGGATGCGGCAGTGTTAATGTCAGTTGTTCTGGAATCACTGTAGATTTTACTGCTTACCAAAGCCCCGGGATTAAAATAGTTATTGATTCTGTAGTCTCCCGAGAGTCTTAATACATTTTCATCCCTGGTTGTGTTTGCCCCTGAATACTTGATTAGTGAAGCATGAAGTTTTTCAGTCAGATTAAAATTAAATCGTCCAATTGCCAGGGAATAATCAACATTTGTTAAGAGTGAATAGATGCTAAGTTCTTTGTTGAATACTGTGGTGATGGAATTTTGTTTCACAACCGGTAACAGATAGGTTTGTGAAGAATCACCATCATACTGTGAATACAGCGGGATGGAGGTGATTAAAACTAAAATTATTGACTGTAAAAACTTTCTCAATCGAACCGTGTGACTTGAAATGAAGAAAGGTCCGACCAAAAAACGGGGGAATTGCCACCTGGCAGGTAAACAGCTACCCGCCAAAAATATTTTTTATTCAGTGATATCGAAGGAATGTAATTTGGGATGAACAGTTCACCGGGAACCGTTGAACGATAACGCACCGACCTCCAGACCTCATTTACAACAGGTGAGTCATAAACCACTATCTCATATTCCAGGTCGAAGGGAAGTGATTCCACTGAATAAACATCAAAAAAAGGAATTACCGCACCGTTTTTTGGGAATAGCTTTTCCACTGTGGGGAATAAAAAGGCAATATAATCATCTGAAAATTTACTGAATCTTCCTCCATGATCTGCAGTCCGGAACTTGTAATAATATTTAACAGAGTGTGACAGTGCAAGGGAATCTGTATCGTGCAACTCATCCAAAAACAACACAAAATCATTCTGATTTGGTGTAAATCCGGGTGAGGTGGAACGGTAAACTTCAAGTCCCTTAAAATCGGGATTGTCATCTTTACTCCATTCAAATGAAACGAGCAGTTTGCCTTCGTAATTCACGGGTGTTACATTTATGTAGGATGGGAGTACAGGATCAAAATTGTTCCCCGGCCTGGCGACAACAGGGTAAGATTTCCTGCTCTCTTTTCCGTTTCTTCCCACCGCCGAGACTGCATAATAATAAACTGAATCGTAGAACAGATTTTCATCTCTATAAAAAGTGGAAAAAAGCTTTTTGTAAAAAGTGAGATTTACAGAATCGTTTACTCCTCGATAGAGATTATAATAAGAATATTCAGGGTCGATATTTTCCCACCACCTCACAATTACCACTCCATCGGAAGCAGTTGTAATTCTGATATTTTCGGGCACAGCAGGAGGAAGCCCTGAGTCGTAGGGAACCAGGGGAATATTCTGCTCACAACCGATAAGCAAAATCAAAGAGAAAAGAGAAAGGGATAAAAGTTTTCTCAAATTATCTGTTTTTGTTTTGAAATTACTCTATTTAATCGAAAAAAGCTCTCCTCTTTTTGGTATCTTAACCGATTTAAAGTGATTTAAAAGCAGACGGTTTTTAAATTTCTCCTGCTGATCCGGTTCACCATGAACAAGAAAAATATCTTTCATTTTTTCACGATTGAATTTGTTTACATAATAAATCAACTCGTCAGAATCTGCATGGGCTGACAGGGAGTTGAATACAACCACTTCGGCTTTTAGTTGGTATGGATCACCAAAGATGTTTATTTCAGGATTTCGTTCAATAATTCGTTTACCAAGAGTATGTTCGGCACAATAACCCGTCATCATAATGATGTTTTTAGGATTTTGAATGTTGTTTGCGAGGTGGTGAAGTATTCTACCTGACTCTGCCATTCCTGAAGCTGAAATGATCATCATTGGGCCTTCACGGTCATTCAGTCGTTTTGATTCTTCAACATCGGTAATATAAGTCAATTTGTTAAATCCCAGAGGGTCTTCATTCCGAAGAATGTGTGCTGATGTTTCAAGATCATAACATTCGGTGTGCCTTCTGAAAACAGCTGTCGCATTAAATGAAAGGGGTGAATCTACATATACAGGGATAAGGGGGACAACACCCTTTTCAAAAATTGTATGCAAAAGATATACAAGCTCCTGAGTTCTGCCAAGGCTGAAAGCCGGAACGATTATTTTTCCTTTTCTTTCAATTGCACGATTTATTACCTCAACAACTTTAGCTTCCGACATGTCAAAATCTTCATGGAACCTGCCACCATAGGTGCTTTCGCAAATAAAATAATCAACATCCGGGATAATTTCAGGGTCTCTAAGAATTGGCATGTTTGGTCTGCCGAGATCGCCGGAAAATCCCAACTCAATCGTTTTCCCATCATCTTCGATCTTCATGTAAGTCACAGCACTTCCGAGGATATGCCCTGCATCGTAGAATGAAGCGGTAACACCGGGTAACACCTCAAATTCGTGGTGGTAGTTTACCCCCTGCATCAAGTTGAGGGTTTCATCCACATCCTGTTGCGTATAAAGAGGTTCAAAAAGATTTTTTCCTTGTTTGGCTCTTTTTTTATTTACAAACTCGGTATCTTTTTGTTGGATGTGTGCAGAATCAGCGAGCATTATCTCACACAGATCTTTTGTTGCATGTGTGCAAAAAATTGTACCTCTAAAACCCCGTTTTACGAGATTTGGCAGATTTCCTGCATGGTCGATATGAGCATGTGAGAGGATAACCGCATCAATATCTTTTGGGTTGTAAAAATCGAAAGTACGGTTTAATTCAAAGGCTTCTTTCCTTTTACCCTGGAACATTCCACAATCCAATAAAATAGTGCCTGAACCGGTTGTCAGCAGGTGATTTGAGCCCGTTACTGTCTCAGCTGCTCCGATAAATTGAATATTCATAAATCTCCTGTTTGTAAAGTTCCCAAACTTACAAAAAAGTTGCCTCAAAAGAAAATGGAACTTCAGAACCTCAGAACCTCAGAACCTCAGAACCTCGGAACTTCAGAACTTCAGAACCTCGGAACTTAATATCTCTGAATCTCCGAATTACTGAAACTCTGCATCTCTGAATCTCCGAATTACTGAAACTCTGCATCTCTGAATCTCTGAGGTTCTGATTCTCAGAAATAAAAATTGACTATAATCAAAAACTTTAATAAATTTAAAGTTTGAGTTTTAAGAAATAATTTCCGGATGCAGAATGCTTGAAAATTATATTCCCGTTCTTGTAGTGATGGGATTTGCAGTTATCTTCTCGGTGGCTGTTGTGGCTTCTTCTTCGCTGTTTGGACCACAACGACCAACTGTAGTAAAGAGTTCTCCCTACGAGAGTGGAATGAAGCCAATCGGGTCAACTGAAGAGAGGATTTCGGTCAAATATTATGTTGTTGCCATGCTCTTTATAATATTTGATCTTGAAGTAATCTTTGTATATCCATGGGCGGTGGAATTTATTGATTTATTTAAAGAATTTGGAATTTCAGCTTTCATTTCAATGTTTGTGTTTTTAGTTGTATTTGAGTTAGGGTTCCTGTATGCATATAAAAAAGGAGGATTCAGATGGGATTAGAAGCTAAACTCATGAGTGACGGATTCCTTACCACCACAATTGATGCACTCGTTGGGTGGGCAAGGGAAAGTTCTGTATGGCCCATGCCGATGGGAATTTCGTGTTGTGGAATTGAGATGATGGCAGTTGCGGGTCCAAAATACGATATTGCACGATTTGGATCGGAAGTAATGAGATTTACACCAAGACAGTGTGATGTGATGCTTGTTGCCGGAACTGTTACATATAAAATGTCTCATGTTGTAAAGAAAATTTATGATCAGATGCCCGACCCCAAATGGGTGATCGCTATGGGTGTCTGCACTTCAACCGGTGGAATGTACCGTTCATATTCTGTTGTTCAGGGTATCGATCATTTTCTCCCTGTTGATATATATCTTGCCGGATGTCCACCAAGACCTGATAACCTGCTTAACGCATTGATGTTGATTCAGGATAAAATAAAAAACACAAAAGCAAGAGAATTTCAAAACATACCTCTTTTGGAGCCTGTGAAAGTAAATGGAAATTAAAGATAAAATAGTTCCTCTTCTTCAAGAGCAGTTTCCCGAAACCAATTTTGAAGTGACTGATTTCAGAGGAGATCTTAAAATTAAATTTGATGCATCGCTCATCGTTCCTGTTGGTAACTTTTTGAAGCAGCACGATGAGCTCAAATTTAATATGTGTGAAGATGTAACCGCTGTCGATTGGGCAACAAAAAAGAAAAGATTTACGATCATCTATCACATCTACTCGCTCGAAAACAAATTTCGCCTTCGTTTGGCATGTGATGTTGAAGAGAATCATCCACACATAGAATCAGTTGTACCCGTCTGGAAATCAGCCAATTGGTATGAAAGAGAGACTTATGACATGTACGGGATAAAATTTGACAATCATCCCGATCTGAGAAGGATGTATATGCCCGAAGAATATGAATATTATCCTCTACGCAAGGAATATCCTCTGATGGGGATACCGGGCGACTTAACCCTACCGAAGAAATAGAGAGATTATGGAAAAATTAACTAAAGATGATGTGCATCCAAGTATTGTAAAAGCACTTCTCGACCAGGAAACCAATATTACATTCGAAGATGCTCTCGAAAATGAGATGATCCTGAATATGGGTCCTCAACATCCTGCAACTCATGGTGTGTTAAGAGTGCTGTTGAGACTTGACGGTGAAACTATAGTAGCTGCTGTTCCTGATCTCGGGTATCTTCACCGCGGTTATGAAAAAATGGCTGAAAACATGTCTTTTTATGAGTTTATTCCTCATACTGACAGACTTGACTATATCTCACCACCGGCAAATAATACTGCATTCTGTTTGGCAGTCGAAAAATTATATGGTATCGAAGCTCCTGTGAGAGCTCAATATATCAGAATGATTATGACGGAGCTTGCGCGAATAACTTCACATCTGGTTGCTGTTGGATCACTCGCGATGGATGTTGGTGCCTTAACTGTGTTCCTCTGGTGCCTCCGTGAGAGAGAAAAAGTTTTGAACTCTTATGATATCATCTGCGGAGCGAGATTTACAACCAGCTACACCAGAATTGGCGGGGTTGCTGCCGATATGCCGGATGAGGCGATTGTTATTATCAAAGATTTTATTGCTCAGTTTGAAGAAAAACTTGACGAGGCTGAACGGCTCCTGAACACTAACAGAATATTTGTTGAACGACTTGAAGGAGTTGGAGTAATTTCCGGTGAAGAAGCAATAAATATGGGACTTACCGGTCCAAACCTGAGAGGTTCGGGAATTGATCACGATCTTAGAAGAGCCAATCCTTACATGCTTTATGACCAGATGGATTTTAAAGTCCCTGTTTATAACGAAGGCGATAGCCTTGCCCGTTATTTTGTAAGAGCGGATGAACTTCGTGAGAGTTGCAAGATTATCCTTCAGTGCCTCGATAAGATGCCGAAAGGGGAGATAATGTTAAATTCTCCTAAAAAAGTTCTTCCACGAAAAACTGAAATCTATACTAAGATGGAAGAATTGATTCATGACTTTATGATCGTCAATTTTGGGGTGAAACCACCTGTTGGTGATATCTATTCCGCAGTTGAAAATCCTAAAGGTGAACTTGGTTTCTACATCGTAAGCAAAGGTGAAGGACATCCGTGGAAAATGAAAATCAGGTCGCCTTCATTCTGTAATTTACAGTCACTTGGTGGTTTGATCAAGGGACACATGATCTCTGATGTGGTTGCAATAATCGGCAGTCTTGACCCCGTAATGGGCGAAGCCGATAAATAGGAAGAGGAAATTAATGGAATTCAAATTTACAGTAGAAAATCACGAAAAAGTAGTTAAACTCTTCGATAATTATCCGACCAAAAAGGCGGCTGTTATGCCTGTGCTGTATATTGCACAAGAACAAAACGGCTACATCTCCGGAGAAGTTATTAAAGAAGTATCAACAATTCTTGAAATTTCTGAAGAAGATGTGATGGGAGTAGTTACTTTCTACACGATGTATCACCAACACATGCCGGGAAAATACCACCTTCAAGTGTGTACCAATGTTTCCTGCATGTTAAGGGGTGCATATGATATCTGGGAAGCTGTTAAGACTAAAACAGGTCTTAAAAATGGTGAAACCTCCGCTGACGGACTTTTTTCACTCGAAGAGGTTGAGTGTATGGGATCATGCGGCACTGCCCCTATGATTGCAGTGAATGAAGATTTCCACGAGAATCTCACCAAGGAAACGGCTCTCGAATTAATTGACTCCCTAAAATAAAAGTGATGACGATGGAAAAAATTGTTTTACCTGAAATAGAAAATTTACATAAAATAGATGTCTATCGCGCCAACGGTGGATATGAAGCTATTAAAAAAGCACTTGCTACAACTCCTGATGAAATAATTGATACAGTTAAAAAATCGGGTTTAAGAGGAAGAGGGGGCGCAGCCTTCTCTTGCGGGCTTAAATGGTCGTTTATGCCTAAAACCACCGATAAACCAAAATATCTTTGTGTTAATGGTGATGAATCGGAACCGGGATCCTTTAAGGATCGACAGATTTTTGAATATAATCCTCACCAGTGTATCGAAGGAATCTTGATAGCATCTTATGCGATTGGAGCAAATTCAGCTTATGTATATATTCGCGGTGAATATCATAAATGGATAAAACTGTTCCAAAAAGCACTCGATGATGCTTATGATGCAGGTCTCGTTGGCGAGAAAATGAAAACCACATTTGGTACCAAATTTCATGTGAATATTTATGTCCACAAAGGTGCAGGTGCATATATTTGTGGTGAAGAGTCTTCTTTGATGAATTCCATCGAAGGAAAAAGAGGCTACCCAAGAGTTAAACCACCATTTCCGGCACAGAATGGCCTTTGGGGTAATCCCACCACCATTAATAATGTTGAGACATTAACAAATGTTCCTGCAATTATCAACAAGGGCTGGGAATGGTTTTCAAAAATTGGTGCAGAAAAACACCCCGGAACAATTTTGTACGGTGTCAGTGGACATGTAAATAAACCCGGTGTTTATGAACTTCCTTCAGGAACACTCCTCACAGATATAATTTACAATTATGCGGGCGGAGTACCGGGGAATAAAAAAATTAAATGTGTTATCCCCGGTGGATCTTCGATGCCGCCTCTTCGTGGTGATCAGCTTGAAGGCATCGCAATGGATGCTGATTCTCTGAAAGCTGCAGGCAGCTCCATTGGAACCGCCGGAATCATGGTTATGGATGAAGATACCGATTTGGTGAGAGTGCTCGCCCGTATCTCCAAATTTTATTATCACGAAAGCTGTGGCCAGTGTACACCTTGCCGTGAAGGTACCGGTTGGATGTTAAAAATCCTTAACAGAATGGCTGCAGGACAGGGACAGAAGGACGACATTGAGCTTTTGCTTAGCGTTGCAAACAACATTGATGGAAATACAATTTGTGCACTTGGTGAAGCTGCTGCATGGCCTGTTAAATTTATGGTAAGCCGCTTCCGCGAAGAATTTGAATCAAGAATGAATAATTCTCTCGATCATCCTTCGCTTAACAAGGTTCATTCAATGAGGCACTCAAAGATTACAGTGGAGTGAGGGGTGGAACTTCGGAGATTCGGAACCTCAGAGCTTCGGTAATGAAACTCTGAAGTTCTGAAACTTTCAGGTACTCAAGTATCTTTAGTCTCCCATTCACTGAAACTCTGAAGCTCTGAAGCTCCGAGGTTCTGAAGTTCTGAAGTTCTCACTTTACAAGGTATCTCTTAATCTTCTGAGTAGTAGTTTTCTCGAATTCTTTTTCGCGCACATAATACTTCTGGATTTGTTTGTAGGGTGCGAGGTGTTTGTTTGCCTCTTTTACGATTCCTGCAGCGATCTCTTCGAGAAGAGGTTCTTCAATTTTCACATGATGTTTTTCGGAATATTCGATCAATGTTTCGGCATTCAGAACAAGTTGAACCGCTATTATCTCTTTATGTTTAGCATCTTCTTCTCCATAAACAAAACACTCAAGAACGAGGGGATTTCTATTAAGAATATCTTCAACTTCCTCAGGGAAGACATTTTTCCCGTTGCTTGCAATGATAACATTTTTCTTTCTTCCTCTGATGTGAAGAAATCCATCCGAATCTATATACCCCAAATCTCCTGATTTAAAGTACCCTTCGGGATCAAATGCCTCGGCAGTTAGTTTTTCATTTTTGTAATAACCTATCATCACATTGTCACCCTTAATATATATTTCGCCGACACCGTCAGAATCGGGTTCAACAATTTTCAGAGTTACTCCTGGAAGTGGCAGACCGGCAGAATCATCTTTGTATGCCATGAGTCTGTTTAACGCAGTAATAGGTGCAGTTTCTGTTAGTCCGTATCCCTGGAGGAAAGTAAATCCAAATTCACGCAATCCTTTTGCGACTTCAGGGTCGGGGGCAGCGCCTCCGGCGATGAATATTCTTACATGACCTCCAAATTTGTGGTGCATCTCCTTAAACACTTTTTGTTTAATCTCTTTCATTCCCAATTTTTCAAGAAATCCGGTGATCTTCACAAGTGGAGGGACGACTTTCGATTTAACCTTATCTTCTTTAATGGTTTTGGAGATTCTTTTAAACATTTTATCGAATAAAAGAGGAACGCCGAGCAGAATTGTGGCTTTAACAACCTGCAAATCATCCACAATTGTTTTTAAGGATCTGGCAAAATGAACCGATCCACCTTTATAGAGGGGACAAAGCATACCACAAGTACATTCATAAGTATGATGCATCGGTAAAACAGAAAGGAATCTGTCATCCGGGGTAATTTCGATCATGCTCGTCATCGACATAAGGTTTATAGCCAGATTTTTTTGGCTTAACATCACACCTTTTGCTCTTCCGAGAGAACCGGATGTAAAGATTATTTCAGCCATCTGGTCAGGATTAATTCGTGGGAGGGAATCAATTCCTGCCGGGGGAGTGGACTCGATAAGAGCTGACATGGAAATCCTGTCATCCTCGTTCGCATTAATGTCCATACTGATTTTAACTTTTAATTTACTGATTGCAGCAGCTTCTTCATCCATCAAATTGTTGTAATTTTTGGAGAATACTATAACTTCAGATTCGCTTTCATAAAGGATATTGAGAATCTCATTTTGGGTAAGATTTTTATCGATTGGAACAATCACATAATCGAAAGTCATCGCTGTGAGATAAGTAAGAGCCCATTGAACTCTGTTTTCACCAATTACAGCAATATGAGTTCTTTCTTTTATTCCCAACTTTCGGAGACCCGCTCCAAAACGCAACACATTATCGAGTAATTTTTCAAAAGTGAGTTTTTTAATCGGAGTATCGTTAAGGTCTTCCAGCGCTATTTTCCCGGCATGGTCTCTCCCAATCATCAGTACCATATCCTGGATACTGGAGATTTTGGGGACATCAAAAAGTTTGTGTTTTAAGTCCATAATATTTCCTCAAAAATCTAAGTTTGTCAACAATAAACTTAGTTAATATTTTAATAAGTATTATATAAAACGAAAAAATGTACCCGTTTTCTTTGCAATATTATTTGTAAGCGTTATATTAAACAGTATTTTTTATCTGATTTGTAAACCCTTAACAAACCGAAGAGCAAAATGACGGTAATCTTTTCTAAAAAATGTGAACTTGGAATTCAAGCAGTACTTTATCTCTCAACACTTGAACCGGATCAAAAAGTGAATGCAAGCCAGGTAGCTGAAAAATTAAAAGTTCCCAAGGAGTTTGTGTCGAAGGTGATGCAGATACTTACTGATTCAAAAATTGTTGCATCTAAAAAAGGAAAAAACGGGGGATTTTATCTTGGAAAAAATCCATCCGAGATAAAATTAATTGATATTGTAACAGTTTTAGATGGAATGGAAGTTTTTAATTCGTGTGTTCTGGGTTTCCCGGGGTGTTCGGTTTCCACTCCGTGCCCGATGCATAACGAATGGGGGAGAATACGGACAATCGCCTATAACATGTTAAGCACTGAAACCCTCGAAACAATGAAAGAGAAGTCAATTAATAAAATCGAGTCGATAGCAAAAGGGGATTACTAATCCTCTTTAAAGAGGTCGATAATTGCTTTCCCAAGTAGTTTACCAATAAGTTTTTGACCTTCACTTGTGAAATGAATATAATCTCTACTCCCAAGATCTGCTTTTACCCAATCAATCATTGAAGAATCGCCTCCCATCACCGCCTTCAGGTCCCAGTAGGCCAGGTCATGCTTTTTAGCAAGTTTGGTGATTCCTTCTTTCATAACACCTGTCATTTTGTTGTTTCCGTATTTTCCGCCGTTATAACCGAAAAAGTCGGGGGGTGAAATCAAAATAAAAGAAGCTTTTGGGGCATTTTTTTTCAATTTAAGAATTAATTTATCATATTCAACATTAATATACTGAAGATTAAAGTTGGGTCCCGTGCAGTCATTTGTGCCAAGATTTATGATTAAAATATCGGGATCAAACGCCTCGATGAAGGGATAGATGTAGTTCATCTGAACATTGTAACTTAAAAGTGATGCTCCGATAACTCCAAACCATGTGGTAACCACGCCACCACTTTTTGTTGTCGTAATCACTCCCTTCGAGTGAATC